>Ga0206117_100831_pt1 | contig 22285 bp, 20 predicted proteins | sample 3A5Ametagenome_FD_177997 | JGI IMG/M metagenome (GOLD analysis project Ga0206117, IMG submission 177997) | Enriched microbial communities from leaf-cutter ant dump, University of Wisconsin, Madison, United States - 3A5A | ecosystem: Environmental > Terrestrial > Nest > Insects nest > Nest dump... | reverse complement strand
CTGCCCAGGGGCAGCACGTTCACGCGCTTGCGCACGTCCAGCATCCGCTGGGCATCGCGCTCGAACATTTCCACGTAGGCCAGCAGGTGGTGGGCAAAACTCACCGGCTGGGCCACCTGCAGGTGGGTGAAGCCGGGCAGGATGGCTTCGACGTTGTTCTCCGCCACCTCCACCAGCGACAGTTGCAGCGCCTGCAGCAGTTCGACGATAAGGTCGATCTCGCCGCGCAGCCACAGGCGCACGTCGGTGGCCACCTGGTCGTTGCGGCTGCGGCCCGTGTGCAGGCGCTTGCCTGCATCGCCGACCAGGGCCGTGAGGCGGGCCTCGATGTTCAGGTGTACGTCCTCCAGGTCGAGCTGCCAGTCGAACTGGCCTGCTTCGATTTCCTGGGTGATCTGCGCCATGCCCTTTTGGATGGCGGCATAGTCTGCGGGGGCGATGATGGCCTGCGCGGCCAGCATTTCGGCGTGCGCCAGGCTGCCTGCGATGTCGGCCTGCCACAGGCGCTTGTCGAAAAACACGCTGGAGGTGTAGCGCTTGACCAGATCGCTCATCGGTTCGGAAAACAATGCCGACCAGGCCTGGGCCTTGGTGGCCAACTGGTTGGAAGAAGGTTGGGAGCGCGTCAGGTCGGACATGGGGCAATAATTTCCAAAAAAGTGAGAACACACGGCACCCGCCATCCAGATGCTATGCAAAAGAGTGAAATTCTACCCAGCCCACCCCCGGCCGCTGCCCGCTGGATTTTTGACACCTGCCAGCTCGGCGTGGTGCTGCGGGCCGTGCTGGCGGTGCAACTGGTGCTGGTGCTGGCGGCGGCCTACACCAGCAGCGACCTGGCCCAGTGGCTGATGCAGGCGGCCTGGCTGACCAGCGGCGGCCTGTGCGGCAGCCTGGCCTGGCTGCTGCTGACCTGTGCCGCCAAGCGCTGGCTGCAACGGCTGGCGCCGCCGCTGCAATACGCCATCGGCATGGGGCTGGGCGCCCTGGCGGGGGGCTACGCCAGCGCGATTCTGCATTTCACCGGCGACCTGTCCTGGGCGCATTGGGCGGCGAATCTGGCGACCGGCAGCCTGCTGGCCGCAGGGGTCATGGGCTGGCTGCTGCTGCGCAGCCATGCCCGCACCCCGGCAGCGACGACGGCGCAATTGGCGCTGCTGCAAGCGCGTATCCGGCCCCATTTTTTGTTCAATGCCCTGAACAGCGCCATCGCCCTGGTGCGCTCCGACCCAGGGCAGGCGGAGCAATTGCTGCAGGATTTGAGCGACCTGTTCCGCGCCACCTTGCAGGAGCCGCGCAGCACCATTGCCCTGGCCGACGAGGTGGAACTGGCCAAGCGCTACCTGGACATCGAACAACTGCGCTTTGGCCCCCGGATGCAGGTGCGTTGGGACATCGATCCCGCCGTGTTGCACGTTGCCGTGCCGCCGCTGGTGCTCCAGCCCCTGGTGGAAAACGCCGTCAAGCATGGCGTGGAACCGGCCGAGCAAGGGGCGCAGATCCGCATCAGCCTGCACCGCCACCGGCAGTCCCATGCACTGCTGACCGTGACCAATACCCTGGACGGGCCCAGCCCGCCCGGCCTGGGCATGGCGCTGGCGAACGTGCGCCATCGCCTGCAACTGCTCTACGATATGGATTTTCAATTGCACCTGCGCCACAAGGCCCACGCATTTCAGGTGCGGTTGCGCCTGCCATTGACGCCCCGATCCCTGCCGCCTTCGCCCGCCCATGCACATCCTGATCATTGACGACGAACCGCTGGCCCGCAGCCGACTGCGCCACCTGCTGGGCGATTGCATGGCCCCCGGTGCGCCCTGGATCGTGAGCGAAGCGGCCAACGCCAGCCAGGCCATGCAACTACTGCCGGGCCAGCCCCCGGTGCAAGTGGTGCTGCTGGATATCCAGATGCCCGGGGCCAATGGCATGAGCCTGGCCTTTACCCTGCAGCAATTGCCTGTGCCGCCAGCCATCATCTTCGTCACGGCGCACAGCCAGTACGCGGCCCAGGCATTTGACGTGCAGGCCTGCGACTATCTGACCAAGCCCGTGCGCCTGGAGCGCCTGCAGCAGGCGCTGGCCAAGGCGCAAAAAATGCTCCTGCCCGTGAGTACCGCACCAGGCCCGGTGCTGGCCGCAGGGGTGCCGGGCCGCAGTGTGCCGATTCCTCTGGCGCAAGTGGTCTGCGTCAAGGCCGAGCTGAAAATGCTCACGGTGCATACCGTCACTGGTGTCCATGTGCTTGAGGGCAGTCTGCTGGACCTGGAGCAGCGCCACGCACAGCAGCTACTGCGCGTGCACCGCAGTATGCTGGTCAATCCGGCATTCATCCGGGGCTTGGAGCGGCACGATGGCGATGGTTCGGGAGAGGGCTGGAGCCTGCGCCTGCATGGCCTGGCGCAGCCCGTGCCCGTCTCGCGCCGGCAATTACCGACCGTGCGCAATGCCCTGGAGCCGAGCGGATATTGAAGGTTTTTTCGCCAGGGCCTTGATTACAATCGGCGGGTTTGACTGTTCCCCCTTCACCTTTCCTCGGCGTACCCATGAAGATTTTTTCCCGATCCCTGCACTCGTTGCGTCGCGTGGTACTGGTTTCGTTTCTCCTGGGCGCGGCGGCTGTGCATGCCGATAGTACGGACATCACGGATCTGCTGAAGAACAACCAGCCCCAGCAGGCCCTGAAACTGCTTGACCAGCGCTTGGCGGCCGCTCCCAAAGACCCCCAGTTGCGCTTCCTGCAGGGGGTGGCCTTGGCGATGGACAACAAGAATAAAGAAGCCATCGACGCCTTTACCCGGCTGACCGAGGAATACCCCGAGCTGCCTGAGCCGTACAACAACCTGGCCGTGCTCTATGCGAACCAGAACCAGCTCGAAAAATCACGCCAGGCGCTGGAGCAGGCGATTCGCACCAACCCCAGCTATTCCACCGCGCATGAGAACCTGGGGGATATCTATGCCAAGCTGGCCAGCCAGGCGTACAGCAAGGCCCTGCAGCTCGATGACAGCCATGCCGGTTCGGTCAAGCCGAAACTGGCCCTGATTCACGACCTGTTCTCCAACGGGCAGAGCACGCCCAAGGCCTTGGCGCAGACGGCCCAGCCGCCCGCTTCTGCGCAACAGCGGCCAGCCCAGACTGCCGCTGTTGCGCCTGCGGCGCCTGTGGCACCGGCCACTCCGGCCTCGGAGCCTGCCCCCGTGCCGACCGTGGCAGCGCCCGCTGCCCCGGCCGTCGCCAAGGCTGCCGCCGAGGCCACCGGCACATCTGCAACGGATTCTTCCAAGGCCGAGACGGCCACTGCCGGCAAGAATGCACCGGCCGCCACCGAGGCCGTGGCAGCCGCGGTGTACGCCTGGGCCAAGGCCTGGGAGTCGAAGAACGTGGCGGCATACTTGGCTGCGTACAGCCCGGAGTTTCAAACCCCGGGCAAGCAAAGCCGCCAACGCTGGGAGGAAGAACGCCGCATCCGCATTGTGGGCAAGACCGCCATCAGCGTGCAACTGGCGGAATTGAGCGTACAAATGCCCAGGCCCGACCAGGCGACCGTGCGTTTTTCGCAGCACTACAAGGCCAATAACCTCGATACCCGCAGCCGCAAGACTTTGCAGCTCGAACAGCGCGGCGGCCAGTGGCTGATCGTGCGTGAAACCGTGGGCAACTGACGCAGGCCCGTTGGAACAATCTGCCGTGTAGATGCTTTCTTCTGCGCGGCTATTTTTTCGATTGATTTTGTTGCATTTACTTTCTTCTTCCGCCATTTTTTACGTATTGCGCCAGCGCCTTTGCCTGGGGGTGCTGTGCGCCTGCCTGTTGCCGTCAGTGGCCTCTGCCGGGCCTCCACAGCTTCCTGCGGATGCGTTGCGCGATGGGCAGGCCGAGCAGCGTCTGATGCAGGTTCTGGCGCTGACCAGCGCAGGATTGACGGCCCAGGCCCTGCCGCTGGCCGAGGAATTGGTGCGCGAGTACCCGAACTTCCAATTGGCGCAACTTGCCCTGGGGGATCTGCTGCTGGCCCGAACGCATGGGCTGGCCACCTTCGGCAACACCGATGCCCCGACCGAACAGACCCAGGCGGCGCTGCATGCCCTGCGGGTGGAATCGCTGCGCCGGATTGCCGCCCAGAAACAGGGGTTGGCCCCGCCGTTGGGCAGTATCCCCGCGCAGTTCGTTCAATTGCCCAGCAACTTCCGCCACGCCATTGCCATCGATGCTGCGCTTTCGCGCCTGTACCTGCTGGAAAACGGCCCCCAGGGACTGCGCGTGGTGGCCGACTACTATGCTTCGGTCGGCAAGCTGGGCATCGACAAGACGCTCGAGGGCGACCAACGCACCCCGCTGGGGGTCTACTTCATCACCAGCAACCTCGATCCGAAGACGCTGGACAAGTTCTACGGGGCCGGGGCCTTGCCCTTGAATTACCCCAATCCCCTGGATGTGCGGCGCGGCAAGACCGGCCACGGTATCTGGCTGCACGGCACCCCGCCGGAGCAATTCGCCCGCGCACCCCAGGCCACCGATGGCTGTGTCGCGCTGGCCAACCCGGATTTGGAGCGCCTGCTGCGCACGGTCCAGCCCCGCACGACGGCAGTGGTCATCGCGCCGATGCTGACCTGGGTGCAACCCCAGGCCCTCGTTCCGGCACGAGAGGCCTTCGCCGCAGTACTGGCCGCGTGGCAGCAGGCCCGCGTCGATGGTGCGCTGGAGTCCGTGCTAGCTTTTTATGCCGAGGATTTCCAGGGACCGAAAAAAACGAACCTGGCCGATTGGCGCAACCAGCTCCAATCCGAACTGACGAAGCAACAGGGCCGCCAGCTACAGCTCAAGGATCTGTCGCTTCTGCACTGGCAGGACGAGGAGGACACCATGGTCGTCACCTTTGGCGCGGTCGTCCAGGGCGAGCGCACCGGGGCGGTCAAGCGCCAGTACTGGCGCTATGAAGCATCCCAGGGTTGGAAGATTTTTTACGAAGCGACGATTGGGTAAGAAGCAGTTTTTCTATAAAAAAAGAAGCTATTCCCGCTGGTATTCACTATATTTCAGATATTTTCATATCTAAAACCATTTATTTACAAGTCCAAAAAGCTATCAAAAAGATAAAAACAAAAAACCAGCCTCACGGCTGGTTTTTCTCATTGGCGCCCTGACAGGGCCGCTTTAATGCTCGCGGATAAAGCGCTTGCCACCACGCGGTTCATAGGGCTTGGCAGCGGGTTTGCCGCCACCGAAGCCACCGCCACGGCGCTCACCGTCAAAGCGGCGGCCTTCGTTGCGCTCGCCAAAAGGCTTGCCCCGGCCAAAGCCTTCGCCGTCACGGCGCGGCGCAAATTCGCGCTGGCCGAAGTCGCGGCCACCTTCGCGCTGGGCAAACCCCCGGCCTGCGCCGAAGCTGCGCTCACCGCCATCGCGGAAATCGCGCTGCGGACGGTCGCCGAAGCTGCGGCGTTCGCCGCCAAAGTCACGGCGCTCATCACGGCGTTCGCCAAAGCGGGGACGATCGCCACCGCCGAAACCGCCGCCCGCTCCGCCAAAGCCGCTCTTGCGGCCATAGCCGTTGCTGTTGCCAAAACCGCCCCGGCCACGCGAATCGCCACCGAAGCGGTCGCCGCCCCGGCCTGCGCCGCCACGGCGGCCTTCGCTGGCGCTGGGGAAGCGCTGTTGCGGCTCCAGCCCGGCAATGGTTTCCGGCTCGAATTGCTGGCGGGTAAAGCCTTCGATGTCGAACACGCGGCGGCGGTCACGGAATTCCGCAAACGTCACTGCCGTGCCTTCGCGCCCGGCGCGGCCGGTGCGGCCGATGCGGTGGGTGTAGTCCTCGGCCTTCATCGGCAAGCCATAGTTGAAGACGTGGGTGATGGTGGGCACGTCGATACCGCGGGCGGCCACGTCCGTAGCAACCAGAATCTGAATCTGCCCTTCGCGCAGCGCCCGCAGGCGGCGGTTGCGCAGCCCCTGGCTCAACGCGCCGTGCAGAGCGGCGGCGGAGAAGCCGGCCTCGGCCAGATCCTGCGCCAGCCCGTCGCATTCGACCTGGGTGGAGGCAAACACGATGGCCTGGTTGATGCTGGTGTCACGCAGCCAGTGATCAAGCAATTGGCGCTTGTGCTGGGCGTTGTCGGCCCAGTGCAGCTTTTGCTGGATGTTGTCGTGGCGCTGCTGGGGCGTGGCGATGGTGATTTTCTGCACATTGGCGCCGCCTTCGTGCATGACGCGCAGGGCCAGCTGCTGGATGCGCGGCGCAAAGGTGGCGCTGAACATCATGGTCTGCTTGCGCTGGGCCGTCATCTGGTGGATTTCTTCCAGATCGTCGGCAAAGCCCAGGTCGAGCATCCGGTCGGCCTCATCGACCACCAGGAACTGCACCTTGTCCAATTTGATCTGCAGGCTGCGCTGCAGGTCCAGCAGGCGGCCCGGCGTGGCTACGACCAGGTCGGCGTTCTGCAGCTTGGCAATCTGCATCTGGTAGGGCATACCGCCGACCACATTGGCAATGCGCAGCCCCTTGCAGTGCTTGACCAGTTCGATGGCGTCGTGCGCCACTTGCTGGGCCAGCTCGCGCGTAGGGCACAGCACCAGGGCGCCGGGCACGGCGGCCTTGAAATTGCGGGCCTGCATGGGATTTTTGCGCTTGGCACGTTTCGGGGCCGGTTCGCCGTTGGCGGCGGCTTCGGCGCGTTGGCGCTCGAACTCGGCCTGCTCGGCTGCCGCCTCGATGGCCTTTTGCGCAATCAGCGTATTCAGCACGGGCAGCAGGAAGGCCGCCGTCTTGCCCGAGCCGGTCTGGCTGGACACCATCAGGTCGATGCTGGCTTCGTCGGCACTGCCGCTGCCCATCGCCAGGGGAATGGCCTTGGCCTGCACTTCGGTCGGCTGGGTGTAGCCCAGGTCGGTCACGGCACGCACCAGGGCAGCATCCAGGCCCAGGGCGGCAAACAGGTTGGGGGCTTGTTCCCGAACGATTTCCTCTGCGGGAATGGACACGGCCACGTCAGCAGCAGCCTGCTGGCTCTGCTCTTGATTTTGAGTATTCATAGTGATGCAAACAACAACGCGGCCACGCCACTGCGCTGCAATGGGCGTAAAAAAAAGGAAATGGCTGCGTTTTGAACGGTTACGGGGAAACATCCACCGTCAAACAGTTCCGTCCGATGCGCAGGGCTGCAAGGTGCAGCGGCATCGCGGTGGGCCTTTGGCGTTCTGGTGCTGGCGGCTTCAGGGAAACGGCCTTGGCACGAACTTGCCCGGTAGTGTGATGGGAAGATGCGGCAAACTTGCCCGAGGGTTAGTCCCTAATCAGGCAAGCCCGCGATTGTAGCCCAGTTGCTGCTTTTTGTCAGGGCGCCAGAAAATACTGGCGGTAATGCTGCAATTCGTCGATGGATTCGAGCACGTCGGCCAGGGCGGTATGGCGCTGGGCCTTCTTGAAGGATTTGACCACTTCGGGCTTCCAGCGCCGGGCCAGCTCCTTGAGGGTGCTCACATCCACGTTGCGGTAGTGCAGGTAGGCTTCCAGCTTGGGCATGTAGAGGGCCAGAAAGCGCCTGTCCTGCCCGATGCTGTTGCCGCACAGCGGCACCTTGCCCCTGGGCACGTAGCGGCGCAGGAAAGTGAGCAGTTGCTCCTGCGCATCCTCCTCGGTCAGCGTCGAGGCTTTGACGCGCTCGATCAGCCCGCTGCGCCCGTGCGTGCCCTTGTTCCAGGCATCCATCGCGTCCAGCAAGGCATCGCTTTGGTGAATGACCAGCACCGGGCCGGGCACGCGCACCTGCAGGCTGGCGTCGGTGACTACCACGGCGATTTCGATGATGCGTTCGGTCGCCGGGTTCAGTCCCGTCATTTCGCAATCGAGCCAGACCAGATTCAGGTCGGATTTGGGCAGATCGGGCAATGCAAGGGCTGCGGGGGTTTCGCTGGCAGTAGGGGAGAGCATCGGCAAATTGTCGCCTACACTCGCGCCACATGCCGTCCTCCAGCCTTTTTTCCCCCAGTTTTCTCCTCACCACCGCCTTTGCCTGCGCCCTGGCGCTGCAACTGGTCGTGCAGGTGGTTCTGCTCACCCGCCAGGTGCGCCACGTGGCCCGGCACCGGGGCGCCGTGCCGCCCGCCTTTGCCCAGCACATTGCCCTGGCCGCGCACCAGAAAGCCGCCGATTACACCCTCGCCAAGGCCCAGGTCGGTCTGCTGCACCTGACCTGGAGCGCAGTGCTGCTGCTGGGCTGGACGCTGCTGGGCGGGCTGGATGCGCTGCACCAGGGACTGCTGGCCTGGATGGCCCCCGGCCTGGGGCAGCAGGTGGCCCTGGTGGCGGCATTTGCCCTGATCTCCGGGCTGCTGGAGCTGCCCTTTTCGCTCTACCAGACCTTCGTCGTCGAACAGCGCTTCGGCTTCAACCAGAGCACGCCGGGCCTGTGGCTTGGCGACCTGCTCAAAAGCACGCTGCTGGCCGCCGCCATCGGTCTGCCGCTGGTAGCCGCCGTGCTGTGGCTGATGCAGGCCGCAGGCAGCCTGTGGTGGCTCTGGGCCTGGGTGCTGTGGACAGGGTTCCAGCTATTGCTGATGTGGATTTTCCCGACCTTCATCGCACCGCTGTTCAACAAGTTCCAGCCGCTGGAGGATGCCGCCCTGAAAGAGCGCGTCACCGCCCTGATGCAGCGCTGCGGCTTTGCCGCCAAGGGCTTGTTCGTGATGGACGGCAGCCGCCGCTCGGCACACGCCAATGCCTACTTCACCGGCCTGGGCAACGCCAAGCGGGTGGTGTTCTACGATACTTTGCTGAAGAAACTCGACGCCGATGAGGTGGAGGCCGTGCTGGCGCACGAGCTGGGCCATTTCAGGCACCGCCACATCGCCAAGCGCATGGCATGGCTGTTTGCCGCCAGCCTGGGCGGGCTGGCCCTGCTGGGCTGGGCGGGCCAGCAGCCGTGGTTCTACGCGGGCCTGGGCGTGACGCCCGCACTCGACTTGGCCCTGGGCGCCAGCAGCGCCATGCTGGCCCCGGGCCAAAGTGTGCCGATGCAGGGCGTGGCGCTGCTGCTGTTCCTGCTGGCGGTGCCGGTACTGAGCTTCTGGCTGGGGCCGCTGGCCACCCACTTCTCGCGCCGCGACGAGTTCCAGGCCGATGCCTATGCCGCCGCCCAGGCCCGGCCCACGGCGCTGGCCAGCGCCCTGCTCAAGCTGTACGAGGACAACGCCTCCACCCTCACCCCCGACCCGCTGTACGCCCGCTTCTACTATTCGCACCCGCCGGCAGTGGAGCGGCTGGGGCAGTTGCGCCAGGCCGGCAGCCTGGAAAGCGCCGCATGAGCCGCAAGCACCGGGCCCCGGCCCCCACCACGCCCAATACCGCGCTGGAAAGCGGCCTGATCGTCGGCAGCCATGGCCGCCACTGCGTGGTGGAAAGCGCCGACGGCAGCCGCCGCATCTGCCACCCGCGCGGCAAGAAAAACCAGGCCGTGGTGGGCGACCAGGTGCTGTGGCTACCCGCCCCGCCCGGCCAGGGCGAGGAAGGCAGCATCGAGCAGGTGCAGCCCCGGCGCAATCTGCTCTACCGCCAGGACGAAATCCGCAGCAAATCCTTTGCCGCCAATATCGACCAGGTGCTGATCCTGATCGCCGCCGAGCCGGTGTTCTCCGAAAGCCAGCTGGCCCGCGCCCTGATCGCGGCCGAGGCGGCAGGCATCGCCCCCATCGTGGCGCTGAACAAAAGCGATCTGGCCCAGCCCTTCGCCCAGGCATGGGAGCGGCTGGCGCCCTACCGCGCCATCGCTGACGAGGCCGGGCAGCCGCACTACCGCGTGCTGGGGCTGAATCTGGCCGCGCCCCCCGAGGCCGGGCAAACGGCGCTGCTGCACGCGCTGTTCGACGGCAAGGCGACGCTGGTGCTGGGGCCGTCCGGCTCGGGCAAGAGCACGCTGATCAACCGCCTCATTCCCCTGGCGCAGGCAGCGACGGGGGAAATCTCCCAGGCGCTGAACTCGGGCCGCCACACAACGACAACGACGACCTGGTACTGGCTGGATGCCACGCGGCGCAGCGCCCTGATCGACTCGCCCGGGTTTCAGGAATTCGGCCTGCACCACATTGCGCCAACGGCGCTGGCGCACCACATGCCGGACATCGGCCAGCACGCCCGGGGCTGCAAGTTCTACAACTGCACCCACCTGCACGAACCGGGCTGTGCGGTGCTGGCCGAAGTGGGGCACAGCGTCAGTGCGCAGCGCCACCGGCTCTATGCTGATTTTTTTCAGGAGCTGTCAGCGCCCGCCATGTATTGATTTCAGATTCCTAAAATCCTGAAATCCTTCATATTCAAGCGGTAACAGCTATCAAAACAATCAGAACCGGAATACATCCAGCGTGCGCCGCAGCACGCCGGTGCTGCCGTCCATGCGCTCGGCGGACTGGGCGTACTCGTGCGCCATGCGGGCATTGTCCTGGGTAACCTGATCGAGATCGGCCAACGCCACGTTCACCTGGGCAATACCGGCGCTTTGCTCGGTCATGGTGGTCAGCATCCCCTGCATTTCCTGGCGCACCTGCTGCACGGCCTGCACCGACTGCCCCATGGTCTGGCTGGCCGACTGCATCTGCGCGGCACTGCGGCCGATCTGCTCGGTGGAGCCGGCAATCAGCTGGCGGATTTCCCCCGCCGCCTTGGCGCTGTTCTGCGCCAGATTGCGCACCTCGGACGCCACCACGGCAAAACCCCGGCCCTGCTCCCCGGCACGGGCCGCTTCCACGGCAGCGTTCAGGGCCAGGATGTTGGTCTGAAACGCAATGCTCTCGATGGTGGAGATGATCTGCCCCATCTGCTGGGACGACTGCTGCAGCTGCTGCACCAACGTCTGTGCCTGCTGCATGGCGGTCTCGCTTTGCGCGGCCAGGGTGGCGCTGTGCTCGGTCTCGTGCCGGATCTGCTCGGTCGCCTGCTGGCTTTGCGCCACGGTCTGGGCCATCTGCTCCATGGCAGCGGCGGTTTCCTGCAAGTCCTGGGCCTGGCGGTCGGTGCAGCCCGACAGGTGCACCGCCCCCTGAGTCAGCTCGCGGGCCACGGCGTTGAAGCCGTCGATCTCATGCTTGGCATCCCCAATGACCGCCCGCAGATTGATGTGGATCTGCTTGATGCGCTCCAGCAACAGCCCCAGCGGATGGGGCGGCAGGGGCGACGGCAAAGTGCCGGACAACTGGCCGCTGGCAATGTCCGAAACCAGCCCCTGAATCGTGCCCAAGGGCCGCGTCACCTGCACATGCAGGCAACCCAGGGCCAACGCCCACCACGCCAGCAGCAGCCCCGCCTGGACGGCACACTGCCAGGGCGCCGTCCACCCCATGGCGGGAAACAACAGGGCCAGCACCACCAGCGGCAATTGCAGCATCACCTGGCGCTGCGTCAGGGTCAGGCGCTGCAGCTTTCCCAGGATATTGCGCCAGCCACGCACCCGCACACGCCCGCCATGCAGGTGGAAACCGGGCCGGGGCTTGGCCCGCTCGGCCACGATACGGGCATATAGCTGCTCGGCCTCGGCCACTTCCCGGGCGCTGGGTTTGGCCCGCACCGACATGTAGCCGATCGGTTTGTTGCCCTGCATCACCGGCGTGACATAGGCCCGCACCCAGTAATAGCCACCGCCCTTGCGGGCATTCTTCACCGTACCTTGCCAAATGCGGCCATGGCCGATCGTGGCCCACAGATCCTTGAAGATTTCCGGCGGCACATCCGCATGGCGCACGATGTTGTGCGGCTGACCCATCAATTCGGCCTTGCTGAAGCCGCTGACCTGCTCGAACGCCTCATTGCAGTGGGTAATGCGCCCCTGCTTGTCGGTCGTGGACATGAGCAGGGCATGGGCCGGGAAGTCGTACTCTTGGGAAGATGCTGCGGCCTGCCGCTCCGGGGGCGCGGGAAGCGGGCGATGCGCAGGTGCTGAAGATATAGGCAGCCGGGGCGGGCGGTCAGAAAGAGTGGACATGAGAAAACACAAAACTGGAAGAGCCGGTTGACGGCTTTCGGCACACCCAGCCAGCACGAACTGCGATGACTGCTGCGCTTAGAACCTGTTCACGATCTCCACGCGGGCGTGCAGTCGCGGCCTCGGGCGCTCTGCGTCGTTGCAAATCCTCGCCATAGCACCGCTATGGCTGCGGTTTGCGCCTAGCAGCCCATCCCGATTCGCATCCCGCACGCCTTCGCGCTGAGATCGTGAACAGGTTCTTATCGAACTTTCCATGCTAGAAGATTTTGCCGACACACAAACAAAATGTTGCACGACACACACTGGACTACTTATTTTCTTGACAACAGTTAGATTAGCCTAGCAATCGCCCGACCGTCAGCAGCGCCAGCAACAGCAGCCAGACCGCCACCAGACGCCAGACCAGGCCGACCAGGCTGTATAGGTGCTGGAACTGCGGTGCCGTGCCATCGGCCATGCCGTAGGAGCCCAAATCCGCATTCAGCGCCCCGGCAGTGGCCGCGACAATCACCCCATCGCTGTCACCCGGATTACGTTCGGCATAGCTGCGCCAGCCGGCAATCGTGTCCTCGAAGCTGCCAACCACGGCAAACCCGATGCCCGTAAGCCGCGCCGGCAGCCAATCCCACGCCTGCCAGACACGCTGTGCGACCGCCTGCAAGGGAGGGCTGGCCGGCTGCACTCCAGGGCCGGGCCGGGCCGACCAGTCACGCCCCAGATACTCGGCCGTGCGGTACAACACTGCCCCGGCAGGCCCCAGGCCCAGCAGCATCAGCACCGTAAACCAGAAGAACACGCCGAAAACGTGGCGATGCGCCTGCACCACCGAATACGCCATCACCTGGGCCAGCAACGTCTGCTCCGACTGGCCCGCATCATCGCGCTGGCACCAGTGGACAAAGGCGCTGCGGGCTGTAGCCATATCCCCTTCCGAAAGCGCATCCCGGATCGCCGTGAAATGGTGGCTAAACTGACGAAAACCCAGGGTCAGGTACAGCACCGCGACGTTCCACAGCAAGGCCAGGGGCCAGCCCAGGCCCGACAGCAGCAGCCAATACACCGCGCTGGCAAACAGCCCGGGGACGAACAAGGCCACTACCACCGCCAGCCACGGCGAAACGCCCTGCCCACTACCGTCGAGCGATCGGCGCACGGAAACGGCCCAGGCTTTCAACCCTTGGTGGGCGGGATTGTCGCGCTGCAGGGGACGGGCCTGCTCCAGCATCAAGGCAAACAGGATGGCAAAAAAACTCATGCGCCGATCATAGCGGGCGCAACTGCACCGCATGCCCCCTTCGGCGCAGCTTATGCAGCCATGAAGCGGTAGAAATTGCGCAACATGCCAGCCGTTGCGCCCCAGATGAAGTGTTCCTGCCCCTGTGCATCCCGATAGGGCATGGCAAACCATTCACGCTCGCGCCCCTGCCAGAACAGGCGATGGCGCTGGTGGTTGGCCGGATCGAGGATAAAGGCCAGCGGCACTTCGAACACCTGCGTCACTTCCTGAGGATTAGGCGCCAGCGGCTGCGGGGGCACCAGCGCCACCACGGGGGTGACATTGAATGCCGAGCCGGTCGTATACACCGGCAAGCTGCCCAGCACCTGGGTCCACTGCGGCGCCAAGCCCACCTCCTCCCACGCCTCGCGCAAGGCTGTGGCCACCGCATCGCGGTCCTGCGGATCGGTACGCCCGCCAGGGAAGGCCACCTGGCCGGAATGGCTGGACAGCTGCTCACTGCGCCGGGTCAGCAGCACGGTCAAACCCTCTTGCCGCTGCACCAAAGGCAAAAGCACCGCTGCTGCGGCCATGGGGCGCTGGGTAAATGCCGGCTCGCCGCGCAGCTCCGGCTGCCAGACCGGCGGGTGGGCAAAGCGCTGGCGCACGGCCTGCACAGTCTGGGCCTGTACCGGGACAGCCGGCAAATGAACATCGCGCCCATAGATCGGCACTTGACGGGGATCGAACGAGGGAATCCCCACCGGGCGCGAAAGGCGTTGTGACGAAGAAGGCATGTACTCAAAACACAAAAAAAGCCGCTACAGCAAAACTGTAGCGACTTTTTACTTGTTGCACCCCGCCGCAATGGGCAGGGCCGGCAACCGGAAGGCTTACTCGGCGGCAGCCGGGGCTTCGGCAGCAGCAGTCTTGACCACGCGCTGGGGCAGCTTCTCCTTGATGCGGGCTTTCTTGCCGGTCAGGCCACGCAGGTAGTACAGCTTGGCACGGCGCACATCGCCACGGCGCTTGACCTCGATCTTGGCGATCAGGGGCGAGTAGGTCTGGAAGGTACGCTCCACACCTTCGCCGTTGGAGATCTTGCGCACGATGAAGCCGCTGTTCAAGCCACGGTTGCGCTTGGCGATCACCACGCCTTCGTAGGCCTGGACGCGCTTGCGGTTGCCTTCAACCACGTTCACGCTCACCACCACGGTGTCACCGGGGTTGAAGTCGGGGATTTCTTTATTCAGGCGAGCAATTTCTTCTTGCTCAAGGGTTTGCAGCAGATTCATGGTTCATCCACATTGATCGTAACCGCGCCGAAATTGGCAAGCGCCGGGATTGGCGCATAGGCTGGAACGGTAAAAACCAAAAAATCCAGCGGCCGGATAGAGGATCAAAGAACCGGCAATTATAACCATACAGAATTTTTCCGACAACCAGGCGCCAGCTTGGCGCTAATCGCCCAGTTGGGTGCGCAGGAACGCCTCGTCCTGCCGCGTCAAACGCCCCTGGTTGCGGGCCTGCACCAGCAACTGCGGGCGCTGACGGGCTGTCAGCAGCAGGCTTTGCTCACGCCGCCAGCGTTCGATCTGCGCATGATGCCCCGACAGCAGCGGCGCTGGCACGCCCTGGCCCTGCCAGACTTCGGGACGGGTGAAGTGCGGGCAGTCGAGCAGACCATCGAGCGCAGGATTGAAGCTGTCCTGCTGAAAACTGCCGGCATCGTTCAACACCCCAGGCTGCAGGCGCGTGACGGCATCGAGCAGCACCAGTGCGGCCAGCTCGCCGCCGGAGAGGACGAAGTCGCCCAGGCTGATCTGGTGCGTGACATTGGCGTCGATAAAGCGCTGGTCCATGCCCTCGTAGCGCCCGCACAGCAAAATCGCCCCCGTGCTCTCTGCCCAGTGCGCCACGGCCGCGTGCTCCAGCACCTGACCGATGGGAGAGAACAGCACCACCGGGGCGGCATCCGCCTCCCCTGCCTGCAGCCGATCCTGGCGGGCCGCATCCAGGCAGCGCTGCAAGGGTTCGGCCAGCATGACCATGCCGGGGCCGCCGCCAAAGGGGCGGTCATCGACGCGGCGGTAGTTACCTTCGGCGAAGTCACGCGGGTTCCACAGCCGCACCTGCACCTGACCGCTGGCAAAGGCGCGGCGCGTGACACCGTTCTCCAGGAACGGCGCAAACATCTGCGGAAACAGGGTCAGGATGTCAAAACGCATGGCCGGGCCGGGGATATGGCGTTAGTAATCGGGCTGCCAGTCGGCCACGATGGCCTTGCCCGGCAGATCGACGCTGTCGATATAGGCATCGACGAAGGGAATCATGCGCTCCACAGGCTTGCCGCCCACTTCCTGCTCCAGCACCAGCACGGTTTGCGGGCCGGTGGCCAGCAGGTCTTTCACCACGCCCAGGGCGATGCCTTCGCGGTTGCGCACCTGCAGGCCGAGCAGATCGATCCAGTAATACTCGCCATCCTCAGCCTGGGGAAAATGCTCGCGGGCAACGAAGATGCGGGCGCCGCGCAGCGCTTCGGCCTGATCGCGGCTGGCAACCTCGGGGCTGGTGGCCACCAGCCCATCGCCATGCCAGCGGATTTGCCGGACTGGCAGCGTGACGGTGCCTGTGAAGTGCTTCGCCCCCTTTTCGGCAGGCTGCAAAAACCATTCCGGAGCCGCCATCAGCGCCTGCGGGTCGGCGCTGAAGGCGATGACCTTGAACCAGCCTTTCACGCCCCAGGCATCGGCAATGCGCCCGACTTCAATGGCATTGCCGGGCAGATCGGTGGCGGATAACGGGGGCAGCTCGCTCATAGTCAACAATTTTCAATCCATAAAAAAAAGCTCCGTCAGACATGCTAACGGAGCCTGGCTTGCGGCGGGAGCGCAGCTTAGGCAGCTACTTTGGCAGCCGCTTGCTTGATCAGACGCTCGGCAGTGTCCGACGCCTGAGCGCCGACGCTCTTCCAGTAAGCCACGCGGTCCAGCGCCAGGCGCAGGCCTTCTTCAGCGCCACGGGCGTTGGGGTTGTAGAAACCCAGACGCTCAATGAAGGCGCCGTCGCGGCGGACACGCTTGTCGGCAACAACGATGTTGAAGAACGGACGGGCTTTGGAGCCGCCGCGGGAGAGTCGGATGACGACCATGGTTATTCCTTCGGGTGGTTGCAGTTGCACTGCAGTTGATTTTTCACGACGTTTGAGACACGCGACATGGCCACCCGGCCAGCGACACGCCGAAAGCGCGTGATTATACAGAAAATGAAATGATGAGGGCAACAATAAAAAGAGAGCTATCTCCGCTTCACCAGCAACGATTTCAGAGCAAAAATAGCATGAAATCTATTAAGAACAAGCGGAAACAGCTTCTGTTTTAATAGAGCTGCAGGCTGATCCAGTACGCCACGGCGGCGACCAGTGCGCTGGCCGGGATCGTCAGAAGCCAAGCCCAGACGATGTTGCCCGCCACGCCCCAGCGCACGGCGCTGGCCCGCTGGGTCGAGCCCACTCCGACGATGGCCCCGGTGATGGTGTGCGTGGTCGATACCGGCACACCCATGAAGGTGGCCAGGAACAGGGTCATGGCGCCGCCCGATTCGGCACAGAAACCGCCCACGGGCTTGAGCTTGGTGATTTTCTGCCCCATGGTCTTGACGATGCGCCAGCCGCCGAACATGGTGCCGCAGCCGATGGCAGCGTAGCAACTGACGATGACCCAGGTGGGCGGCGTGCTGTCGCTGCCCGAGGCGTAGCCCGTGGTGATCAGCAGCAGCCAGATGATGCCGATGGTTTTCTGCGCATCATTGCCGCCATGGCCCAGAGAGTAGGTGCCGGCAGAGATGAGCTGCAGCCTGCGAAACAGGCCATCAACCCTTCCAGGGCTGGAGCGGCGAAAGATCCAGGCGACGATGACCATCATCATCGAGCCAAAGACGTAGCCCAGCAGCGGCGAGATGACGATGAACGCCACGGTCTTCAAAATCCCGCTGGCGATCAGGGCGCCGAAGCCGCCCTTGGCCAGTCCGGCCCCGACCAGGCCGCCGATCAGGGCGTGCGAGGAACTGGACGGAATGCCGTAGTACCAGGTGACGACGTTCCACACGATGGCGCCGACCAGGGCGCCAAAGACGACGTGGGTGCCGACCATGTCGGCTTCGATGATGCCCTTGCCCACCGTGGCGGCAACGCTGAGGTGAAACACGAACACCGCAGCAACGTTGAAAAATGCGGCAAAAAGCACCGCATGGGTCGGCTTGAGCACGCCGGTGGAGACAACGGTGGCAATGGAATTGGCGGCGTCATGAAACCCGTTCATGAAGTCGAACACCAAAGCCATTGCCACCAGCAGGATCACCACCCACAGGGCAGCTTGTACGGGTTCCATGGTCGGGAATTTCTTTGTTGCGCAGGAAAAAAATCAGGAGTTTTCAAGGACGATGCCTTCAACCACCTTGGCCACGTCTTCGCATTTGTCCGTGACTGACTCCATCAACTCGTAGAGCACCTTGAGCTTGAGCAGCTCGCGCATGTCCTGCTCCTCGCGGAACAGCTTGCTCACGGCCGAGCGCAGCACGCGGTCGGCATCGGATTCGACCGTATCGATCTCGTTGCACAGCTTGAGCGCAGCTTCGGCGGTCTTGGCCTCGCTCACCCGGCCAAGCAGCTTGACCACGTCGCGCACGCTCTCGCAGCAGCGCACGTTCAACTCGGTCAGCTGCACCACCTCGGGGGTCATGATGCGCACGTCGTACAGGAACATGGTGTCCGCACAGTCCTGGATCAGGTCGGCCACGTCGTCCATGGTATCGATCAGGGTATGGATATGTTCGCGGTCCAGAGGCGTGATGAAGGTCTGGTGCAGGGTGCGATTGACCTCGTCGGTGACGCGGTCGGCGGCCTGCTCGGCCTCATCGACGGCCTGGTTGTATTTTTCGCGCAGCGCCACGTCCCCGTAGTTGGCCACCAGTTCAGAGAAGGCTTGTGCCGCTTCCACGATGCGCTGGGCATGCTGGTTGAACATTTCAAAAAAATTGCCTTCGCGCGGCAATAGCTTGCCAAACAGCATGAACGCTCCTTCGGATGGATTGCGTAAGACATTAAACCCGGCACGCCCTTCACGCATGAAGCGCACCAGTCACGTTTGCACCGCTGCACCAGCGCCATGAATAACCCGCGCTGGCGCCAACGGCCCAGATACAGCCAAGCCCGCAACCACGTGCGAGCCCGCCAAGTGCCGCGATTTTCCACGACAGCGGCGCCTCTTCCGAAACCGAGCCTAGGCATAACCCCAGGACAGGACAGGAAAGCCATCGGGCAAGAAAATCACCCCTGGAAAAATTCCCATAAAAATCAAAAAACTAGCCAACAATTACAGGAAGAATCATATTTTTCGATACTTGTTGTTTCATCGCAACGAGGCATCCAAGCCATATCCAAACACGAAGTCCGATCAGGGCTTTGGCCCTGGCTCACGGTCTTGCTCCCCCGGCATTGCTCCCCGCGCCTGATTTCACCGAGTATCCGACACGCGCCGCGGTGGCCCGCTCTGCACGTCCTTTTGAAAATTCACAATGCACTTCACATCCCTGCCTGGGTTGCGGAATTTTTAGCCGCGCCTGCACACAAACCACCTTGCCGGGATCATTTCGATGCCTTTTTTTCAATCCAACACATCTTTACTCCTTATGACCAACACCGTAACGCCCAATTCTGTCGCCCTTGTCACCGGGGCTTCGCGCGGTATCGGGGCTGCCATTGCCCATCGCCTGGCCAGCGAAGGACATGCTGTCGCCGTCAACTACGCAAACAATCAAGGTGAAGCCCAGCGGGTGGTGGATACCATCACTGCAGCAGGAGGCCGTGCCGTTGCGGTGCAGGGCGACGTCTCCGATCCTGCCGCCGCACGCCACTTGTTCGATGCCGTGGAGGAACAGCTCGGCCCCATCACTGTGCTGGTCAATAACGCCGGCATCATGCCGCCAGGACTGCCGCGCCTGGTGGATACGGAGGATCAGACTTTTGACCGCCTGTTTGCCATCAATGTCAAAGGCAGCTTCAACACCATGCGCGAGGCTGCCCGCCGGATGGGCAGCGGTGGACGGATCATCAATTTCTCTTCCAGCGTCATCGGCCTGGGCCTGCCCGGATATGCGGTCTATGCCGCGACCAAGGCAGCCATAGAGACGATGACCAACATCCTGGCCAAGGAGCTTCGCGGCAGGAACATCACGGTCAATGCAATTGCCCCCGGCCCGACGGCAACCACCTTGTTCCTGGATGGCAAAACCCCCGAACAAATCGAGACTCTTTCCAAAATGGCTCCGCTGGAACGTCTGGGCCGCCCGGAAGATATCGCAGCCATGGTGGCGGTGCTTGCCGGATCGGATGCGGCGTGGGTCAATGGCCAAGTGATCCGTGCCAATGGCGGTATTGTCTAAGAACGTGTTTACGATCTCGGCGCGGGTGTGCCGTCGCGGCCTCGGGCGCTCTGCGGCGTTGCAAATCCTCGCAATAGCACGGCTATTGCTGCGTTTTGCGCCTAGCAGCCCATCCCGATCCGCTTTCCGCACCCCTTCGCGCCGAGATCGTAAACACGTTCTAAAAGCAGGCCGGCTTCCCCCTCCTCCTGCAGGCAAGGTCTCCAGGAGGGACAGTCCTGAAAAATTCCGGGCCTGCCACATTCTTTGGTCTTGGCAGCGGACGGATTTTGACTATTGGCGTCTCTTGCCAGCCGCCTCATCCCACTGCTTCAGCTGGGCAAGTTTTTCACCGATCCGGACTTCCAACCCTCTTGGCGCGGGCCGGTACCAGCCAGGCTCTTCCAGTCCATCGGGAAGGTAGGTTTCACCGGCAGCATAGGCATTGGGCTCATCATGGGCATACCGGTATTCATGCCCGTAGCCCAGTTCCTTCATGAGCCTGGTTGGCGCATTGCGCAAGTGCACCGGAACCTCGCGGCTCTTGTCCTGCTTCACGAAGGCCCTGGCCTGGTTGTAGGCCATATAGCCAGCATTGCTCTTGGCGGCGACCGCCAGGTAGATGACTGCCTGCCCAAGGGCCAATTCCCCCTCGGGGCTTCCAAGCCGCTCGTAGGTCAGGGCGGCGTCGTTGGCGATCTGCATGGCCCTGGGGTCGGCCAGGCCGATATCTTCCCAGGCCATGCGGACAATTCTTCTGGATAGGTACCGCGGATCGGCACCTCCATCCAGCATTCTTGTCAGCCAGTACAGTGCGGCATCCGGGTGGGAGCCGCGCACCGATTTGTGCAGGGCCGAGATCTGGTCGTAGAAGTTGTCGCCGCCCTTGTCGAAACGCCGGCTGTTCAAGGTCAGTGCGCTTTGCACAAAGCCGGCATCAATCTTCTGAACCCCGGCCGCGCCGGCAGCCGTTTGGCACTGTTCCAGCAGGTTCAAGAATCTCCTGGCATCGCCGTCGGCGTAGCCGATGACGGTGTCCCTTGCCAGGTCGTCGAACTGCAGCCCGCCGAGGGCTTTTTCTTGCGCACGAACCAGAAGCTGCTGCAATTCTTCGTCCGTCAGGGTCTTGAGCACATAAACCTGTGCCCGCGACAACAGGGCGGAGTTCACCTCGAAGGAGGGGTTCTCCGTCGTGGCGCCGATGAAGGTGACCAGACCGCTTTCCGCATAGGGCAGAAGTGCGTCTTGCTGAGACTTGTTGAATCGGTGAATCTCATCGACGAACAGGATGGTTTGCTTGCCCATGGACAGGTTCTGCTGCGCCTGCTCCATCGCGGCGCGGATGTCCTTGACCCCGGAGAACACCGCCGACAGGGCAATGAATTCGCACTTGAAGGCGGTGGCCGTGAGCCGTGCCAGGGTGGTTTTGCCAACCCCTGGCGGCCCCCAGAAAATCATGGAGTGCGGCTTGCCTGACTCGAAGGCCAGCCTGAGCGGCTTGCCTTCGCCGAGCAGGTGCGATTGCCCGACGACTTCGTCCAGGGTCTTGGGACGCAGGGCTTCAGCCAGCGGCATGACCGGCTGGGATGCGAACAGATCAGACATGGTTTCCCACCCGGGGGCAACGCGGCGGCCCCGAAACCTGCACAATCGGACTCCCGGATTGCGGGCGCCCTGCCAGCGGTTGGAACAAAAAAGAAACAGTGTTCGCCATAGAGCCGCCATCCTAGCGCCTGTTGTGCCCGCTTTCCTCTTTCTGACCTGGCCGATGGATACGTTGTCACCTTCCTCCACAACCGATCTGGACACCCTCCTGCGCCGCGTGCGTGCCTGTACCCTGTGCGCTGCGCACCTGCCTTTGGGCCCCCGGCCGGTGCTGCAGGCAGGCCGCAGCGCCCGCATCCTGATTGCCGGACAGGCGCCAGGGCGCAAGGTCCACGCCAGCGGCATTCCATTTGACGATGCCAGCGGGCAGCGCCTGCGGGACTGGCTGGGTCTGACGCCCGCGCAGTTTTACGACCCGCATCTGGTCGCCCTGGTGCCCATGGGCTTTTGCTACCCCGGCACGGGAAAATCCGGCGATCTGCCGCCCCGCCCCGAATGCGCTCCCACCTGGCGCCAGCCGCTGCTGCAGCAGATGCCGCAGGTGACACTGACCATCGTTCTGGGCCAGTACGCGCTGGCGTGGCACCTGCCGCAGCTGCCGCGCAACATCACCCAGGCGGTCGAACAATTGCGCAGCCACGCAGGGGCTGACCTGCCCGGCACCATCGTCCTGCCCCACCCCAGCCCGCGCAACAACGGCTGGCTGCGGCGCCACCCCTGGCTGGAAGCCCAGTTCCTGCCCCTGCTGCGCCAGCGCGTCGCCCAATTGCTTGCCCTGCCACCAGCAACGGGGGATGATGGGCAGGTTTCTTCACCCAGGAGGTTCCTATGAGCGTCAAACTTGCAGTGGTTTACTACTCCACCTACGGCACCAATTACCAGATGGCGAGCATCGCTGCCGAAGCGGCCAGGGCCGCCGGGGCACAAGTGCGGCTGTTGAAAGTGGCAGAAACCGTCCCTGCTGCCGTCGTCGAGGGGCAGGCGGCCTGGAAAGCCCAGGCAGACGCCATGGCCCACATCCCCACCGCCACGGTGGCCGACATGGAATGGGCCAACGCCTACCTGTTCAGCGCCC
>Ga0206117_100830_pt1 | contig 22300 bp, 15 predicted proteins | sample 3A5Ametagenome_FD_177997 | JGI IMG/M metagenome (GOLD analysis project Ga0206117, IMG submission 177997) | Enriched microbial communities from leaf-cutter ant dump, University of Wisconsin, Madison, United States - 3A5A | ecosystem: Environmental > Terrestrial > Nest > Insects nest > Nest dump... | reverse complement strand
ACGCCTGGGGTCCCGATTTCGTCAAGCGCATGAACGGCATGTTCGCCTTCGCCATCCATGAGCGCGACAGCGGCCGGGTGGTGCTGGGCCGCGACCGGCTGGGCATCAAGCCGCTCTATCTGGCCGATATTCCGGGGGGCTTGCGCTTCGCCTCCTCCCTGCCGGCGCTGGTGGCGTCCGGCGGAATCGACACCGACGTCGATCCGGTGGCGCTGCACCATTACATGAGCTTCCACGCCGTCGTCCCGGCGCCCCACACCATCCTGAAGGGCGTGCGGAAGCTGCCGCCCGCCACATTGCTGGTGGTGGAGCCGGACGGCACGCGGCGCGAACACACATATTGGTCGCTGACTTTCGGGCCGCAGGCCGGCGACGAGGGCCGCGACTTCGCCGATTGGCGCGAACTGGTGCTGGAGACGCTGACCCGCGCGGTGCGCCGCCGGCTGGTCGCCGATGTGCCGGTCGGCGTGCTGCTGTCGGGCGGGCTGGACAGTTCGCTGATCACCGCGCTCTTGGCCGAGAATGGGCAGAGCGGGCTGAAGACCTTCTCCATCGGCTTTGAGACGGTGGGGGACGAGCGCGGCGACGAGTTCCAGTATTCCGACATCGTCGCCAAGCATTTCGGCACCGACCACCACCGCCTGTTCGTCGACAGCGCCCGCGCCCTGCCGGAACTGACCGACTGCGTGCGCGCGATGTCGGAGCCGATGGTCAGCCATGACAACATCGGCTTCTTCCTGCTGTCGCAGGAGGTGGCGAAGCAGGTGAAGGTGGTGCAGTCCGGCCAGGGCGCCGACGAGGTGTTCGGCGGCTATCACTGGTATCCGCCGCTGCTGGAAAGCCGTGATGCCGTCGGCGACTACGCCCGCGTCTTCTTCGACCGCGACCATGCGGAGATGGCCGAGGCGCTCGATCCGAGATTCATCGGCGAGGATCATTCCCGCCGCTGGCTGGAGCAGCGCTTCGCCATGCCGGGCGCGGAGCGGCCGGTGGACAAGGCGCTGCGGCTCGACACCACGGTGATGCTGGTCGACGATCCGGTGAAGCGCGTCGACAACATGACGATGGCCGCCGGGCTGGAGGCGCGCGTGCCCTTCCTCGACCATGAGCTGGTGGAGCTGGCCGCCCGCATCCCGGCGGAGATGAAGCTGCCGGACGGCGGCAAATATGTGCTGAAGGAAGCGGCGCGGCGGGCGGTGCCGGCGGCGGTGATCGACCGGCCGAAGGGCTATTTCCCGGTGCCGGCGCTGAAATACCTGCGCGGCCCCTTCCTGGAGCGGGTGCGCGACGTGCTGAACGCCCCGTCGGCGCGCCAGCGCGGGCTGTTCCGCCGCGAGTATCTCGACCGGCTGCTGGCCGATCCGGAACGCCACATCACGCCGCTCAGGGGATCGAAGCTGTGGCAGGTCGCCCTGCTGGAATTCTGGTTCCAGGAACAGGGCCTGTAAGCAGGCGCCTCGAAACGACAGACGCTCCGCCGGGGCATCCGGAGGCAGAACGCCGGATGCGGGACCGATCCGCATCCCCGGATGTTGCCAATGCGCGGAGCCGCATCCGACGACCAGGGGGATTCCATGAGCTACGCCCGCGTGAAACCGCACCGGCTGGAACGCGCCGCCAGCGCCACCCTGCGCCACACCCGCCGCTACACCGGCCGGCCACCGGCGGGGGAAACCGGGGCCGATGCGCCGCGCACCGCCATAGTGACGGACGTGACGGTGGATTGCGGCTGGGGACGGCTGATCTTCGCCCACACCTTCGACGATCTCGACCGCATGATCGAGACTCTGCGGCAGGAGGCGCCGGGCACCCGCGACATCGTCTTCTATCTGCAGGATCCGCATGTCGCGCTGTCGCGGGCACCGCAGGAGCTGTTCCTCGACCCCTCCCACACCTTCCGCCTGTGGCTGACCGACTACCGGCCGTCGCGGCGCCGGCCGAAGGGCTACAGCGTCCGCCGGCTGCGCACGCGCGAGGATGCCGAGGGGGTACAGCGCATCTATGCCCGGCGGCGGATGGTGCCGGTCTCCTCCTCCTTCCTGGTGGCGTCGCGCAACAGCCGGGTGCTGACCCATTTCGTCGCCTGCGACGACGCCACCGGCGAGGTCATCGGCTCGGTTACCGCGGTGGACCATGCCCATGCCTATGGCGATCCGGAAAACGGCAGCTCGCTCTGGTGCTTGGCGGTCGATCCGCAGGCCTCCTTTCCGGGGATCGGCGAGACGCTGGTCCGCACGGTGGCGGAGCATGTGCAGGCGCGCGGCCGCGCCTTCCTCGATTTGTCGGTGCTGCACGACAACGAGAACGCCATAGCACTCTACGAGAAGCTGAACTTCCGCCGGATTCCGGCCTTCGCGCTAAAGACCAAGAATCCGATCAACGAGCGGCTGTTCACCGGCCCGCAGCCGGGCGAGCAGCTGAACCCCTATGCCACCATCATCGTCAACGAGGCGCGGCGGCGCGGCATCGGCGTCGATGTGCTGGATGCCGAGGCCGGCTATTTCTGCCTGACCTGGGGCGGGCGCAGCGTGGTGTGCCGGGAATCGCTGAGCGAGCTGACCAGCGCCGTCGCCATGAGCCGCTGCGACGACAAGGCGGTGACGCGGCGCGTTCTGGAGCGCGCCAGCCTGAAGGTCCCGGCCCAGGCGGTGGCGGGCGGGCCGGAGGAGAATGCCGCCTTCCTGGCGACCCATGGCCGCATCGTGATCAAGCCGGCGCGCGGCGAGCAGGGCCGCGGCATCACGGTGGACGTGCGCGACGCGGAGACGATGGAGCGCGCCATCGCGTCGGCCCGCCAGCATTGCGACACGGTGCTGCTGGAGCAGTTTTATGAGGGGCAGGATCTGCGGATCATCGTCATCGACAAGAAGGTGGTGGCCGCCGCGGTGCGCCGCCCGGCCGAGGTCACCGGCGACGGCACCCACAGCGTTCGCGAGCTGATCGAGGCGCAGAGCCGCCGCCGCGCCGCCGCCACCGGCGGGGAGAGCCACATCCCGATGGACGCCGAGACCGACCGCTGCCTCGCCGCCGCCGGGAAGAGCCTGGACGACGTGCTGGCGGCGGGCGAGGTGCTGCCGGTGCGCAAGACGGCGAACCTGCACACCGGCGGCACCATCCACGACGTGACCGACAGCCTGCACCCGGAACTGGTGGAGGTGGCGACGGTGGCGGCCCGCGCGCTGGACATCCCGGTGGTGGGCTTCGACCTGCTGGTCGAGGCGCCGGACCGGCCGGGCCATGTCTTCATCGAAGCCAACGAGCGTCCGGGCCTCGCCAACCACGAACCGCAGCCGACGGCGGAACGCTTCGTCGACCTGCTGTTCCCGCAGACGCGGGGGGTGCTGTGAGGCCGTCACCCGCGATGCCACCATCCTAAGGAGGACCATCCGACCATGGCCGTGCCGCTGCCCATCGACATGGGCTATGTCACCGACGTTCTTTACCGGCTGCTGACCACGCCGAGCCCGACCGGCCACACCGCCGACGTGGTGCGGCTGTGCTGCGCCGAGCTGGAGCGGATGGGCATCCCCTATGAGCTGACGCGGCGCGGCGCCATCCGGGCCGACCTGAAGGGGGTGCGCTCAACGCCCGACCGCGCCCTGGTCGCCCATGTCGACACGCTGGGCGCCCAGGTGAAGATGCTGAAGGACAATGGCCGGATGGAGCTGGTGCCCATCGGCCACTGGTCGTCGCGCTTCGCCGAGGGAGCGCGCTGCACCGTGCTGACCGACCGCGGCCCCTGGCGCGGCACCATCCTGCCGCTGAAGGCGTCGGGCCACACCTTCAACAAGGAGGTGGATACCCAGCCGGTCAACTGGCAGCAGGTGGAGCTGCGCGTCGACGCCCCGGTCGCCAACCGGCGCGATCTGGAGGAGCGCGGCTTCAACATCGGCGACATCGTGTCGATCGACCCGCAGCCGGAATTCCTGGAAAACGGCTACATCGTCTCGCGCCATCTCGACGACAAGGCGGGGGTGGCGGTGATGCTGGGTGCCGCCAAGGCGGTGGTCGATGCCGGGGCCGCCCTGCCCGTCGATTGCCATCTGCTGTTCACGATTTCCGAGGAGGTCGGGTCCGGCGCGTCCTCGATCCTGCATCAGGACGTGGCGGAGATGGTGACCATCGACAATGGCACCACCGCCCCCGGCCAGAACAGCAGCGAGTACGGCGTCACCATCGCCATGGCCGACAGCACCGGCCCCTTCGACATGGCGCTGACCCATTCGCTGATCGCGCTGTGCCAGGCGCAGAACATCCCGCACCAGCGCGACGTCTTCCGCTATTACCGCTGCGACAGCGCGTCGGCCATCGAGGCCGGCAACGACATCCGCACGGCGCTGGTCTGCTTCGGCATCGACGCCTCGCACGGCTACGAGCGCATCCACGCCGACGCGCTGGAAAGCCTGGTGCGGCTGCTGGTGCTGTACCTGCAAAGCCCGCCCCGGGATTGAGGGGAGGCTGCCTTTCGGCGGGGGCGTAAGGCCTGGGTTGCCACGTCTTACGCCCGACGCATCAGACCACGATCACGCGGGCGAGCTGGTTCGCCAGCCCGTCGAGAAACGCCTTCTGGACCCGCATCGGCGTGGTCAGCTGCTGCTCGCTGACCGACTGTCCACCGAGATTCACGAGCTGGGCGCAGAACCCGCCCCATGCCTGTGTAATCTTCTCCAACTGGGTCGCCTGCACATCGCGATCACGGGAAACCTGCACGGCCTTATTCAGAGCGACGATGGTCGCCTCAATGGATTTCAGTTCATCCTGCAGGGTCTGGATCTCCTCCAGCTTCCCGTCAATCTTCCGGTCGAGATCCTTCCTTGCCTCGGCCAGCTGACTGTACTTCAATCCATCCGACATGTTGCCGAGCATTTTCTTGGCAATATCGACAGATTGTTTGACAATTTCCTTTTCTGGAGAGGACAAATCAAGTCCTTCCAGTTCTTCGCCGCTCGGTATATAGTCGTTGTATGTATCGATTATATTTTTCCCTCTTATCAAATTCTGGCTCTCAATAATTTTATCCCTATCTTCTTCATATTTATCTTTTTCTTCTTGTTTATTTTTTATCAAACTCAACTGATCTTCTATAGCTGTCTCTTTTTCTTCGATCAGCCCCACCACCCTTTCTTCCAATACGATATTACGCAGCGCGGTCACGCCGGCAGACAAATTCTCGGTTTCGGTCCGAAAGGAGGTGATAAGCGCCCGGATACTCACGCCAAGTTCATCCACAGCGGCGGCACGCTCTTCAAGCAGAATGTCACGGTCCGCTTCGTCCAACCCAGGATCGGCCAACGCCGCATCCAACTCGGCAATGCTCTCGAAACTCGCGTCGGACATGATATGCCCGACAGCGGCCTGAAGTCCGGGAAGGGCATTGCGGAAACCCGTATCCGCCGCACTGCTGGCGGAAGCGATGCGCTGCGATTTCTCCCGAATGGCCTCGATCACCAGTGCATCCTGCTGCTGGCTGAGACGGGAAATGTCCTTGACCGCCTGGCTCATCGCGTGAACATCGATTTCCGGGCTGGTCGATGCCGTGGTCGGGAAATGTTTGATATCGGTCATGACTGCATCCACAATTATGTTCTGTGTAAAATTATCCGCTCAGGCGTTCTTCTCTTTGAATTCCCTCAAGGCATCGTCAATCGACCTCATGATCGATTGCGTGTTTCTTCCGACATCGCGCCAGGGATCGATCGCGTTCTTGAATGTCCGGCTGAAGCGCATCAGCTTCATAGCATTGTCCACTTTCTGGAACGATTCCACCGAGAGAGAAATCTGCGCAAGAGTGGATTTCCACATGGCATCCAAATGATTGATAGCGATTTCCGCGTCGAGCATCCTGATGCCGATGTCGCTGCATTCATCATTGAGATTACCGAAAACAGTTTTTATTTTGTTTTTCTGAGACAGTCTTTCCCTCAGTGTCTTCAGTTCGTTGGTGGCCGTATCGATTTGCCCTCTCGTGTCGGTGGCTTTTTTTCCGAAGATACCGACAGCAATCATTCCGAGCAATCCACCGGGCGCCGCGAGACCAGATTTCACACAATATTCCGTGTAATCTTCCTTGAGTTCATTAAGCCGAGTTTCCTTCGTTTGAATATCAGTTTCCAGCTCGGTGATTTCTTCCGTAATGCCGCTGGCAGCGATGAGATTTTTCTTTTTTCTCAGCTCCGGCTCCAGCCCCGTCACCTCGGTTCCGTCCGACAGCCCCCCTCCGACAAGTCGCATTCTATAGTCGGATATGATTATTTTTACCTCTTCTGTTTTGACCTGATATCCTTCAACATCCTCTTTCATCATGTCGAGTATATCGAGAATTCCGGTCGATATATCGCCATCTCCGTCCGTGAATGTTATCTTGGAAAGTTCCTCCTGGACATCCTGGGAGTCCTCCGCCTTTCCGATCTCCTGAAGTGTCGTCTTGGCCTTTTGCAAGGTAGTCATGGAGTCGATACAGCTAATGATATCGTCTCCAGTGTCGACAATACGCTTCGCCGCGTGATCCAAATCTTCGCTCTGGGAGCGGACGGCATCCTGCACTTTTTCCCAGTCGATGGCATGATCGTGAACGGCCTTGAACAACTTCAGTATGTCAGCCGGCTCCAGGCCGTCCACACCCGTATTGTCGATTTTCAAATAGGCTTTCAAAGCATCGAGATCATCCGGAAGGGACTTTCCCTTTTTTACGTAACCGAGGATGTTGATCATATCCTCTTTGGTGAAAATTCCTGCCGACCGGGCAGAGCTTTCACTGGTACCGCCCAGGAGATCAAGAACGACCGTAGGCGTCTGGTTGGCTTCCTGTATGGCCGATTCCACAGCCGCTGAAACGCTTCCGCTCATCATATTATCCTTATAATAGAATTTATATAGCAAAAATACCACTATTATTATAGGTCGTGCAATGTTGCGCGGAGCCTCGACACAATTAAGGTGGGAGCATTTCAGGGATTGAATGCTGATTTCAGTATCGCAATGGTAGAGATAGGAGACTCCACCCGGCACTGGAAGGCTTTCCAGTCTGGCCTGACGATCAGTGTCATTGGAGAGATTGCGTTGCCCACATCACCGTCGTCACGCCCGGCAGCCCCAGCCGTTGCGGTATGGCGCCGCCCGATCGCCGCCGGCACGGAAGGGAGGCACAGAGGCCTGCGGCACCCGATCCGGGTCCGCCCCGCAAGGCGACGTGCACAGTCGCACCGGCGTGCCGGACGGTACACCGAGGGGAGACAACCGGTGTCTACATGCTCTCGCCGCCATACCCTAGCAGGCGGCAGTCTTCCCGTCCCGCCGCACCTCTTCCAGCACGCGGCGCAGGTCGCCGGGGTGCAGCGGCTTGTGCAGGAAGGCGCAGCCGCGGCGCTGGCCTTCCAGCAGGGATTCTGGCGCGGTCTCGCCGGTCAGTACCACCGCCGGGATCTCGGTCTTGAACAGCTTGCGGACGCGGTCGATCACGTCGAAGCCGGACACCTTCCCCGGTAGGCGCAGGTCGGTCAGGATGGCGTCCGGCGGTCCTTCCAACCCGTCGACGGCAGCGAACACCTCGCGCATGTTGGACGCCGAGACGAAGGCGCAGCCCCAGCTCTCCAGGGTCAGCAGCAGGCCGGACAACACCATGCTGTCGTCGTCCACCACCAGGATGCGCATGCCGTCCAGCGGCACGGCGGCGGCGCCCTGGTCGGTCGAGGGCAACGCCGCCGGAGCTTCGACAGGCGCCTCCTCCGCCTCGAGCCGCTCGACGGTGACGGCGAAGACCGAGCCGCGGCCGGAGCGCGACTGTACGTCGATGGGGGCATGCAGCAGCGCCGACAGGCGCCGGACGATGGCGAGGCCGAGGCCGAGGCCGCGGGTGGGATCGCGCGCCGGGTTGGTCAGCTGGTGGAACTCGTCGAAGATGACGTCGAGCTTGTCCTGGGGGATCCCGAAGCCGGTGTCCCACACCTCGATGCGCCAGCGGCCGTCGCGCTTGCGCAAGCCCAGCATGATGCCGCCGCGCTGAGTGTAGCGGATGGCATTGGCCAGCAGGTTGCGGACGATGCGGCCGAGCAGCACCGGGTCGCTGCGCGTCACCGCCCGGCAGGGCAGATGGACGCGCAGGCGCAGCCCCTTCTCCTCCGCCTGCGGACGGAACTCGTCGGCCAGCGATTGCAGCAGCGCATCGAGCGGCACCGCCTGCATGTCGGCCTCCACCGTGCCGGCATCGAGCGTGGAGATGTCGAGCAGGGCGTTCAGCAACTGCTCGCCGGCCGTCATCGCGTTGGCCAGCATGCCGGCGGTGCGCGACGCGCGGGCGTTGCCCTCCACCTGATTGGTCAGGGCGTCGAGGAACAGGCGCATCGCCTGGAAGGGCTGGCGCAGGTCGTGGCTGGCCGAGGCCAGGAAGCGCGAGCGCGCCGCGGTGGTGCGCGCCACCTCTGCCCGCATCGTCTCGGCCATCTGGGCGATGGCGCCGTCCAGGGTCGCCGTCGCCAGCACGCCGACCACCCGGCCGTCGACCAGCAGCGGCGTCGCGCGCAGGCTGAGCGGCGGGTCGCTGGGCAGCGTCAGCCGGAGGCTGTCGGGGGGCGAGGCCGGGTTGTCGGCGGTACCGTCCCGATAGAGCGGGCGCAGTGCGTCGGCCACTGCGGTCCAGCCGCCCGGCAGCAGGCCCGGCCCGCTTTCGTCACGGGCGGCGGCGCGCGGGCGGTTCAGCAGGCTGGCAAGAGCCTCGTTGCAGCGGACGGCGGCCATCTCCGGCCCGCCGACCACCAGCATGGTCGGGACCGTCGCCGCCGCGCAGACGCGCCGGGCATTCTCGAGGCACTCGCGATACCGAAGATCGGTCGGGGATGAGGAGGTGGCCGAAGTTCGGTGCATCGCGTCGGTGTCTCTTGCGTCGGTGTCCCTGGAGATCGGGGGCTCGTGGATGGGCTGGAGGCTGATCGCCATGGGCACCTGCCGGACCGTCGGACAGTTTCGAAAAGCCCGCAGAGAATAAACGGACAAAACGGCTTTCGAAATCACACGATGGCCCTACTCCCCTCCTATGCGGAAGGTGCAAGACGCGGCAAACGGATAAGATGGTCCTCGACGAAGTATTTGCGTCGAAGAAGCGCCATCAGCCTGATCTTGAGGACATCCATCGTCTGTCCCTTACCAACGAAATCGTCGGCGCCGGCGTTCAGGCTGATCATAAGCTGTTCCTCATCGTCCTGGCTGGTCAGGATGACGATTTGGAAGAACAGGCCGCGCTGGCGGCGGAACCTGTCGAATCTTTCGCAAAGTTGGGTGCCGCTGGTGCCCGGCATCACGAGGTCCAGGATGACGCAGTCCAAGGCACCGCCGGCCAGCGCCTCGACCGCCTCGTCGGCGTTGCGGGCGGCGGTGACGGTGCAGCCCTCCTGTTCCAGCTCGGCGCGCAGGAATTCGCGGTAGGTCGCGCTGTCGTCGACGATCAGGATGCGAGCGCGGCGGAAGATCTCCGGCGCCGTCGGCGGGGCGTTGCGCCGCTCGATCAGCGCGCAGGCCGTCTCAACCACCGCCTTGGGGTTGGAAGGGTCGCTCTCTCCCTCCCCGCGGCCGAGCACGATGACGGCGGCATCGCTGCGGGCGCGCAGGTCGGCCAGCCCGGTCGGGCCGGCAAGCTCGCCCTCGACGATCAGCAGATCCTGCGGAGTGACGGCGATCTCCGCCAGGGCGGGCTCGACGCCTTCGACGCAGACGGTCTCCACGCCCCGCTCCTCGAGCAGCAGCTTCAGCAGAAGCCCCTGCGTCTGGGAACCCATGACAACCAAGGTGCGGAGTCTGTTCATGACGCCATCTTATCGTCGGAGGTCAATTGCAGCAGCCGTCCGGCCACCCGGTCGAGCGGCAGCTCCTCCACGGCACCGCCCAGCCGCACCGCGGTGCCGGGCATGCTGTGGATCACCGCCGTGGAGGCATGTTCGGCTATGGTGTAGGCGCCGGCCGTGCGCATGTCTACCAGCCCTCTGGCACCATCCTCGCCCATTCCGGTCAGCAGCACGCCGATGCCGGACGCCCCATAGGCGCGCGCCATCGACTGGAACAGCACCTCGCCCGACGGGCGCTGGCCGCAGACCATCGGGTCGGCGGTCAGGCGCAGCGTGGCGCCGTCCACCAGCAGGTGCCGGTCGCCCGGCGCCACATAGACCGTGCCGGGCCGCGGCGTCAGCCCGGCCTCCCCCAGCCGCACCGGCAGGGCGGAGACGGTGCCGAGCCAGCTGGCGAAACCGGCCATGAAGGGCGCGCCCATATGCTGGACCACGAAGACCGGCAGCGGGAAGTCGGCCGGCAGATCGCGGAGGATCTTCGCCAACGCCGCCGGCCCGCCGGTGGAGGCGACGAGCCCCACCGCGCGAAAGCGCCGGAGCCGGCCGTCGGCCGCCACCGCCTCGTCCGGCAGCCTGTTGTCCGACAGCCTGCCGTCCTGAGATTGCGCATCCGCGGACACTCCCGCGGACATGCCGGAGGCGGGGCGCGCGGCACGGGCGGTGATGCGGTGGCGGATCACCTTCACCTGGCTCATGATGACCAGCTGGGTGCAGAGATGGTGCGCCACCGTCTGGTAGTCGGCGCGCGCCATGCTGCCCGGCTTCTCCACCACCGCCAGCGCGCCGGCCTGGAGCGCCCGCATCGGGATGTCGAGGTCGCGCACGTCCGACGCCACCACCACGATCGGCAGCGGGGTCTGCCGCATGATGCGGCTGGTCACCTCGAAGCCGTCGATGCCCGGCAGGCGGATGTCGAGCGACACCACGTCGGGTGCCGTCCGCTCGATCATGCGCAGCGCCTGCTCGCCGGTCGACGCGATGCCCGCCACCTCCAGCCGCGGGTCGGCGCTGATGACATGGCTCAGCAGCTGCTGGATGACCGGGCTGTCCTCGACCACCAGCACGCGGATGCGACGGGTTCCGGTGGTGAGGGGTCCGCCGTTCGCCTGGCCGCTCACAGCAACCGCCGGATGCCGGCCAGAAGCTCGTTCTGGTCGAATCGCGTCTTGACGATGTAGGCGTCGGCACCGAGCCGCAGGCCGCGTTCGCGGTCCTCGTCGCTGGCGCGCGAGGTGACGAGGATCACCGGGATCTCTTCCAGCCGCTTGTCCGCCTTCACCGCCTGCAACAGGGCGAAGCCGTCCATGCGCGGCATCTCGACGTCGCTGATGATCAGGCCAACCTCCATCCCTTCCGACAGGCGCTCCAGGGCCTCGCGCCCGTCCACGCACAGCGTCACCCGATAACCATGGGCTTCGAGGATGCTCTTTTCCAGCGTGCGGGTGGTGATGCTGTCATCGACGACCAGGATATGCGCCCGGGCAGGGGTCGCCTCTTCGGCCGGGCGAGCCGGGGCCGGCAGGGTGCTGCCGGGCAGCGGCATCAGGCCCGGGACGTTCAGCACCAGCGCCGGTCCGCCATCGTCCATCAGCACGGTGCCGAGATAGCGGCCGCTGTCCAGCCCGGTCTCCTCCGCCGCCGTCACCACCGTCTCGCGCGTGGCGACGAAGCGGTCGACCGCCAGCGCCAGCCGCCGGTCCGCCGCCCGCACCACGACCAGGGACAGTCCGCGCTCGGCCGAGGGCACCACCGGCGCCTCCATGCCCAGCAGGGCGGCCAGAGAGGTGACGGGGATCTCCTCCTCGCCGATGCGGGTCATCGGCGTGCCGGTGCCGGAGAACAGCGACTGTGCGCTGGCGGTGCGCAGACGGACCACGTCGGCGGACGGGATCGCCAGCGTCTGGTCCTGTACGGCGACGAAGACCAGACGCTGGCTCAACAGGCTGAGCGGCACCTCGATGGTGACGGCGGCGCCCCCCTCGGGCCGGTCGGCGATGGTCAGGTTGCCCTGAAGCCGTTCCACCTCGCGCCGCGCGATGGCGAGGCCCATGCCGCGCCCGGCCAGCTCGGTGGTGCGGGCGGCGGTGGAGAAACCGGGATGGAACAGGAATTCGGTCAGCCGTTCCTGCGGCATCTCCTCGCCGGCCGACAGGTCGGCGGCGTCGATCAGGCCGCGCTCGGCCGCCTTGCGCAGGATCGCCGCGCGGTCCAGCCCGCGGCCGTCATCCTCGATGCGCAGGCGCAGGCGCGCCCCCTCGACCGACGCGGCGATGGTGACGCGCGCCGCCGGCCGCTTGCCCAGCGCCAGCCGTTCCGCCGGCGTCTCGATGCCGTGGCTGATGGCGTTGCGGGCGATGTGCAGGATCGGGTCCTTCAGCCGCTGCAGCACGGTGCGGTCGGCCTCGACCTCCAGCCCGCGGACATCGACCTCGACCTCCTTGCCCTCGGCCCGGCTGATGTCGCGGACCATGCGCCCGAGACCGCTCAGCTGGTTTTCCGCCGGCAGCATGCGCAGCCGCCGCATGTCCTGCTGAAGGCCGCCGCCCCAGCGCCGCATCGACCACAACAGCCGGTCGTGGCTGCGGTGGGCGCTGTCGAGCGCGCCGCCGAGTGCGCGGAAGCGGCGTTCGAAGGCCATCAGGGCCGGCAGCGCGCCACGCCCGGCCAGCGCGTCGGGCAGCGTATCCGCGCCCTTCTCCACCCCGGCATCCGTCCCGGCGCCGCGGCCGACCTGCAGGCGCAGGTGCCGCCATGCCCGGTCGAGCGCCCGCCATTCCTGGCGCATCGCGCGAAGCTGTTCGCCGAGGCCGGCCTGGGCCTCCACCTCCGGCAGAAGGGCCGAGGCGGTTTCCGACAGGCGCTCCAGCCCCTGTGCCGCGATGCGGACCAGGGCGGCGGTGTCGGCCTCGGCGGCGCGGTCGCGCTGGGCCGGCGGGCGCTGCGTGGCAGTGCGGGCGGGGACCGGAGAGCGGGACAGGGAGGGGGCCGGCCCGCCGCGGCCGTCGGCCAGGGCGTCGAGATCGGCCAGCACACCGGCGGTCTCCACCGCGTCGCCACCCTGGAGCGACCAGGCGACCAGATCCTCGATGGCGTCGAGCGAGCGGCGGACCACGCCGACACTGGCGGGGTCCAACGGGATTTCGCCCTTCTGCACGGCGATGAAGGCGGCCTCCAGCCGGTGGGAGATCGCCTCCACCTCCGGCAGATCGACGGCGCGGGCGGCTCCCTTCAGGCTGTGGGCGCGCCGGTGGATGTCGACGAGATCCGGCGCGACGCCCGTTGCCTCCGCATCGCGGAGCGCGCTGCGGATGGCGGCGAGATGGTCCTTGTGCTCCAGGTCGAAGGCAGCGAGCAGGCGCTGGCGGATGTCCATTCAGGGACTCCGGACAGGAGCATAATCCCCTCTCCCCCCCGGGGAGAGGGTTAGGGTGAGGGGGATCCATAGCGGGGATTCTCGGGCATCCACCCTGTGCATCCACCTAACCCCGACCCTCTCCCCGGGGGGGAGAGGGAGATATCGGGGGCGAGAGGGGGAAAAGTGCTGGCCTCGGCGGTACATCGTCACACCTGATAGTTCCGCACCGCCTCGACCAGGCCCTGGCCGAGGTTGTTCAGGTTGGCGGCGGCGCCCTCCAGCTGGCGGGTGCCGGCCGCCGTCTGGCTGCTGGCCTCGCGGATGTTCTGGAGCGCCTGGATCACCTGCTCCAGTCCGATCTGCTGCTGGTTGGTGCCGGCGACGATCTGCTGGAAGGCCAGCACGCTCTCCTGGATGTTCTCCGCCATGGTGCGGATGGTCGACTGGGTGGCGTCGGTCTGGCGCTTGCCGGCGGCGACGCGCTTGACCGCCTCCTCCGTCAGCATGACCGAGGCATTGATGCCGTGCTGGATCTCCGACAGGTTGGAGCGGACCTGCGCGGTCGCCTCCTTCGACTGGTCGGCCAGGCTCTTGATCTCGCCGGCGACGATGGAGAAGGTGCGGCCATGCTCGCCGGCCGCCGCCGCCTCGATGGCGGCGTTCAGCGCCAGCAGGTGGCAGCGCTCGGCGATGTCGTTCACCGTCACGATGATCTCGCCGATGGCCTGGGTGCGCTCGGACAGCATGACGATGTTCTCGGCCACCGCCTCGGCCTGTTCGCGGATGGCGTCCATCGCCTGGATGGTGTCGTCCACCGCCTTCATGCCGGAATGGCTGGAGGCCGCCACGGTCTGGGCGCCGTGGGAAACGTCCTGGGCGCGGCGGTTGATCTGCGCGCCCGACTCGGTGATCTCCGACAGGGTCGCCGTGGTCTGCTCCACCGCAGCCAGCTGCTCGGCAACGCTGGCCGACTGCTGCTGGGTCGAGGCGCGGATCTGGGCGGTGGCGGCATGGACGCTCTCAGCCGTCTCCCGCGTGGTGCGGGCCATCGACTTCAGCCGGCCGGCCATCTCGTTCAGATGCTGGCCCAGGATGGCGAGTTCGTCCTTGCCGGCGATCGTGATCTCCTGCGTCAGGTCGCCGTGGCCGACCTTGGTGACGAAGTCGATGGCGCGGCCGAGCCGGCGGGTGATGGAGCTGCCGATCAGATAGGCCACCCCCACCGCGATCAGGAAGACGGCCACCAACGCGATGACCGAGGACTGGATGGCGGAGTTGTAGATCGCCCGGATGTCGTCGCGGCCGGCGGCGGTCAGATGGTCGATGGCGGTCTGGGCGGCCTCGATGCGCTGCTCCATCACCTTGCGCAGCTCGTCCACCCGCTGGCGTCGCTGGAGCGCCTCGGCGATCTGGTTGCGCTCCAGCAGGGTGTAGATGGTCCGCGCCTCGTCCCCCACCGCACCGATGGCGCGGTTCATCTCGGTGACCGAAGTGTCGAGTTCCACCCATCCCTTGCGGCGGCTGTCGGTCACGCTGTTCTGCGAGCGCTCGGCGACCATCGAGCGCAGCTTGCCCAGCGTTTCGCGCAGCTTGAGGCCGGTCTGGTCATATTGACTGCGCAACGGCGCCATGATGGCCGGGATGTCGGCGACCCGCCCTTCGGCATTGGCGACGGACACGGCGTTCAGCGCCGCTTCCCGGGTGCTGCGCAGCTCGGCCTGATAGTTGCCGACCGACACCACCATGTCGGCGGCCTCGGTGTCGTAGCTGGACACCGCCATGATCACCGACAGCGCATCGGAGAAGCGCGACATCTGGTAGAGAGCCAGCAATGCGGTCAGGACACAGACGACGCCGAATCCCAGAACCAGCTTGTGTGCGACTTTCATGTTCATTCTTCTGCTCCGGCCCCGGACGGCTCTTCAGGTGGATCGGCTCTCAAGGCGATTCGGTTGTTTTTTCAAGTCTTTACGAGGTCGAGCAACGCTTCCATGTCGAGGATCGCCATGCGGTCCGCGGTGATCGCCCGGACCAGCGGCCCGGCTTCCGCCGGGACGGAGATACGCGGCAGCACGATGTCGGACACCCGTTCGACCTCGTGCAGACGCAGGGCGGCCGGACGGCCGGCGCCGGTGCGCAGGACGATTGCATAGCCGGGGGCATAGCCGGGCCGGTCGATCCCGCCGGCGGCATGCGTACCGCTGCACAGGCGGTCGACGTCGAACAGGCGCATCACCCGGCCGGCGACGGCGATCACGCCGAGGACGGCGGGCGGCGCGCCCGGCACGCGGGCCAGCCGCGGCATCGGCACGATATGGCCGAGACGGCGCAGCTCCAGCCCATAGAGGGTCTCCGCTCCACGCGCGACCAGCATCGGCGTGCCGATGCCCGTCTGATCGTCGAACTGCGGGACTTCGGCAAGCTCCCGTGCCCGGCGGGCCAGCACGGCGTCTGCCCAGGGACCGCGGCCGGCGAAGGTCGACTCGAGGTCGGCGGTGCGGTGCGCCACCTTCTCGCGCACCGCGTCCCAATCGATGGAGGCCCGGCCGGCGGCGCGGTCGGGCGAGGCGCTGTCGAGGGCCGCGATGAGCGGTGCGGCCCCTGCGCCTGCGAGCGTCTCGTCCATCAGCCCTCCTCACCGGTCAGCCAGAGGTCCAGCATGCCGCGCAGCTCCTGGACGGTCAGGCCGCCGCCTTCCGTCACCGCCTCGTCATCGGAGCGGTTCTCCAGCGCCTCGCGCGCGTTGCGGAAATGGCGCTGGGCCGGGACCAGCCGGCCGCGCCGCCAATAGGCCAACGCCAGATGATAGTCGGCCAGGACGAAGCGCGGATCGAGATAGAGCGCCCGCTTGAAGGCCGCCACCGGGTCGCCGACGCCCAGCTCCTCCTCCACCAGACCCAGCTGATAGTGGGCGGCAGGGTCGAGCCGCTGCGCCTCGACCCGCGCCAGACAGGCTTCCAACAGGGAGGAGCGCTCGCTGGTCTCGGCAGCGTCCGCTGGAGCGGAGGCTCCGGACGGAGACAGGGCCGACTGGGGCGCGGCGGCAGGGCGGGACTGCTGGCCGGCAGAATCCAGACCTGAGGATTGCGCACCGGAGGCGGCATCGGCAGCGGATCGCGACGCGGACTTCGCCGGCGCTCTGGCGGCGCGGCGCGGTACAGCCGCCAGGGTCAGCGCGGCCGATGACGGGCCGGGCGCCGTCTTGCGGCTGACCGCGGCCGCCACCGGCGGTTCGGCCTGCTTGCGGTACAGGGTAGCGCCGGGGACCGACACCGGGATGAACAACTCGTTCATCTGCGGCCCGGCCTCGGCATGGCCGACCACCAGCCAGCCCCCGTCAGCCAGCGCCTTGTGCAGGTTGCCGAGCAGCCGGTGCCGCGTCGCCTCGTCGAAATAGATCATGACGTTGCGGCACAGGATGATGTCGAAATGCCCGATCCCGTGCGGATAGGAGGGAATCGCCCCGTCCACCAGGTTGAAGGGCATGAAGGTCGTCCATTGCCGGTATTTCGGTTTCACCGACCACAGCTTGTCCTGGCGGTCGAAGCAGGCCTCGAGCGTTTCCGGCGACAGGCCGCGCACCGCCCAGTCGCCATAGGCGCCGCGCCGCGCCTGCTCCAGGAAGGCGCCGTTGATGTCGGTGCCGACGATGTGGACCTGCCAGCCTTCCAACTGGCTGGCGAAATGCTGCTTGAGCAGGATTTCGATGGTGTAGGCCTCCGGCCCGATGGAGCAGCCGGCACTCCAGATCCGCAGCAGGCGGCTCGACTGGTTGCGGCGGATGCATTCGGGGATGGCGACGGCGCGGAGCGCGTCGAACTGCTCGATGTAGCGGAAGAAGAAGGTCTCCCCCACCGCCAGCTCGTTGATCAGACCCTGATATTCCGGGCCGCCCGGTCCCTCCGCCTCCAGCGCGGCCAGATAGCCGGCAACGGTGGTGACGGTGCCGAAGGGCAGCCGGCGGTTGATCCGCTCGGCAAATGCGGCGTCCTTGTCGGCGTAATAGGCAAGGCCGGTGGCATCGATCACCATCGCCTTCAGGCGCAGGAAATGCGGATCGCGGCGGATCGCCTCGATCGTTGCGGCAGGGTTGGCCATCATGCGGCACCGCCGCCGACGGATGCCCCGTCACTTGTGGCGTCAGGAGCATCGACGGGGATCTGCCACTGCGCCAGCCGGCGTTCCGCCGACGCACGGAAGGCGTCGAGCAGCCGGCCCTCCGCCTCGCTCAGAAGCCGATCGGGGGCGAGCAGGGTCACGCTGCCGCCGCGGCCGGTCACCCGGTCCGGAAAGGCAGCGGCGGCACAGCCGTTGAAGCTCAGCGCCGGGTCGGACGGCGTGCGCTCCCCCGGTTCCACCAGCGTGTCGCCATGAACCTGATCGGCCAGCAGCGCAGCCGGCCGCCCCTGCCAGGTGACGAGGAGAAGCGGCGAATAGAGGCCGGGGGCCGGTGCGTCGGCCACGGAATCGAGCGGAACGAGATCGAGCAGGACGTCCAGGCGCAGGACCGGCACCACCTCGCCCTGATAGCGGAAGACGCCCTCCACCGGCAGGGGTGCCGTCGGCAGCCGTTCCAGCTGCGGCAACGGCAAAAAGCGCCGCACGGCTTCCACCGGCAGCGCCAGGGCTTGCCCGGCAACCGAAAACACGACGCAACGGAATGGCGGCGGCATCGACATGCCTTGAGGGGTACTGTGCGCAGGGAGGGCTGACATCCGTCCGTCGATGGTCTGGAATCCGACCGGGAACATGCCCGATCACAACAGGAATGCGAATTACGCCAAAGGTTTACGCCGTAGGGCCTATGCCTTGGCCGTAACGTCCCTGCCCTTTGCCGGATGCATTGGGCGGGCTACTCTCCGACGGCAAGGACAAGATTGACCAACAAGACCGATCAAAGGGAGAAACGAGACGATGCCCGGCCGCCATTTCGAGGATTTCCGCATCGGCGACGTGTTCGACTCGGAAGGGGCGACCCTGACCGAGAGCCAGATCATGGATTTCGCCCTGCGCTTCGACCCGCAGCCCTTCCACATCGACACGGTCGCGGCGGCGGACGGGCCGTTCCAGGGGCTGATCGCCAGCGGCTTCCACACGCTGTCGCTGACCTTTCGGCTGTTCCGCGACATCGGGCTGATCACCGGCACCAGCCTGGGCGGATCGGGCATGGACGAGCTGCGCTGGCTGCGGCCGGTGCGGCCCGGCGACACCATCCGTGTCCGGGTGGAGGTTGTGGAGACGATCCCGTCGCGCCGCGGCGGCCGCGGCACGGTGCGGCTGGCCTACACCACGGTGAACCAGCGCGGCGAGCCGGTGATGACCTGCATCATGAACCACATCATCGCCGGACGCGGCGGGGCGGAGGAGACGGTCGCGGTATGAAAAACGGGTATCTCGGGATATGATGTCGCCTTCCGATTGAGAGGGTCCGCCGGATGATCCCAAACGCCACCGTGGTGGAAACCAAGATGGGCCGGTTTCTGCTGTTCGACACCAATGACGGAATCACCCGTCACCTGCGCCGGGACGGCCATTGGGAGCCGGTGACCCTGATGGTCGCCAAGTCGCTCGTCGGGATCCAGGGGAGCAACACGAAGAGGTCCGGGGGCACCATCGTGGATGGCGGCGCCAATGTCGGCGCCTTCACCATTCCGATGGGGCTGGCATTCCAGAACAGCCACCGCATCGTCAGTTTCGAGGTGCAGCGGCCGCTGTTCCACCTGATCTGCGGCTCACTGGCCCTCAACGGGCTGGATTGCGTTCTGGTCCACAATCTGGCGCTCGGCGAGCGGATGGACGTGATCGAGATCCCCATTCCCGATTACGCCAGCGACACCAACCTCGGTGCGCTCAGCCTCGATCCGGAGGTGCGCCAGGTGCGCCGCGAGTCCGGCATCGGCTGGGCCACCGACAGGCCGGAGGCCCGGATGGGGCAGGCCAGCATGGTGCGGCTGGACGACTTCGGCATCGACGATCTTTGCCTGCTGAAGCTGGACGTCGAAGGAATGGAGCTTCCGGTCCTGAAGGGCGCGGTGGAGACGCTGACGCGGTCCGCCCACCCCCCGATCCTGTTCGAGCTTTGGGATGTCGACTACCTGCCCGGCATCCGCGACGCGCAGGAGGCCCTGCTGTCCTATCTGGACGGGCTGGGCTATGACGTGCTGATCAGCGGCGAAATGGCGATCGCACAGCATCGCAGCCACGACATCCGCCTGCGCGCGCGGCAGGATGACAGCGGCCGCAAGCTGAGTTTCGAACGGGTGCAGCGCTGAGCGAACCGGCGATCCCGGCTGCTCTCACGCCCGTGCGGCCAGGGTGCGGATCGCCAGCGCCGCGGCAGACGCACGGTTCTCCACGCCGAGCTTGGTGAAGACCTGCTCCAGGTGCTTGTTGACCGTGCGAGGGCTGATGCCCAGGATCTCGCCGATGTCGCGGTTGGGCTTGCCGTTGGCGATCCACAGCAGCACCTCCGCCTCCCGCGCGGTGAGGCCGAGGGCATCGCGCAGCACCGCCTCCTGCCGGCCGGCGGTCGGCTCGCTGAGGCGGAACAGATATTCGTCGGGATTGGCCGGGCTGAGATAGGTAAACTCCAGCCGCCGCACGCCCTCGCCGTCCGGCAGTTCGGCCGTGAAGGGTTCGGCCGCACCGCCGGGGGAGGAGGTCCGGCGCAGACCGGCCAGACCGGCGGCCAGGGCGGCGGCAGCCTCCGGCGGCAGGCCGGCCAGCAACCGCTCCGCCTGCGGGGTGCACCACAGCAGCCGGCCCTCCCCGTCCGTCGCCAGCAGGAAGCGGCCGGTGGCGTCGAGGGCGGCGCGGGCGGCATAGGCGACGCGGGCGTTGGTCAGGTGGACGCGGATGCGGGCGATCAGCTCGTCCACCACGATGGGCTTGGTGACATAATCGACGCCGCCGGCCTCCAGCCCCTTCACCACATGCTCGGTGTCGCTGAGGCCGGTCATGAAGATGACGGGGATGTGCGACAGGTGGGGGATCTGCTTCAGCCGCCGGCAGGTCTCGAAGCCGTCGAGGCCGGGCATCACCGCGTCCATCAGGATCAGGTCCGGCGTGATCTGGCCGACCAGATCCAGCGCGCCCTCGCCATCGATGGCAACCAGCACGGTCAGGTCGGCCTGTTCGATGGCCTCCGTCAGGAATCCCAGCGTGTCGGGGGTGTCGTCCACCACCAGGATCATGTCGCGGCGCTTCATCCGGTCACGGCCCCGTCTTCTGCCAGATCATCTTCCACACGATCTTCTTCGTCCTGTGCGGCGGCATCCCGTGCGGCGTCGCGCCGTGCTGTATCGCGCTGGTCCGCCGCCTCTTCCACCGCACGCATATAGCCTTTCAGGTCGAATGCGCGCACCAGCGTTCGCAGCCGTTCGACGAAGGACGTTGCGGCGGCGTCCTCCGCCTCGATCTCGCGCAGCTTGGCCTCGATCCCGCGAATATAGCCGATCCGGCCGAGCTGGCGCAGGTCGTCGAGATGACGCAGCGCCGACTCCGGCGGGCCGGCTGCCGGCTGCGGAGCCGGCTGTGGGGCGGGAGGTTGGACCAGCGGTTGGACCGGCATGGACGCTTGATCGGCCGACAGCACGGGCGGGGCAAGCGGTTCCGCCGGTTTTTCCACGGCATGGATCCATTCCAGACCGGTCACCGCCTGGAGGCGGTCGAGCAGGGCGTGGATCTCGATGGGCTTGGCGACGAAGGCGTCGTGCGGCGCCCGGCCGTCGCCCGGCCCCTGCGCCTCGTAGGCGTTGGCCGAGACCATGACGATGCGGATGCGGTCGGCGAACTGCCGGCGCAAGCCCTCCGCCACGTCCCACCCGCTCTCCCCCGGCATCGAGATGTCGAGCATGGCGACATCGGGCTTGCACTGCGCCGCCAGCTCCAGGCAGGTGGCGGCGTCGGACGCGGTGAACAGCACGAATCCCAGCGGGCGCAGGATGTCGGTCATCAGCGCCAGATGGTCGCGGTCGTCGTCGGCCAGCAGGATGGTGATCTGCGGCCCGGCATAGCCGGTGATGGCGCGGCGCTCCACCTGCTCGCCCGGCCGGTGCATCGCCTCCGACAGCAACAGGCGGACGGTGAAGACGCTACCCTCCCCCGCCTTGCTGCGCAGCGCGATGTCGCCGCCCATGATCCGGGTCAGCACCCGCGTGATGGTCAGGCCGAGCCCGGTGCCGGCCACCGCCCGCACCGCCGCCCCGCGCCCGCGCTCGAACGGTTCGAAGACGCGGTCGAGATCCTCCTCGCGGATGCCGATGCCGCTGTCGGCGATCTCGAACTCGGCGATCTGGCTGCGATAGCGGACGGTCAGGGCGACATGGCCGCTCTCGGTGTATTTCACCGCGTTGGACAGCAGGTTGATCAGGATCTGGCGCAGGATCTTGCTGTCGGTGTGGACCCAGGCCGGCAGGTGGGGAACGCGGGCATAGCGGAAATCCAACCCCTTGGCGGCGGCCTGGATGCGGAACATGTCGGCCAGTTGGTCGAGGAAATCGATCAGCTGCACCTTGTCGCGGCTGAGCCGGCGCAGGCCCGATTCGATCTTGGAGATGTCGAGCAGCCCGTCGATCAGGTTCGACAAATGCTCGGCACTGCGGCGGATGACGCGGACGGCGTCCTGCGGGCGCTGGGTGCTGTTGCTCTCCAGAAGCTGGGCATAGCCGGAGATGGCGTTGAGCGGTGCCCGGATCTCGTGGCTGACGCCGATGATGTAGCGGCTCTTGGCAGCGTTGGCGGCCTCCGCCACCTCCTTGGCCTTCTGGAGGGCGGCGTCGGTGCGTTCGTGGGCGGCGATCTCGTCCATCAGCATGGCGGTCTGCCGGCCGGTTTCCTCCTCCGCCTTGCGGCGGCTCTCCTGGGCCAGAACCAGCAGCCAGGCGGCGACGCCGGACAGGATGAACAGGCAGACGAAGACGGAGACCAGCGCGGTGTGGATCGCCGCCCGCTCCGCCGCCTCGGCATTGGCGTACTGGAAGTCGATGACCACCAGCACCCCGCCCAGCACCAGCGAGAACAGCGTCATCACCCCGATGAAATGGCCGGTGCGGGTGTGGACGCCGGCCGCCATCCGCTTCGGCAGCACCCGTTGCAGGCTGCGGGCGATCTG
>Ga0206117_100829_pt1 | contig 22387 bp, 23 predicted proteins | sample 3A5Ametagenome_FD_177997 | JGI IMG/M metagenome (GOLD analysis project Ga0206117, IMG submission 177997) | Enriched microbial communities from leaf-cutter ant dump, University of Wisconsin, Madison, United States - 3A5A | ecosystem: Environmental > Terrestrial > Nest > Insects nest > Nest dump... | reverse complement strand
ATGCCTAACATCTGTCGGCCGAACAGATCCCGCTGACCGTGCGCCAGGCCCTGATCGCCACCGAAGACCGGCGCTTCTACCATCATTTCGGCCTGGACGTGATCGGGCTGGCCCGCGCCATCTATGTCAACGCCACGTCGGGCCGGCTGGTCCAGGGCGGGTCGACCATCACCCAGCAGCTGGCCAAGAACGTGTACCTGAGCGGCGAACGCACGCTGAAGCGCAAGGTCCAGGAACTGCTGCTGTCGATGTGGCTGGAATACAAGTTCACCAAGGACGAGATCCTGGAACTGTATCTGAACCGGGTCTATTTCGGTGCCGGCGCCTATGGCGTCGAGGCCGCCGCACAGCGTTATTTCGACAAGCCGGCCAAGGCACTGAACCTGACTGAATCGGCGATGCTGATCGGGTTGTTGCGCGCGCCGTCGAAGCTGTCGCCGACCGCCAACCTGCAGGCCGCGCAGAATCGCGCCGCCACCGTGCTGGCCAACATGGCCGCGGCCGACTTCATCACCCCCGAACAGGCCCAGGCCGCGCAGGCCGAACCCGCGCGGCTGGCCGCCGGCCGCGAACCGGCGCGCGGCGCCCGGTATTTCGCCGATTACCTGCTGGACGAACTGAACGACCTGCTGGGCCGGTCGACCGACGACCTTGTCGTGCAGACCACGCTGGACCTGGGCCAGCAGCAGGCGGCCGAGAAATCGGTCACCGAGGTGCTGGACCGCGAGGGGCAGAAGTCCGAAGCATCCCAGGCCGCCCTGGTCGCGATGTCGCCGGACGGTGCGATCCGCGCCATGGTCGGCGGCCGCGACTGGCGCGAAAGCCCGTTCAACCGCGCCACCCAGGCCCGGCGCGAACCGGGCTCGGCCTTCAAGCTGTTCGTGTTCCTGGCGGCATTGGAAGCCGGCTATCGCCCCGATTCGACCTTCGTCGACGGGCCGATCTCGGTCGGAAACTGGAAGCCGCGCAATTACGAGGGCGGCTATCTGGGCGAGGTGACGTTCCGCACCGCCGCCGCGCGCTCGATCAACACCGTCGCGGTCCAGCTGACCGAGCGGGTCGGCCGCACCAAGGTCATCGACATGGCCCGCCGCCTGGGCCTGTCGACCGACATGATGGCCGTGCCCTCGATCGCGCTGGGCGCCGTCGGGGTATCGCTGCTGGAACTGACCGGCGCCTACGACATGGTGGCCAATGGCGGCATGGCGGTCGAACCCTACGGCATCGTCACCGTCAAGGACCGGCGCGGCAACCTGGTCTACAAGCGCCCGGCCCCGCGCACCCTGCGGGTCCTGGATACCCAGATCGTTGGCGAAACCAACGCCCTGCTGACCGGCGTGGTCGAGGGCGGCACCGGCCGCGCCGCCCAGCTGGCCCGCCCCGCGGCCGGCAAGACCGGCACGTCGTCGGATTTCCGCGACGCGATGTTCATGGGCTACACCGCCGAACTGACCGCCGGCGTCTGGGTCGGCAACGACGACGCCAGCCCGATGCACAAGGTCACCGGCGGCGGCCTGCCCGCCCAGATCTGGAAACAGTTCATGACCCAGGTGCTGAAGGATCAGCCGGCCAAGCCGCTGCTGATGGCCGCACCCCGCCCCGCCCCCGGCTTCTTCGACACGCTGTCGTCGAACACCACGGCGGCCGCGCCGCCGCGCAGCATCGTGCCGCCGACCCTGCAGCCGACGACGCCGAACGACCCCGCCCGCTGGAACCCGTCGGCGGCGAACCGCTGAGGGGTCAGCGCCGCGCGATCAGGTGATAGGCCGCAAGGCTTGCCACGCCGGTCAGGGCAAGGGACAGCGCCATCGGCAGCGCCGTGCCGTCATAGCCATGCCCGACCACCGCCCCGACCACCGAGGCGACGGCAAATTGCAGCGACCCCATCAGCGCCGCCGCCGACCCGGCCATCTGCGGAAACGGCGACAGGGCGCCGGCCTGGCCCTGCGGCAGGGTCAGGCCCAACCCCATCGTGAACACCATCATCGGCGCCAGCAGCGTCAGGGGCCCGTCGGCACGCGCCAGCACCAGGGCCAGCATGGCAATGCCGCCGGTGGCGATGACGGCGGTGCCGATCGTCATCATCCGTTCCAGCCCCAGCCGCATCCCGAGCCGCGCGCTGGCCAGCGTGCCGACGATATACCCGACGCAGATGCCGGCGAAATACAGGCCGAACTGTTCCAGCGGCACGCCGTAGATGTCGATCAGCACGAAGGACGAGCCCGAGATCCACGAGAACAGCCCGGCATAACCCGTCGCCACCGCCAGGGCAAAACCGATATAGCGCCGCGACGACAGCAGGGTGGCGTAGTTGCGCAGCATGCGCCCCGGCGCCAGGGCGTGGGGATCGGGGGTCGTATTGCTTTCCGGCAGCTTGCGCCAGGCCAGCACCAGCAGGGTCAGGCCGAACACCGACTGGGCCACGAACACCGACTGCCAGCCGAACGCCAGCTGCAGGTAGCCGCCGACGGTCGGGGCCAGCATCGGGGCGAACGACATCGCCATGCCGAGATAGGCCAGCATCCTGGCGGCACGTTCCCGGGTGAACAGGTCGCGCACGACCGCGCGCCCCAGCACCACCCCGGCACAGGCGCCCAGCGCCTGCAGGAAACGGCCGGCGATCAGCGCCTCGATCGACCAGGCGAAGGTGCAGGCAAGGGTCGCGACGACATAGAGCCCCAGGCCGAACAGGATCGGCCCCTTGCGCCCGAACCGGTCGGACACCGGCCCGTAGATCAGCTGGGTGACCGCGAAACCCACCAGGAACAGGCTGAGGGTCAGCTGCACCCGGCCGACATCGGTGGCGAATTCGGCCGTCAGGGCCGGCAGCGACGGCAGGTACATGTCGGTCGACAGCGGGCCCAGCGCGGTCAGCGCGGCCAGCAGGAACAAAAAGCTCAAGGAGTCGGTGCGCAGCATGGCGCGGAACTTAGCAAGTTCGGTATCCTGCGCGACGGTAATTTTCCCAGGGGTACGTCAATGCTGGACCATGTTTCGATCGGCACCGCCGATTTCGCGCGCGCCCGCGCCTTTTATGACGCCGTCATGACCGCGCTGGGCTACGAAGTCGCCATGGCGCTCGAGGAATACCAGGTCGTGGGTTACGGCACGGGGGGCAAGCCGTCGTTCTGGATCCACGGCCCCAAGGGCTGCGAGATGGCGGGCCACGGCCAGTTCGGTTCGGGCCCGGGCCAGCACATTTCCTTCGTCGCCCCCGACCGGCGCGCGATCGATGCCTTCCATGCCGCCGGCGTCGCCCATGGCGCCCGCGACAACGGCGCGCCGGGCCTGCGCCCCCATTACCACCCCGGCTATTACGGGGCGTTCCTGGTCGATCCCGACGGCCACCGTATCGAAGCCTGCTGTCACCGCCCGGAATGAGGGGTCAGGTGTCGGCGCCACCCGCCGCCTGCACAAGCCAGGCGCGAAAAGCCGCGGCGGCCGCGGACAGGCGGCGAGGCGGCGCGACCAGATAGTAGGCCCGGGAATTCAGAACCTCGACCGGGCTGAGCCGTGCCAGCCGGCCGGCGGCAAGGTCGCGCGCGACCAGCCGGCTGCGCCCCATCGCGATCCCCTGCCCGTCCAGCGCCGCCGCGACGACCAGGTTGTAGTCGTCGTGGGTGACGTCGCGGCGCCGTCGCGGCAGGGGCCAGCCGACGGCGGCCAGCCAATCGCTCCACCCGTCATGGCGCTCGTCATGCAGCAGCGTCCGGCCGGCCAGGTCGACCGCCGCGGTCAGTGCCGGCAATGACGGATCGGGCCGGGCGACCGGGAACAACCTTTCCTGCATCAGCAGTTCGGCATCCAGCTGCGGCCAGCGCCCCAGGCCGTAGCGCACCGCCAGGTCGATCCCGCCGCGGGTCAGATCGGCCAGCCGCCGATCGGATACGATCTGGACCTCGATATCGGGTCGCAAGCCGCGAAACCCCTCCAGCCGCGGCAGCAGCCAGTGGGCGGCAAACGACGGCAAGACGCCGACCCTGACTGCGGCGCCCCCGCCACGCCGTTTCAGCCCCGCCGCCGCAGTGCCGAGACGTGACAGCACATCGGCCACCACCAGATGGAAACGCCGGCCGGCCGCGGTCGGCTCGACACCCCGGGCGTGGCGGCGGAACAGGGCGACACCCAGCGCCGCCTCAAGCTGCGCCACCTGTCGGCTGACCGCGCCATGGGTCAGGTGCAGTTCGTCGCCGGCGCGGCTGAAACTGCAATGGCGCATCGCCGCGTCGAAGGCGCGCAGGGTGCCGAGCGGCGGCAGCTTCATCGATCGGGCCCAGCTGTGAGAATTTGACACAGCTTCGGTCAGGAACCGTCGCTTGTAAAGCCGGCGTGCCGGACCGATCGTCCGGGTCAATTCTGTCATCCCCGAGGACTGCCCCATGGCCAGCACCGACCGCCCGACCGGCGCCTATGCCGCCATCGCGCTGACCGTCATCCTGTGGTCGTCGGCCTTTCCCGCCATCCGCGCCGCCCTCGACGGCTTCGGCCCGGCCGAACTGGCCGCCGGGCGCTATCTGGTCGCCTCGGCTGCGTTCGCCGGCTATGCGCTGGCGACGAAGATGCCACTGCCGGCACGGCGCGACTGGCCGCGCATCGCGCTGGTCGGGGCGCTCGGCATCGCAGCCTACAACCTGCTGCTGAATGCCGGCGAGGTGACCGTCGCGGCGGGCACTGCGGCGCTGATCATCAATACCGTGCCGGTGTTCGCCGCGCTGCTGTCCACCCTGTTCCTGGGCGAACGCCTGCGGGGCTGGGGCTGGGCGGGGATCGCCCTGTCGTTTGCGGGGGTCGCGGTCATCGCGCTGGGGCGGGGCGACGGACTGCTGCTCGATCGCGGCGCCCTGCTGCTGCTTGCCGCCGCGCTGGCCCAGGCGGCGCAGTTCGTCCTGCAGAAACCGTTGTCCGCCCGCCATGGGGCCCTGCCCCTGACTGCCTGCCTGGTATGGTCTGGGACATTATTCCTTTTGCCGTTCGCGCCCGCGGCGATCGCGCAGGCAACCGCGGCGCCCGGCCCGGCGCTGGCCGCGCTGGTCTATCTGGGCCTGTTCCCGGCCGCGGTCGCCTATGCGGCCTGGAGCCACGCCCTGGCCCATATCCCGGTCGGACGGGCCAGCGCATTCCTGTACCTGACGCCGCCGCTGGCGATCACCATCGCCTTGGTCTGGCCGGGCGAGCGCCCCGACGTCATCGCATTGTACGGTGGCGCGGCAGCAATCGCGGGAGTTGCGCTTCTCAACCTTTCCGGTCGGGGGCGTTAGGCCCAAGTCACCGGATTCCCTTGAAGAATCCTTAAAGCGGCGGTGGAACCTTGATTCCGCGCCGCCGTTTGAAGGACATCGGTGCCGCAAACCGCGGACCATGAGACGGGGGAAACCACCGAGACTTTTCCAGGAGTTGGCGCATGAACGAGACCCGCACCCTGACCAAGCCCAATACCTCGATCATCCATGACGGCCATGTCTGGACGGTCACCGGCGACACGATGACCAGCCTGCTGCTGCGGCGGCCGCGCGTGCCGGCAAATCCGACACTGGGCTATGTCTACGAAACCCTGGCCAAGGCGGGTCCTGGCCTGGAAGCCCACAACGACAACAGGTTGTCGGCACATTGATTGCGCCGACCCTTCACCCGATGCGGTGAAGGGTCGCGCCGTGACGCTTGAGCCAGGCTTCGCCGCTGCGGCGATGCGGGGTCAGCCGATCGACCGCCGCCCAGAAACGCGGGCTGTGGTCCATGTGCAGCAGATGGGCGACCTCGTGCGCGACCAGATAGTCGGCGACCGTTTCAGGCGCCAGGATCAGCCGCCACGAGAACGACAGCTGCCCCTCGCTGGAGCACGATCCCCAGCGCGTCTTCATCTCGCGCACGGTGACACGCCGGACCCGCTTGCCGATGCTGGCCGACAGTTCCAGCACACGCGGTTCCAGCGTGGCGCGGGCCTGCCGCTTAAGCCAGTCGGTCAGGCGGCGCGGCAGATGTTCGATGGCGCCGGCGACATGTATTTCCCCCTGTTCGATCCAGACGGTGCCGCGGCTGCCGGGCCGGTGGCGGATGACATGCGGCACGCCGCGATACGGCATTGTCGCGCCATCCATCAGGGGCTGCGCCGCGGGCAGTGCCGCTAGGCGCTGTGCCACCCAGTGGCGCTGTTCGGCCAGGAACCGTTCGCCCGCGGCGACCGTGGCCCGGGGCGGCAGCACCAGGGTCACGGTGCCGTCGCGGAGATCGACCTTGAGCGAGATTCGCCGGGCGCGAGCGCTGCGCCGGATGACCACGGAAGAGGATAGGTCGGCGGTCGTCATCATGGCGGCTTAGCAGTCCGGCCGGCGAGTTGCAAGGCGTCAGCATGGGCCTTGGGCAGGACGGCGGTTTGGGTCTAGAATCGCGATTTGGCAACACCCGTGATTTTTCGAGCGAGTTGAATGAGCAAGGCCTTCACCAAGGAAACCGACAACGACGACGACGATCTGGACGATGCCGCACCGGCCTTGCCCGCGGGCGCCAAGAACTACATCACGCCATCAGGCCTGCGCATGCTGCAGGAAGAACTGCGCGAACTGAAATACGTCGAACGCCCCAAGATCGTCGAGGTGGTGTCCTGGGCCGCGGGCAACGGCGACCGGTCGGAAAACGGCGACTACCTTTACGGCAAGCGCCGGCTGCGCGAGATCGACCGGCGCATGCGGTTCCTGCTCAAGCGGCTGGAGATCGCCGAGGTGGTCGACCCCAAGCTGCAGAAGAACCACGCACAGGTATTTTTCGGCGCCACCGTCACCTATGTCGACATGCATGACGAGGAACGCACGATCCGCATCGTCGGCATCGACGAGGCGCGGATCGAAAAGGCCGAGGTGTCGTGGATATCGCCGATCGCGCGTGCCCTGCTGAAGGCGCGCGTCGGCGATACGGTCGATGTCCGCACCCCCACCGGCATCGAACAGGTCGAGGTGCTGGCGATCAGCTATCCGGATGCCTGACCGGTGGGATGCCTGACCGGTGGGATGCCTGACCGGGGCGGACGCCTAATGGGGGCGGGCCTGCACCAGCAGGCTGACGATCGTTTCCTCGCCCAGCGCCTTGCAGGCTTCCAGGCGATGCAGCCCTTCGACCAGGACCAGCCTGGTCCCGTCGCGCCGCACCTGGATCGGCGTCAGCTGGCCGACTTCGAGCATGCTTTCGGCGATGGCCTTGACCGCATCGGGACGCAAGGTCGTGCGCCGCTTGGCCGGCACGTAGATATCCTTGATCGCGAAGACATGGTTCTTCAGCATCGCCGCCCCGCCCGATCACAGAGATCCTTGGCAGTGTGACCGCCCCCTCGGACCTTGTCCAGGCGCACGGTATTGGCGATCATGGTTTGTGATGACGCAGACCGAGAGTGCCCCACCGCCCCAGCTGGACCAGTCGACGCGCGCCGCGCTGTTCGACCTGATCACGACGCATGGCGATGCGGCCTACTGCCTGTATGACGACGATGAAAACATCCTGTGGTGGAACCATCGTTATGTCGAATTCTTCCCCGAAGTCCGCGACATCCTGCGCGTCGGCCTGCCGTTCTTCGATACGGTGCGCCTGTTCCTGCTGCTGCAGCATCCCGGCCAGGTGACGCCGGAACAGTTGCAACCCTATCTCGAGATGGCGATGCGCCGGCATCGCGAGGAACAGGGACCGCTGGCCTACCAGCGCAGCGACGGCCGCTGGATCGAACTGCGCATGTTTCCCCTGCCCGGCGGCGGGCGATTCAAGATCTGGCGCGACGTCACCGCCCAGCACCACCAGCAGGCAGCCGATCATGGCGTGCTGGACCTGCTGACGACGCTGAACGCCGGATTGCTGCTCTACGATGCCGACGGCCAGATGGGCTTCTCGAACACGCGGTTCTTTTCCGAACTGACAGGCGCGCTGGTGACCAAGGTGCCGACCCTGCGCGAACGGCGCGACCGGGCAACCTACTGGCGTGGTTTCGTCGACGTCTTCGTCGCCGACCCCGCCTTCACCGCCCTGATCCAGGAGGAAGGCGGCCGCGGCCCCCTGCCCCATACCGTGACGCTGCAGACGCGCGGCGGCCGCTGGGTGCGCATCGAGGAGCAGGACTGGGCCGGCGGGCTGGTGTCGCTGTGGGTCGACGTGACGGCGCTGAAACGTCAGGAAAGCGCGCTGGCCGAGTCGCAGTCGGCGCTGATGCAGGCCAATGCGCTGCTGACCGAACTGGCCGAGCGCGACGCGCTGACCCGCGTCTTCAATCGCGGCAAGTTCCTCGACATCGCCAATGCCGGCATCGGCCGGTCCCACGCCCAGGACCTGCCGGCGGCGCTGATCCTGCTCGACCTCGACCATTTCAAGGCGATCAACGACCGGCACGGCCATCAGGCCGGCGACGAGGTGCTGCGGGCGGTGGCCGGCATCCTGCAGCAGGCCGCGCGCCCGGCGGATGCCGTCGGACGGCTGGGCGGCGAGGAATTCGCCATGTTCCTGCCCGGCGCGACGATTGCCGCCGCCGCGACCCTGGCCGAAGGGTTGCGCGCGCGGATCGCCGCCCTGCAATTCCCGCAAGGCCGGCTTGCCACCGCATCGTTCGGCGTGGTGTCGCTATGGCCGGGCGAGGATATGAAATCGATGGCCGCCCGCGCCGATCATCTGATGTACGACGCCAAGCATGCCGGCCGGAATCGCGTCGCGGTCGAGACGGCCTAATTGCCCGGCAGGTGCGACAGCGGCAGGGCTGCGCCCAGCTTGATGCGGCGCAGCGCGAAGTTCGAGCGGACGTCCTTGACCATCGGCAGCTTCAGCAGGGTGTCGAACAGCAGGCGTTCGTAATGCGCCAGGTCGGGCACCACGACCTCCAGCAGGAAATCGGGTTCGCCCGACACGATATGGGCGGCCACCACTTCGGGCATCGCCTGCACCGCGGCCTGCAGCGCCCGGGCGTCGGCGTCCTGGTGGCGGTCGACCTTGATCTCGACAAAGACGGTCAGGCCCAGGCCCACCCGGTCACGGTCGAGATGGGCGCGATAGCCTGAGATCACCCCTGCCTGCTCCAGCCGCTTCAGCCGGCGCAGGCAGGGCGACGGCGACAGCCCGACCCGGTCGGCCAGGTCGACGTTAGTCAGGCGGCCATCCTGCTGCAGCGTGTCAAGGATACGGCGGTCGATCGCGTCGAAATCGGCTTCTGGCATGATCTGATCCTTTTCGGCCATTCGTTGGCACGATCCCGTCGTCAATGCCGGAAATCAAGGCGAGAACGCAATGACACGCCCTGCCCTTGGGCGGGATCATGCGGGTCACGCAACCGAATGCCCCAGGGGATCAGATCATGCCAGGCAACCACGCCGGTTTCGCCACCCGCGCCATCCATGGCGGTTACGACCGCGAACGCCATTACGGCGCGCTCAACCCGCCGGTCTACCTGACCTCGACCTACGCCTTCCCGTCGATCGCCGAGGGCTCGGCCCGGTTCGCCGGCGAGGCGGAGGGCTATGTCTACGGCCGGGTCGGCAATCCGACCGTCGCGGCGCTCGAAGCGCGGCTGAGCGCGCTCGAAGGGGCCGAGGCCGCGCTGGTCACCGCCTCGGGCATGGGCGCGATAACGGCGGCGGTCTGGACGCTGGTCGAGGCCGGCGACGAGATCGTCGCCGACAAGACCCTGTATGGCTGCACCTACGAATTTTTCCGGCACGGCCTGGCCCGGCTGGGCGTCACCACCCGGTTCGTCGACCTGACCGACCCGGAAAACCTGGTCCGAGCGGTGACGCCGCGGACCCGGCTGGTGTTCTGCGAAAGCCCGGCCAATCCCAATCTGCGCCTGTGCGACATCAGGGCGATCGCCGAGATCGCGCACCATGCCGGCGCCCTGCTGATCGTCGACAACACCTACTGCACACCCTATCTGCAGCAGCCGATCGCGCTGGGCGCCGACCTGGTCGTGCATTCCGCCACCAAGTACCTGGGCGGCCATGGCGATCTGCTGGCCGGGGCCGTGCTCGGCCGCGCCGAGACCATCGCGCGGATCCGGTTCATGGGGCTGAAGGACATGACCGGCGCGGTCGCCTCGCCCTTCGATGCCTATCTGATCCTGCGCGGGCTGAAGACGCTGGCGCTGCGCATGGAACGCCATTGCGCCAGCGCCGCCGCGATCGCGCTGACGGTGGCCGGTCACCCGGCCGTGGCGACAGTCGCCTATCCCGGCCTGGCCGATTTCCCCCAGTCGGCGCTGGCCGCCCGCCAGATGCGCCATGCCGGGGGGATGCTGGCCTTCGAACTGAAAGGCGGGATCGCCGCCGGCATCCGTTTCATGGACGCCCTGACACTGGTGACCCGCGCCGTGTCGCTGGGTGACGCCGAAACCCTGGTCCAGCACCCCGCGTCGATGACCCACGCCCCCTACGCCCCCGAGGTGCGGGCCATGCACGGCATTTCCGACGGTCTGGTGCGGCTTTCGGTTGGGCTGGAGACGCTCGAAGACCTTTCGGCCGATATCGGCTCGGCGCTGGATCAGGCGCGATAACCTTTCGATCCATTTTCACTTTCGGTTTCATTTTGCCGCTGGATTGTCACTAAAGTTTCATATTACTGTCTTGACCTGGAAATCGGCTGCGGTCACAAGCGGACCCGAGCCCAAGAATCAGATGTCTCTAGGGGGAGTTTGAGATGTTCACGCGACGCCTGCTCGTTTCCGCCGCCACGGCCGCCGTTCTCGGTGCCGCGGCCCCGGCCTATGCCGCGCCGATCGAAATCCAGTGGTGGCACGCCATGGGCGGCCCGCTGGGCGAAAAGCTGGTGGCCATTGCCGAAGGCTTCAACAAGAGCCAGAACGAATACAAGGTCGTGCCGGTATTCAAGGGGTCCTACCCCGAAGCCATGACCGGCGCGATCGCCGCGTTCCGCGCCAAGCAGCAGCCCGACATCGTCCAGGTGTTCGAGGTCGGCACCGCCACCATGATGGCCGCCAAGGGCGCCATCTACCCCGTGTACCAGTTGATGAAGGACGAGGGCGAGAAGTTCGACCCCAAGGCCTATGTCAGCGCCGTCACCGGCTATTACAGCGATTCGAACGGCAATCTCCTGTCGTTCCCGTTCAATTCGTCGACCCCGATCCTCTATTACAACAAGACCCTGTTCAAGAAGGCGGGCATCGACGCGGACAAGGCGCCCAAGACCTGGCCGGAAGTGGCCGAGGCGGGCAAGAAGCTGCGTGCGGCGGGCGTCTCCTGCGGCATCACCACGACCTGGCCGTCGTGGGTCAACATCGAGAACCTGTCGGTCTGGCACGCCAAGCCGATCGCCACGCTGAACAACGGCTTCGACGGCCTGGGCACCAAGCTCGAGATCGCGACGCCCCTGCAGGTCAAGCATGTCGAGGCGCTGGCCGAGTGGCAGAAGGACAAGGTCTACGATTACGGCGGGCGCACCAACCAGGCCGGCTCGAAGTTCGCGGCACAGGACTGCGGGATGCTGATCGAAAGCTCGGGCGGCCAGGCGGCCATCCGTGCCAACGCGGCCAAGGGCGGGTATGAATTCGGCATCGGCATGATGCCCTATTGGCCCGACGTCCAGGGCGCGCCGCAGAACTCGATCATCGGCGGCGCCACGCTGTGGGTGCTGAAGGGCAAGCCCAAGGCCAACTACAAGGGCGTGGCCAAGTTCTTCACCTACCTGTCCAAGCCCGAGGTCCAGGCCGACTGGCATCAGTCGACCGGCTATCTGCCGATCACCAACGCGTCCTACCAGCTGACGCTGGAATCGGGCTTCTATCAGAAGTTCCCGGGTGCCGACGTTCCGTTCCTGCAGATGTCGAACAAGGCGCCGCTGCCCTACACCAAGGGTCTGCGCCTCGGCTACATGGTCCAGGTCCGCGACGTGATCGAGGAAGAACTCGAAGCCGCGTTCTCGGGCAAGAAGACCGCCAAGGCCGCGCTGGACGATGCGCAGAGCCGCGGCAACGCCCTGCTGCGCAAGTTCGAGCAGGAAAACAAGTAAGCATCCGACGACCCACGCGCTCCCGGGAGGGGTTTGAAACCCCCTCCCGGGTTCATTTCGTTCCAACCAGGACAGCCTTCGCCGATGCATAAGCGGGTAACCTTCGACAACAAGCTCTTGCCCTATCTGCTGGTATCGCCGCAGATCCTGGTCACCATCGTCTTCTTCTTCATCCCGGCCGGCGAGGCCGTGGTCTATTCGCTGTTCAGCCAGGATGCCTTCGGCATCGAGGTGAACTTCGTCGGCCTCAGCAATTTCCTGTTCCTGCTGAACGACCCGCATTACCTGCGGTCGTTCGGCATCACGATCTTCTATTCGGTCGCGGTGGCGGTCAGCGCGCTGATCCCCGCCCTGATCCTGGCCGTGCTGGCCGACGGCATCGCCAAGGGGGCGACCGTCTACAAGACCCTGCTGATCTGGCCCTATGCGGTCGCGCCCGCGGTCGCCGGCGTCCTGTGGCTGTTCATGTTCAACCCGGCGGTCGGCATCGTCGCCCAGTGGCTGAAGCTGGTCGGCATCGACTGGAACTACAAGCTGAACGGCAACCAGGCGATGGCCCTGGTCATCTTCGCCGCCGCCTGGAAGCAGATCTCCTACAACTTCCTGTTCTTCCTGGCCGGGCTGCAGGCAATCCCGAAATCGCTGATCGAGGCCGCCGCGATCGACGGGGCCGGGCCGGTGCGCCGGTTCTTCACCATCGTCCTGCCGCTGTTGTCGCCGACGACCTTCTTCCTGGTCGTGGTCAACATGGTCTATGCCTTCTTCGACACCTTCGGCGTGATCCACGCGGTGACGCTGGGCGGCCCCGCGGGCGCCACCAACATCCTGGTCTACAAGGTGTTCAACGACGGCTTCATCGGTCTCGACCTCGGCTCGTCCTCGGCCCAGTCGGTCATCCTGCTGATCATCGTCGTCATCCTGACGGTGGTGCAGTTCCGCTATGTCGAGCGCAAGGTGCAGTACTGATGACCAGCTCGAACCGCCTGATGTCGCTGCTGGTCCACGCGATCCTGATCCTGGGCATCGCCGTCGTCGCCTTCCCGATCCTGATCGCGCTGATCGCCTCGTCGCACGATGCGCTGACACTGATCGGCAAGTTCCCGTTCTATTTCGGCGACCACTTCCTGGACAATTACCGCACCGTGCTGGGCGAGGGCATGGCCCGCGCCGGCGGCGGCGCGGTCGGCCAGATGCTGATGAATTCGTTCGTCATGGCGATCGTCATCGCCGTGGGCAAGATCGTCATCTCGATCCTGTCGGCCTTTGCGATCGTCTATTTCCGCTTTCCGTTCCGCATGGGCTTCTTCTGGATGATCTTCATCACCCTGATGCTGCCCGTCGAGGTCCGCATCCTGCCGACCTATCAGGTCATCGCGAACCTGAACCTGCTGAATTCCTATACCGGCCTGACCCTGCCGCTGATCGCGTCGGCCACCGCGACGTTCCTGTTCCGCCAGTTCTTCCTGACGGTGCCCGAGGAACTGACCGAGGCCGCACGCATCGACGGCGCCGGGCCGATGCGCTTTTTCTGGGACGTGCTGCTGCCGCTGTCGCGCACCAACATCGCGGCCCTGTTCGTGATCGTCTTCATCTACGGCTGGAACCAGTATCTGTGGCCGCTGCTGGTGACCCAGGAAGAGAGCATGTACACCGTCGTCATGGGCATCCAGCGCATGGTCACGGTGGCCGACGCCCAGGCCGAATGGAACCTGGTGATGGCGACGACGATCCTGGCGCTGCTGCCGCCGGTGCTGGTCGTGGTGCTGATGCAGCGCTGGTTCGTCAAGGGCCTGGTCGAGACCGAGAAGTAAGGAAGAACACCCCATGGCCTCCGTCGCCTTCAAGTCAGTCACCAAGTCCTACGGCAGCAACGCCGTCATCCACGGCGTCGACATGCAGATCGCCGATGGCGAGTTCATCGTCGTGGTCGGCCCGTCGGGCTGCGGCAAGTCGACCCTTCTGCGCATGGTCGCGGGGCTCGAAGCCATCACCGGCGGCACGATCTCGATCGGCGAGCGGGTGGTCAACCAGCTCGAACCCAAGGACCGGGACATCGCCATGGTGTTCCAGAACTATGCGCTGTACCCGCATATGTCGGTGTTCGAGAACATGGCCTATGGCCTGAAGATCCGCGGCTTCTCCAAGACCGACATCGAGGCGCGGGTCAAGCGCGCCGCCGACATCCTGCAGCTGGATCCCTATCTGGCGCGCCGGCCGCGCGAACTGTCGGGCGGCCAGCGCCAGCGCGTCGCCATGGGCCGCGCCATCGTGCGCCAGCCGGCCGTGTTCCTGTTCGACGAACCCCTGTCGAACCTGGACGCCAAATTGCGCGTGCAGATGCGCATCGAGATCAAGCGCCTGCATCGCGAACTGGGCGTCACCTCGATCTACGTCACCCATGATCAGATCGAGGCGATGACCCTGGCCGACCGCCTGGTGGTGATGAACGGCGGCCGCGCCGAACAGATCGGCCCGCCTAAGGAAGTCTACGAACGCCCCGCCACCACCTTCGTCGCGACCTTCATCGGTTCGCCGGCGATGAACCTGCTGCCGGCGCGCGCCGTCGGGCCGGGCAGCTATGAACTGGCCGGCGGCCTGACCATGCAGCTGGCCGGCCCGGCCAAGGCGGCGGCCGGCGCCGAGGTGACGCTGGGCATCCGGCCCGAACACATCGCGCTGGCACCGGAAGGGGCCGCCCTCAGCGTCGAACTGGCCGAGGAACTGGGCGCCGACACCATCGTCTACGGCCGGCTGGACGGCGGGCAGGAACTGGTGGTGCGCGTGCCCGGATACCTGGAGCTGGCGATCGGCGACCGGGTGTTCGTCCAGATCGACACGTCCAAGATCCACCAGTTCGACAAGGCCAGCGGCCAGCGTCTTTGAGACGGTTTCGTGACAGGACTTGCGCAAGCCCCCGAAAGTACGCTAACGCGTCGCTAATTGGACGCTTTGGCGTATCTGATAGGAGGGGAAAAATGATGAAGCGCTTGATGACCTGCGCGGCCGGCCTGATTGCCGCCGTCGTGCTGGCCGGCACCGCCACCGCCCAGACCAAGGACTGGTCGACCATCCGCATCGCCACCGAGGGCGCCTACAAGCCCTGGAACTTCACCGATGCCAGCGGCAAGCTGGTCGGCTACGAGCTGGACCTGGCCGCCGACCTCTGCGCCCGCATCAAGGCGAAGTGCGAGATTTCGGCCCAGGCCTTCGACGGCATGATCCCCGGCCTGAACGCCGGCAAGTTCGACGCGATCATGGCCGGCATGAACATCAGCCCCAAGCGCCTCGAGGCGATCAACTTCTCGCTGCCCTACGGCCGCACCCCCTCGACCTTCGCCGTCACCAAGGACAGCCCGCTGGCCAAGATGCCGGGCGCCGACCAGGTCTATTCGCTGATCGGCGGCACCGACCTCGCCGCGGCCGAAAAGGCGGCGGCCGAGCTGAAGCCGATGCTGAAGGGCAAGGTGATCGGCGCCCAGACCTCGACCATCCAGGCGAATTTCATCGAGCAGTACTTCAAGGACGTCGCCGAGATCCGCCAGTACAAGACGACCGAGCAGCATGACCTGGATCTGCTGGCCGGCCGCCTCGACGCCGTGTTCGCCTCGATGTCCTACCTGAAGGGCGTCACCGAGGAGAACAAGGAGATCGTCATGGCCGGGCCGCGCTTCACCGGCGGCATCCTGGGCGCCGGCGTCGCCGTCGGCCTGCGCAAGGGCGACCCCGAGCTGAAGGAGAAGTTCGACGCCGCGGTCGCCGCCGCCATTGCCGACGGCACCGTGTCCAAGCTGTCGACCAAGTGGTTCGGCTTCGACATCACGCCGAAGGGCTGATGCCCGGCCGGGGCGTCTGACCGGCGCCCCGGCCTTCCACTTCTCGGGGGCGGGATGGGGTATTTCGAACTGATGGGCTTCGGCCCCAAGGGCTGGGGCCTTCTGCTGGCCCAGGCCACCCTGATGACCATCGCGGTCTCGGTCACGGCATTCGCCATCGGCGCCGTCCTGGGCGCCCTGCTCGCCTGGGCCAGGCTGGCCGGCGGGCGCGGCGTCAACCTGGCGGCCGAAACCTACGTCACCGTGCTGCGCGGCATCCCCGACCTGCTGGTCATCTATCTCCTGTATTTCGGCGGCTCGTCCGCCCTGACCAGCCTGATGAAGGCGCTGGGCAATGACGGTTTCGTCGGCGTCAACGCCTTTGCCGCCGGTGCCATCGCCGTCGGCATCATCTCGGCCGCCTATCAAAGCGAAGTCTATCGCGGTGCCTTCGGCGCCGTGGCCAAGGGCGAGATCGAGGCGGCGCGCGCGGTCGGCATGGGCCGCATGCTGATGTTCCGCCGCATCCTGGCCCCCCAGATCCTGCGCTTCGCCATTCCCGGCCTGGGCAATGTCTGGCAGCTGGCGCTGAAGGAATCGGCACTGATCTCGGTCGTCGGCCTGACCGAAATCCTGCGCCAGGCGCAGGTCGGCGCGGGTTCGACCCGCCAGCCCTTCTTCTTCTTCATCACCGCCGCCGCCCTCTACCTGATCCTGTCGACCGTCTCGGGCTGGGGTTTCAACCGGGCGGAAGCGGCCGCCATGCGCGGCGTGCGGCGGGCCTGACGATCATGGACCTGGCATTCCTGGGCGAAACCTTCGTCACGCTGCTGGGCGGCGTGCCGCTGCTGCTGCAACTGACGTTCTTCTCGGTCTCGATCGGTGCGGTGTTTGCCGTGGCGCTGGCGCTGATGCGGCTGTCGGGCAACCCGCTGCTGGACTATCCCGCGCGCGGCTATGTCTTCGTCTTCCGCGGCACGCCGCTCCTGGTGCAGATATTCCTGATCTATTACGGGCTGGGCCAGTTCCCGGAAATCCGCCAGTCGATCGCCTGGCCGTTCCTGCGCCAGCCTTACTGGTGCGCGATCCTGGCCCTGACCCTGAACACCGCGGCCTATGCCACCGAAATCATCCGCGGCGGCATCCTGTCGGTGCCGTTCGGACAGATCGAGGCAGCGCGGGCCTGCGGCATGTCCCGCACGATGATCTTCCGCCGCATCATCCTGCCGCAGGGCCTGCGCACCGCCCTGCCCGCCTATGGCAACGAGATCATCCTGATGACGCGGGCCACCGCGCTCGCCTCGGTCATCACGCTGATGGAAGTGACCGGCATCGCGTCCAAGCTGGTGTCGGAAACCTTCCGCGCCATCGAGGTCTTCGCCTGCGCCGGCGCGATCTACCTGTTCATCAATTTCCTGATTTCGCGGGCCATCGCCTGGGCCGAGCGGCGCCTGTCGCCACAGGCCGCCCCGCAATCCGCCGCCGCACCGGAGCCTGCCCGATGACCGCCACCACCGCAGCCGTCAGCCTCAAGGGCCTGCGCAAGCGCTTCAACGACCTGGAGGTGCTGAAGGGCATCTCGCTCGATGCGGCCGAGGGCGACGTGATCTCGATCCTGGGCGCCTCGGGCTCGGGCAAGTCGACGCTGCTGCGCTGTATCAACCTGCTGGAAATTCCCGACGAGGGCGACGTCGTCGTCGGCGGCGAGGCCATCGCCTGGAAACCCCGCCGCGGCGGCGGGCGCGAACCGGCCGATCGCGGCCAGGTCGAACGCATGCGCTCGCGCCTGGGCATGGTGTTCCAGAACTTCAATCTGTGGTCGCACATGACCGTGCTGGAAAACGTCATCGAGGCGCCGGTGCATGTGCAGAAGCGCCCGAAGGCCGAGGCGATCGCCGAGGCCGAGGCGCTGCTGGTCAAGGTCGGCATCGCCGACAAGCGCAACCATTACCCCGCCCATCTGTCGGGCGGCCAGCAGCAGCGCGCGGCCATCGCCCGGGCGCTGGCCATGCACCCCAAGGTGATGCTGTTCGACGAGCCGACCTCGGCGCTGGACCCCGAACTGGTCGGCGAAGTGCTGCGCGTGATGCGCGCTCTGGCCGACGAGGGGCGCACCATGCTGGTCGTGACCCACGAAATGGGTTTCGCCCGCGAGGTATCGGACCGCGTGCTGTTCCTGCACCAGGGCGTGATCGAGGCGGACGGCCCGCCGGCCGAGCTGTTCACCAACCCGAAATCCGACCGCCTGCGCCAGTTCCTGGCCAGCCATCTGTCCGCCTGAACATCGCCCCGCCGTAGGACGTCATTCCGGACGAAGCGAAGCGGAGATCCGGAATCAGGGTAAGCGCGGTGCAAACTGCGACGCCCTGCCCTGGGTCCCGGCCTTCGCCGGGACGACGATGGCATTTTCAATGCGATACCGGAACGTCAGGTCAGCCCCACGGCGCCTATGAAATCAGCGCGGCAGCCCGCATCAGATCGGTCGTCCCGAATCCTTCGATAAACCGCCCGTAGACTGTGGCCAGCGTGCCGTCGTCGCGCCCGCGCAGCCGCGCCAGGGCGGTGGCGGCGCGCAGTTCCAGGGCCAGCGCGCCCTGGTCGCGCGCCAGGGCCAGCGCCTCGGCCAGCAGGTCCTCCGATCCCGTCATCTCGCCCTTCAGCCGCAGGAAATCGGGCCAGCACCAGCGTTCGTCGCCGCCGTCCAGCCGGGCGAAGATGCCGTCGACCACGCTGCGGGCGTGATCGGTCTCGCCGGCCGCGATCAACGCATCGGCGATATCGCCCAGGCAGGCGAAGTAATGCAGGAAACGCGGGTCGGCATCACGCGCCAGCAGGGGCCGCAGCATTTCCAGGCCGTCGGCCACGGCACCTTGCCGGGTCAGCAGCAGGCCCTGGAAACAGCGCCCCCAGTCCGACCATACGGTGATCGCGTATTTGGCCGACAGATCCAAGAGGTCGGCGATATGCCGTGCGGCGGCATCGAGCCGCCCGTTCAACAAGGCGATGCGGCAGGTGGCATAGCCGAGCGAAGCGCCGAAGGTCGAGATGTCGCCAGCCGCCCGCGCCGCCGCCGTCGCCGCCTCGGCCATGGCCAGCGCCCGGTCGGGCAGGCCCTGCAGCCACAGGACATGGGCCAGGCTGATTCGGGCGACGATGCCCTGGTCGAAGTGGAAACGCGCCGCCAGCAACCGGTCGCCGGGACCGCCCAGGCGGGCCAGCGCCGCGTCGAAATGCCGGCGGGCGCCGGTCTGGTCCCCTAAGCAATGCAGCGTGTCGCCGATCAGCCGCTCGCCGATCGCCTCGTCGATCGTGCCGGTCGCCAAAGCGCGGAAACGTTCGGCCAGGCCCAGCGCCCGGCGATGCTGCCGGCCATGGGTCAGGCCAAGCCACAGCGCCCACAGCACCCGGCGGCGGTAATCGCCGTCGTCCAGCGCCTCGGCCAGTTGGCGCGCCTGGTCGAGCGCGCCGTAGATATCCGCGACCGCGCCCTTGTGGGTCAGCATGCCGGTCAGCGCGCGGGCCAGTTGCAGCCGCATGGCCGCGGCATCCGCCGGCATCTCGTCCGCCGCCAATGCCTGCAGTACGCGGCTGCGGCATTCGTCGTACAGCGCCGACTGCATCCACAGCGGGATGGCCGCCGCGGTCAGGGCGATCGCCTCGTCCGCCTGGCCGGCCGTGCCCCAGGCCCAGTCCAGCGCGCGGCGGACATCGCCGACCAGGTCGCGATGGCCGGCACGCCAGTCGGCCCGCGACATCGTGCCCAGCGCCGCCTCGGCGGCGCCCAGCAGGTCCAGGACATGGGCGGCATGGCGGGCGGCCGTCGCCGCCGCGGCCCCGCGGGCCTGCAGTTTTTCCAGCGCATAGGCGCCGGTCAGTTCCAGCAGGCGATAACGCACCGCCTCGCCCGTCGCATCGACGGTCAGCAAGGACTTGGCGGCAAGCTCGGCCACCGCCTCGATCACGTCCGCCTCGTCCAGCGCGGCACAGCCGGCGACGGCGATGGCGGAATCGAGGCCGAAACCGTCGGCGAACCATGCCAGCCGTTCCAGCACCACCTGCTGTGCCTCGGGCAGGATGTCGTAGGACCAGTCCAGCGTGGCCCGCAGCGTCTGGTGGCGCGGCAACGCGGTGCGCCGCCCGCGATTCAGCAGGCGGAAACGATCGTCGAGGCCGGCGGCGATCCGGCGCAGGCCCAGCGTGTCGATGCGGGCGGCCGCCAGTTCGATGGCCAGCGGCATGCCGTCCAGCCGCCGGCAGATCTCGACCACGACGGGCACATCGGCCGCGGTCAGGGTGAAACTGTCCAGGCTGGCCGTCGCGCGTTCGGCGAACAGTTCGACGGCCGCGAAGCCCAGCGCCGCTTCGACCGTCGGCGCAGGCCCCTCCGGCGGCAGGTCCAGGGCACGCAGGCGCAGCACCGCCTCGCCCTCGGCCCGCAGGGATTCGCGGCTGGTGGCCAGGATGCGGATGTCGGGCGCGCCGCGCAGCAGCGCCTCGGCCAGGATGGCCGCGGCATCGATCACGTGCTCGCAATTGTCCAGCAGGATCAGCATCCGCCGATCGCGCAGGAAGGCGACCAGGTTGGGCAGGGGATCGCCCGACAGCACCGGCAGGCCCAGGGCGGTCGCAAGCGTCGAGGGTACCAGCCCCGGATCGGTCAGCGGCGCCAGTTCGACCAGGCGGACGCCGTCGTCATAGTCGGCGGCCGACGCCTCGCCCAGCGCCAGGGCCACGGTGGTCTTGCCGATGCCGCCCGGGCCGACGATCGTGACCAGGCGCTGCCGGCCCAACTGGCCGGCCAGTTCGCGCAGCGTATCGTCGCGGCCGACGATGCGGGTCAGGCGTTGCGGCAGGTCCGGGGCCGGCCGCGCCGCCGGCGCGGGCGCGGGCACGGGCGCGGCTGCCGGGATGTCGGCCGGCGTCACCGTCGCGACGAAGCAATAGCCCCGCCCGACGACATTGGCGATGTAGCGCGCGCCGCCACGGCCCTCGCCCAGGATCTTGCGCAGCGCCACGATATGGACGCGCAGGTTGTTTTCGTCGACGAAGATGCCGGGCCAGACCCGGGCGATCAGTTCGTCCTTGGACAGGACCTCGCCGGCACTGGTGGCCAGCACGGTCAACAGGTCGAGGGCGCGGCTGCCGATCTTGCACGGCCGCCCGCCTTCCAGCAGCATCTTCCGATCCGGCAGCAGTTCGAAGGGACCAAAGCTCAGCCCCTGGCGCTCGGTCACCCCGGCCCCCCGCTTTTTCAGTCCCCCTGAACGGTTTATAACGCGGCCGTTATCGGCGCGGAACATGCCAATTTACACCGATTAACTCGCGGGCGGACGGGGTTGGCCTCAGTCTCGGGGCAGGTCACCTCGAAGCCAACGGAGAGATCGGATGATCGGCCATCACGCCCCCGCTGCGGCGAACCCCGCGGAAAACCAGGCCCTCGCAGCCCTGCTGGCCCGGCTGCTGACCTCGGCCGACGCAGCCCTGGACCGCGACCGCGAGGCCGCGCGCAGCTACATCGCCGAGGCCGCGGCCCTGCTGGCCGCCGGGCGCGAGGAGGTGCCTGCGTCGGGCGCCCGTGTGCTGGCACCCTGGCAGATCCGCAAGGTCATGGCCCATGTCGACGCCCATCTGGGCGACACCATTCCGGTCGGCTGCCTGGCCGGGCTGACCCGGCTGTCGACCAGCCATTTCAGCCGCGCCTTCAAGGGGTCGTTCGGCACCTCGCCGCACCGCTATGTCATGGACCGGCGGATTCAGACGGCGCAGAAGATGATGCTGGAAAGCCAGGAGACGCTGGCCCAGATCGCGCTGGCCTGCGGGCTGTCCGACCAGGCGCATTTCTCGCGCGCGTTCCAGCGGGTGGTGGGGGCCAGCCCCCATGCCTGGCGCCGGCACAACCGGGCCGACCCCGACGGGGCGGGTCAGTCGAACCAGTCGACGACGTGATCCTCGAGTTCGCCGGCCAGATGTTCGGCCACCGCCCGGCCGCGGACCGAGACGCCCGCCTGGTGCACGGTTTCGGGGTCGCCCGACACCAGCGGATGCCACCAGGGCAGATCCTTGCGTTCGGCCACCAGGCGATAGCCGCAGGTCACCGGCATCCATTTCAGCGCGTCGACCAGCGTCGGGTCGAGCGAGATGCAGTCAGGCACCAGCGCCTGGCGCTTGGGGTAGTTGCCGCAGCGGCACGATCCCAGGTCCAGCAGCCGGCAGGCGACGTTGGTGTAATGGACGCGGCCGGTGTCGACATCCTCCAGCTTGTGCAGGCAGCATTTGCCGCAGCCGTCGCACAGGCTTTCCCATTCGGTCCGCGACAGTTCGTCGAGCGTCTTGGTGCGCCAGAACGGCTGGTCGGTCATGACGTCGACGCCCGCCGGGCCGTCAGGCGCCGTGGGCGCGGATGAAGGCTGCGACCCGCGGCTGAATCTCGGAACGCCAGCGGCGCCCGTTGAACACGCCGTAATGGCCGACGCCGGGCTGTTCGTAATGGCCGCGCATGTCGTCGGGCAGGTTCGTGCACAGGTCGTGCGCCGCCCGCGTCTGGCCGATGCCGGAAATGTCGTCCAACTCGCCTTCCACCGTGAACAGGGCGGTGCGCG
>Ga0206117_100828_pt1 | contig 22392 bp, 20 predicted proteins | sample 3A5Ametagenome_FD_177997 | JGI IMG/M metagenome (GOLD analysis project Ga0206117, IMG submission 177997) | Enriched microbial communities from leaf-cutter ant dump, University of Wisconsin, Madison, United States - 3A5A | ecosystem: Environmental > Terrestrial > Nest > Insects nest > Nest dump... | reverse complement strand
CGAGCCGATCAGCATGATGATGATCGCCAGCACCGAGGCCAGGACCGGGCGATCGACGAAGACGTGGGAGAAGCGCATGACGCTGGTTCCCGCCCTCAGTTCTGGCGTTCGCGGCTGGGCGGCAGGGTGGTCACCTGTGGCGTGACCGGGGCCCCGGGGCGCACCCGCATCAACCCGTTGACCACGATGGTCTCATCCCCCTTCAGGCCCGACCGGATGACACGATAGCCGTCGATATGCGGGCCGACCCGCACCGGCTGCAGGCTGACCTTGTTGTCGGGCCCGACGACATAGACGACGCGGCGGTCCTGGTCGGCGCCGATCGCCTCCTCGGGCACCAGCACGCCGCGATAGGTCGGCGAACCCGCGATCAGCAGCCGGCCGAACAAGCCGGGCACCAGCAGCATGTCCTTGTTGTCGAAGATCGCGCGCGCCCGCACCGTGCCCGAGGCCTGGTCGACCCGGTTGTCGACGAAATCCATGTGGCCGGGCTGGGTCGGGATGCGCTGGTCGGTCGTGGCCACCCGCACGTCGTTCGGGTTGTCGCGGTTCGATTTCATCTGCCCGTCCAGCGCCATGCGCGAATAGGCAAGGTAGGATCGTTCGTCGACGTCGAAATAGAACTGGATCGGCGCGACCGAGACGATGTTGGTCAGGACCGTTTCATTGGGCTTGATCAGGTTGCCGATCGACACCAGCCGGCGCGATACCCGCCCGTCGATCGGGGCGCGGATCTCGGTGAATTCCAGGTCCAGCTGGGCGCGGTTCTGGGCGGCCTGGTTGCGGTCGACGGCGGCCCGCGCGGTACTGACGCGCTGGCGGCGCTGGTCGAAGACCTGTTCGGTGACGTTGCCGCCCTGGCGCAGGGTTTCGGCCCGGCGCAGGTCGGTCGTGGCGAATTCCAGCTCGGCCTTGGCCGAGGCCAGGGCGGCCCGCGATTCCTCGAGCGCCAGGCGGTAGGGGCGCTGGTCGATGACGAACAGCAGGTCGCCCTTCTTGACCAGGGCGCCGTCGATGAAGTTGACCCGGTCCAGGTATCCCGACACCTGCGCCCGCAGGTCGACCTGGTCGATCGCCTCGAACCGGCCGATATATTCGTCGTATTCGGTGATGTCCTTGACGACGGGCTTGGCTACCGTCACCGGCGGCGGGCCGGCCGGTGCCTGGGCGTTCGCGCCGAAACCGAGAAGCACGGCGGCGGCCACGGCCGCCCCGCTGATCAGACGAATGCCCTGCATGTCCCACCCATTGCCCCGGGGCGGCCAGCCGGCCGCCGCCTGTCCTGTTGAATCGTTACCACGTTATCGTCGATGGTACTGCGACGATTGCGCGGTCGATTGTAGGTTTCGCTCACATTGGCGGAAACAAGGCGGGACGATCGTTCAACCATCCGGGCTGTGATCGCGATCACATGACCGCGGCATTACCTGCCGGTAGGAATGTCTGCCCTGCGACCCGCACCGCCTGGGCCGGCGGGAAGGACATTCCGGAAGACCGGCCTTGCCGATGCCGCCGCGGCCGGTTACAGCCGGGCGATGGAAAACAACGATCTGGTCACCCTCGCCCCGGCGGACGCCGATGATCTCCCGGCATTCAAGCGCGAGCTGCAGGAAGCCTTCGCGGTGGCGGTGATCGAGGAATTCGGGGCGCTGCCCGATGGTCCGATCCCGGCCGACGACGACCTGGACGGCGCGATCGCCGCGCCCGGGGCGGTGGTCCTGCGCATCCTGCGCGACGGCCGCAAGGTCGGGGGCGCGATCGTGACGATCGACGCCCGGACGCAGCAAAACACGCTCGATCTGTTCTTCATAACATTGGGCAACCACGGCCATGGCCTCGGATTCAAGGCCTGGACCGCCATTGAACGGATGTTTCCCGAGACGCTGACCTGGCAGACGCACACACCCTATTTCGAGAAGCGCAACATCCATTTCTACGTCAACAAATGCGGCTTCAGGATCGTCGAATTCTTCAGCGCCCGCCATCCCGACCCGCATGGACCCGATGCGGACGACCTGCCGGGCGGGGGCGAGGCCTTCCGGTTCGAAAAGGTCATGGCGGCGGCCCCGCGCCCGTGACCGGGCCGACGCCGGACCGCAAATGAAACGGGGCCGGCGAATTGCCGGCCCCGTTCTGATGACCTGATATTTGAGTGATCAGGCTGACTTGTTGGCGATGACGTCCCAGCCGGACTGGACGTTGCCGCCCATCGAGCCGTCGGTCTTCTGGGGGACGTAAGTGAACTTGATGGTCTTGTAGCTGATCGCGACCTTTTCGAGGGGGACGTTGTTCCTGGTCGGATCGTCCTGCTCGTCCTCGGGCACGAAGGTTTCGAGCTTGGCGACCATGGCTTCGCCGAGTTCGATGGTCATGTACTTCTCGGGCTTGCCGCCCGACTGGCGCAGGAAGTGCAGCTTGACGTCGCCCATCGAGCTGTCGGCCTTGCACAGGCTTTCGAACAGCTTCGGCGTCGACTTGTCGACGGCCTTGATGACGGTGACCGGCTTGTGGACGGCGACGCCGGCGGTGCGGCCGCCCTTGGTACGGTCGAAGGTGATCGGCACTTCGGCCGCGTACTGGGCGGCAATGCAGGCGATCTTGTTCTCGAAGCCGGTTTCGGTGGCTTCGCCTTCGTGTTTGCATTCCATGATGATCAGGTCGGACATGACACGGTTCCTTTTGAGGATTTGATGATCTGTTCGGTTCGGGGTCTCGGCTTGTCTTGAAGCCACTGTGCCCCGATCCCCACCCACCGTCTGTGACCGGCGTCAAAAATCCAGGCAATCACCGTTGTTTGCATGAATGCAAACACAGTCCTGCAAACTGCCAATTTGCCATGCAATCATGAAAGGCACATCTTCAGTGGCACGAACCACCCGCTGCCCCCTGAGGAGACTGCCGCCATGATCGACCATCGCCTTGCCCCCTACGGTGCCCTTGCCCTGCGCGTCGCGCTGGGCGTCATGTTCATCGCCCATGCCTGGCTGAAATTCGCGATCTTCACGATGCCGGGTTTCGAAGGCTTCCTGGCCCAGGTCGGCTTGCCCACCATCCTGGCCTGGCCGATCGTGCTGGCCGAACTGTTCGGCGGCATCGCGCTGATCCTGGGCGTCTATGCCCGTGCCGTCGCCGTGCTGCTGCTGCCGGTGCTGCTGGGCGCCCTGTCGGTCCATGCCGGCAATGGCTGGGTGTTCAACGCGCCCAATGGCGGCTGGGAATATCCGGCGTTCCTGGCGGCGGCCTCGATCGTCCAGGCCCTGGTCGGCGACGGCGCGCTGGCGATCCGGCCGACCGTCCTGCCCCGCGCCCAGGTCGTGCGGACCGCCTGATCAGCGCGACCAGACGGGGCGGCATCGCCGAGATGCCGCCCCGTCGGCCGTTTCCGGAAAAGGGGTAGGGGCATGATTGCCTGGGACGATTTCCGCCTGATCAAGGCCATCGCCGATGCCCGCGGCCTGCCCGGCGCGGCCGCCCGGCTGGGCGTCAATCATTCGACGGTGTTCCGGCGGTTGAGCCAGATCGAGGACGGGCTGGGCGCGGTGCTGTTCGACCGCCGCCGCGGCGGCTACGTGCCGACGCCCGCCGGCGAGGAAATGATCGCCCTGGCCCAGCGGCTGGACGACGACATCACCGCCGTCACCCGCAAGCTGGCGGGTCGCGAATTGCTGCCGGCCGGCGAATTGAGGGTGACGATGTCGGATTCGCTGCTGATCCACCTGCTGACGCCGCTGATGGCGCGTTTCCGCGACCGGTATCCCGACGTGCGGCTGGACCTGATCATCGGCAACCAGGCCTTGAACCTGTCCAAGCGCGACGCCGACGTGGCGATCCGGGCCAGCGACAATCCGCCGGAAAACCTGGTCGGGCGCCGCATCGCCCGCATCGCCTGGGCGTTGTATGGCCGGGCCGCCGACTTCCCCGATCCCCAGGCGGAGGCCACCACGCTGGACGACCGCAACTGGGTATCGCTGGGCGATGGTTTCGGCGGCATGAAGGTCGTGCGCGCGCTGCAGGCGCGGGTGGCCCCGGAACGCATCGTCTTCAAGCTGAACACGGTGCTTGGCCTGGCCGAGGCGGTCGCGGCCGGCATCGGCATCGGCCATCTGCCCTGCCTGATCGGCGACACGCGGCCGGGCCTGGTGCGGCTGGGTCCGCCCGAGCCCGACTATGCCGACGATCTGTGGCTGCTGACGCACCCGGACCTGCGCCATTCCGCCCGGGTGCGCGCCTTCTTCGATTTCATCGCGGCCGCCATCGCCGGCGAACGCGACCGGATCGAAGGGGCCGGCGTCAGCGCAGCCGGGTCATGAAGAACTCGGCGGTGCGGCGATTGGCGGTCGCGGCGTCGGCCGCGTCGTAATGGTCGCCGCCCGGCCGGGCAAAGGCGTGGTTGCGGCCGGGATAACCGTGGATGACGACATGCGGATTGCCGGCCAGGGCCGCGCGGATCGCCGCCTGGGCGTCGGCCGGGATGAATTCGTCGGCGCCGGCCAGATGCATCAGCATCGGCCTGGCGATACCGGCCGCGCGGCCGAGATGCTTGTCGGTATTGCCGCCGTAATAGGCGACGAAGGCATCGCCGGCGCCCTGCGCGGCGCTGAGATAGGTCAGCAATCCCCCGAGGCAGAAACCCATGACCCCGACCCGGCCGTTGGTGCCGGGCAGGGTGCGGGCCGCCGCGACCGTCGCTGCGATGTCGGCGACACCCCGGTCCAGGTCGTATGCCTGGTAGATCGCCAGCGCCCGGGTCCAGTGATCGGGATTGTGGTCGTCCATCTGCAGGCCGGGTTCGGTGCGCCAGAACAGGTCGGGGCTGATCGCGGTGAAGCCCTGGGCCGCCAGTTCGTCGCACACCTGGCGCATGCCGGCGTTGACCCCGAAGATTTCCTGGATCACCACGACGGCCGGCGCGGGCCCCGCGGTCCGGGCCTGGGCCACATAGGCGGCGAAGGTGCCGTCGGGCACTGAAACGGTCAGGGTGGTCATCGGGGCGTCCTCCGGCTTGGGGTGATGCCGGCATGCTGACCGATCAGGCTGCCTTGAGGATTGCACCCGAAGATGCCGCCTTGGACGATTCGATGCCCATCGATCGCCGGCATCGCTGCTTGCCGCCCTCAGGTCGGCATGATGTAGGCCAACTGGCTGCGGATGTTGGTGGCCAGCGAGATCAGCCGGGGCCCGACCTCGTCCTCGATCTGGTTGGGGCTGAGGCGGTAGATCGGCACGCGGCAGTTGATGCCGAAACAGTCGCCGTTGGTGTCGCGGATCAACGGCACGCCGGCCGAATGGGTGCCGGGAATCCAGGTGCCCTTGACGACCGAGAAACCGCGGCCGCGGCAGTCGGCCACCCCCTGCACGAACGCTTCGCCGTACTTGGTCCACAGGTCGTGGCGGCGCTTCAATTCCTCCAGCTTGGCCTTGAATTCGTCCTCGGTCAGCAGGGCGCACAGCGCATGGCCGATCGTCGCCGGCAACAACGGCCCGATGGTGCCCAGGTCGGGCGAGGAATAAATGTTCTCGTTGACGCGCGCGGTTTCCAGATAGACGAAATTGGTGCGGTCCATCGTGCCGATCGAGACGGTGCCCCCCAGGTCCTGCGCCAGCTTCTGCATCGAGGGCCGGGCGATATGCAGGATCTTCAGGTCGACCAGCAACGGGTTGACCAGCATCAGCGCCCGCCAGCTAAGCCGGTATTTCGTCTTTTCCTGCCGCAGATAGCCCAGCTTGTGCAGGGTATAGGTCAGGCGGGTGACGGTGGACCGGTTGATGCCGGTCTCCTTGGCGATCTCGCCGTTGCTCATCATCGTCCGGTTGGGACGAAAAGCCTCGAGCACCTTCAGGCCCTTGACCAGGGTCGTGGCGATATCCGGATCGTTGTCGGCAGTGCTCACGAATCCTCCCCCAGGGCGTGCCGGCGTGCGGCCGTCGGGGTGAAATTGGGCCGCTGAGGCCAGAATGTCAAGATAGTGAACATTTTCTGTTTAATATCACCGTTCTGTTGACATAATCCGCCGTCAGGCGTCACATTTTTGCATAGGGAGTTACCAAGGCCTGCAACCCTGAGGGGGAAGAGTTACAATGAGCCGCGTCATCGACATGGAAATCAGCATGCCTCGCAGCGAGGTGAACCCGGACCTTGAGCGCATCGCGCATGGTCGCCCGGGTACGCCCTTCGCCCAGTCGCTGCCGCGGCCCGAGGGATATGGTTTCTCGAACTATGCCCATGTGTTCAGAAGCAAGCAGAGCTCGCCCAAGGAAGGCCCGATCGACGACGGCGGCCTGAAGAAGCTGGTCGAGGACATGGATCGCGCCGGCATCGAGCGCGGCCTGCTGGTCGGCGCCGAGAACAGCAAGACCGGCGAGATCCACCAGGCCCATCCCGGCCGCTTCATCCTGTTCCCGACCTTCGATCCGTTCGACGGCATGCGCGCCGTGCGCGAATTCGAGCGCCTGGTCAAGGAAGAGGGCGCCAACGGCATGCGCCTGTCGGCGCTGTACAACGGCGTGCCGGCCAACGACCGCCGCTATTACCCGCTTTACGCCAAGGCCGCCGAACTCGACGTGCCGGTGCGCATCTACACGGCGATGAACTATGCCAACGACCGGCCCTACGACCTGGGCCATCCGCGTTACCTCGACGATGTCTGCGTCGACTTCCCCGAACTGCGGGTGGTCGCGGGCCTGGCCGGCTGGCCGTGGGTGAACGAGATGGTCGGCCTGCTGCGCCGCCACCCCAGGCTCTACGTCGACACCGCCGCCCATCATCCGCGCTATTTCAGCCAGCAGGGTTCGGGCTGGGAGCAGTTCCTGCAGTTCGGCAATTCGCTGTTGCAGGACAAGGTGATGGTCGGGCTGTCGCGTTATCTGTTCGGCACGTCGTTCGAGAGCATCATCGCCGAGTACAAGAACCTGCCGCTGAAAGACAAGGTCATCGAAAAGTGGCTGTACGGCAACGCGGCTGAATTCTTCCGCCTGAACTGAGGTTGCGGCCGATGCTTCGCTTCGTAGGCAGGCGTGCGCTCTACGCCATCCCACTGCTTTTCGCGATCGTCGTCCTGATGTTCTCGATGCTGCACCTGATCCCCGGCGATCCGGTGCAGGCATTGGTGGGCGACTATCCGGTGCCGCCGGCCTATCGGGCGGCGATCGAAGAGAAGTATCGGCTGAACGACCCGTTCCTGGTGCAGGTGTCGAACTACCTGGTCAACATCGCCCAGGGCGATTTCGGCTTTTCCTACCAGAACCAGCGCGCGGTGCTCGACCTGATCCTGGAACGGGCGCCGCGCACCATCCTGCTGGCCTCGGTCAGTTTCGGCCTGGCCATCCCGCTGGGCATGCTGATCGGCATCCTGACCGGGACGACGCGCCGGCCCGGGGTCGACAAGTTCTGGACCACCACGGCGCTGATCGCCTATGCCATCCCGACCTTCTGGCTGGGCCAGCTGTTCGTGATGTTCTTCGCGCTGCGGCTGGGCTGGTTTCCGACCCAGGGCATCGGGCCGCTGGTCAGCCGGGCGCAGGGCTTTGCCTGGCTGATGGAAAAGCTGCGTTATCTGGCGCTGCCGGTGCTGGCCTTCGGCATCCACGAAGGCATGCGCATCGCGCGCATCATGCGGGCCAGCGTCGTCGATACGCTGTCCCAGGGCTATATCATCACCGCGCGGGCCAAGGGCCTCAGCCGCGGCCAGATCATCCGCGGCCATGTGCTGCGCAATTCCAGCCTGCCGCTGGTCACCATCGCCGGCTACGCCTTCGGCTCGGCGCTGGGCGGCGCGGTCCTGCTGGAAACCGTGTTTACCTGGCCGGGGCTGGGGCTCTTGCTGGTCGATTCGATCCGGCTGCGCGACAACATGACGGTGGTCGGCGTCGTCATCTTCTCGGCGGTGGCCGTCGTGGTGATGAATCTCGTCGTCGATCTTCTGTATGCGGCGCTCGACCCGCGCATCAGGACCATGGGTTGAGGGGGCCGGCCATGGGCAACAGCAACACGGCCGCGGCGCCGGCACCGGCCGCCGTCAATTCGGACAGGGGATGGCGGGCCCTTTTCGCCCAACTGCTGCGGACCCGCCACGGGTCGCTGGGTGCGGGCATCCTGATCGTGATGGCGCTGGTCGCGCTCATGGCCGGGATGATCGCGCCCTTCGACCCGCTGCAGCAGACCCAGACCAGCCTGTCGCCGCCGACGGCGGAATACCTGTTCGGCACCGACAATATCGGCCGCGACGTGTTCTCGCAGGTCGTCTACGGCGCGCGTTCGTCCTTGTTCGTCGGCCTCGGCGCGGCGCTGGCCGCCCTGCTGGTCGGCGGTACCATCGGCATCCTGGCCGGTTATTTCCAGGGGCCGGTCGAAGCGGTGCTTATGCGTGTGGTCGAACTGTTCCAGACCCTGCCGGTGATCATCCTGGTGCTGTGCGCCGTCGCGCTGTTCGGATCGAACTTCTGGCTGCTGATCGCGGCCGTCGCGCTGGCGATCTGGCCGATGGAGGCGCGGCTGGTCTATGGCCAGTACATCAAGCTGCGTGACCGTGAATTCATCGCCGCGGCCCGCGTGGCCGACCTGTCGACCGCCCATATCATGTTCCGCGAAATCCTGCCCAACGCGATCCAGCCCGTGATCGTCCAGGTCGCGCTGGATGCCAGCATCGCCATCCTGATCGAGGCGGGCCTGGGGTTTCTCGGCCTGTCCGACCCCGACATGGTCAGCTGGGGCCGCCTGTTGTTCGTCGCCCAGGACTACATGGACAGCGCCTGGTGGATGAGCCTGTTTCCCGGCGCGGCGATCTGCCTGGCCGTGGTCGGGCTGAACCTGTTTGCCGACGGCCTGAACGAAGTCATCGATCCGCGCAGCGGCGGCGCCACGGGGGGCCTGCAATGACCGCCCAACCCATCCTGCTCGACGTCCGCGACCTCAAGGTGCATCTCAGGGTCGGGCCGGTGCTGGTCAAGGCGATCGACGGTGTCGATTTCCAGGTGCGCCACGGCGAATGCGTCGGCATCGTCGGCGAATCCGGCTCGGGGAAAAGCACGATGGCCCGCGCCGTCACCCGGCTGATGCCCAATGTCGCCATCGGCGAACTCAGCGGCGACCTGAAATTCGAGGGGCGCGATATCCTGGCCATGCCCGACCGGGAATTGCGCAGCTTGCGCCGCGGCCGCGGTTTCTCGATGATCTTCCAGGACCCGCTGGGCTACCTGAACCCGACCCAGCGCATCGGCCGCCAGATCGAGGAAGCCCTGTCGCGCGACGATGCGGCCGGGTCGGACAAGGCCCGCGTCCACGCCCTGCTGGACGAGGTCGGCCTGCCCGATCCGGTCAACCTGGCCCGCCGCTATCCCCATGAACTGTCGGGCGGCCAGCGCCAGCGCGTGATGATCGCGATCGCCCTGGCCTCGGGCCCGCAACTGCTGTTCGCCGACGAACCGACCACGGCGCTCGATGCCACCGTCCAGCTGCAGGTGCTGCAGACGCTTTATCGCCTGCATCGGGAACGCAACATGGCGATGGCGATCATCACCCATGACCTGGGTGTCGTCGCCGAACTGTGCGACCGCGTCTATGTGATGCGCGGCGGCAAGGTGATCGAGACTGCGGACACCGTCTCGCTGTTCGAGGCGCCCAGGCACGACTATTCGCGGCGGCTGATCGAACTGAGTGCCCGCCACCACAACCAGGAAGCCCGGGCATGACCGCGCCGATCCTGCGCCTGCAGGGCGTCGAACAGATCTATACCAGCCGCAACGCCAACGGCCCCGGCTGGAACACGGTGCGCGCGGTCGACGGCGTCGACCTGGACGTGCGCGAGGGCGAGACGCTGGCGGTGGTCGGCGAATCCGGCTCGGGCAAAAGTACGCTGGCCAAGCTGCTGCTGATGCTGAACAAGCCGACGGCCGGCGACGTCCAGTTCCGCGGCATGTCGCTGGCCAAGCTGAAATTGGCTGAACGCCAGGCTTATCGCCGCCAGGTCCAGGCGGTGTTCCAGGATCCCGCCTCGTCCCTGAACCCGCGCATGACGGTCGAACGCATGCTGGGCTTCATCGTCCGGCGCCACGACCTGGCGCCGGCCGCCGGGACGCGGTCGTTCCTGGCCGGGCATCTGGCCGCGGTCGGCCTGGACGAAGGTTATCTCGACCGTTATCCGCACCAGCTGTCGGGCGGCCAGCAGCAGCGCATCGCCATTGCGCGCGCCATGATGCTGCGGCCCAAGATCATCATCGCCGACGAACCGCTGTCCAGCCTCGATGTCTCGGTCCAGGCCCAGGTCCTGGACCTGATGCGCGACCTGCACCGGACCACCAATGTCGGGTTCGTCATCATCAGCCACGACCTGGGCGCGATGCAGGCGATCGCCGACCGCACCGCCGTCATGTATCGCGGACGGATCGTGGAAATCGGCGACGCGATCTATACCCGGCCCCATCACCCCTATACCCGGCTGCTGCTGGATGCCCGCCTGTCGCTTGATCCGCGGCGCGGCCGGATCCGGGCGATGAGCGCCCTGCCGCCGCGGCCCGATGTGACGGCAGCGTCCAGCGGCGGCTGCAAGTTCCGCAATCGCTGCGCCGAGGCGATCGATATCTGCGCCAAGTCCGACCCGATGCTGCGCCCGGTGGGAACCGGCGGGACGCTGGCCGCCTGCCATCGCGCCGAGGAGATCGGCGCGGCCGCATCGGCCGGGGCGCCGCAAACGACGACGATCTAAGTACAACCGAGGGAGAGGAAGACGTTATGGACGCGGTAAAGCGAAACAAGGGATGGTTGGGCGCGCTGGTAGCCCTGGCGGGGGCGGCGAGCCTGATGACCGCGACGGCTGTGCAGGCGCAGGACGAAAAGCCCGTGCATGGCGGCACTGTCATCGCCGCACTGAATTCGACGACGATCCCCAATCTGAATACCCAGATGACGTCGTCGGTGCCGGCCCTGTTCGCCGCCGACGTCTGGGCCGACGGCCTGATGACCTATGACCGTTTCGCCAACCGCGTGCCGCGCCTGGCGACCAGCTGGAAGATCTCCGACGACGGCAAGGTCTATACCTTCAACCTGCGCGAAGGGGTCAAGTGGTCGGACGGCAAGCCGTTCACCGCCGCCGACGTCGTCTTCACGCTGGAAGCCTTCGGCAAGTTCAACACCTACCTGACCAAGCTGGTGCCGCTGGTCGAGAAGGCCGAGGCGCCCGACGACAAGACCTTCGTCCTGACGCTGAAGGCGCCGCTGACCGCGACGCTTGATCTGTTCGACAAGGAAGTGTTTCCGCTGATGCCGAAACACATCTACGAGGGCAAGGACATCGCCACCCACCCGGCCAATATCGCGCCGGTGGGCCTGGGCCCGTTCAAGTTCGACAAATGGGTGTCGGGCCAGTCGATCACCTTCGTGCGCAACCCGAACTACTGGGAAGCGCCCAAGCCCTATCTGGACCAGGTGATCTTTGCCCTGATCCCGAACCCGCAGCAGCGCCTTAATGCCATCGTCAACGGCGAGGTGAACTGGTTCCGCCCCGAGGTGGTGCAGGTGCCGGCGACCCAGGCGGCGGCCAAGAAGGGCACGTTCCGCGTGGTGCCGATCATCACCAACGCGCCCGAGACCGCGGTGATCGATTTCAACCTGCGTCGCGCCCCGATCAACAACGTCAAGGTGCGCCAGGCGCTGTTCCACGCCATCGATCGCCAGCGCATCGTCAAGGATGTCTACCAGGGCCTGGCCGAGACGTCGAAGAACGCGATCCCGACGCAGTTCAAGCTGCTGCACGACCCATCGGTCAATTACGACACGATGTATGGCTACGACCCCAAGAAGGCCGGCGAACTGCTGGACGAGGCGGGCTTCCCGCTGAAGGACGGCAAGCGCTTCTCGCTGGAACTGACCGTCATCTCGGTCGCGCCCTATGACGCGGTCGCCCAGGTCGTGCAGGCCCAGTGGAAGGCGATCGGCATCGACGTCAAGCTGTCGGCCCTCGACCTGCAGATCTGGACCAACAAGGTCTATACCCAGCATGACTTCGATGCCTCGGTCATTTCGCTGACCGGCCGGTCGAACCCGGTGCTGGGCGTCGATCGCAGCTTTGTCTGTAATGAGACCAACGTGCCCTTCGCCAACCCGACGGGCTACTGCAACCCCGAATTCGACAAGGTCGCGGCCGATGCCGCCTCGGCCCCGGCCGACAAGCAGCGCGCGCTGTACAAGACCTATGCCGAAATCATCGCCCGCGACCTGAACCAGCTGGCCCTGACCAATGCCCGGGTGTTCGAGGCGGTGACGACCAATTTCAAGAACCTCGACGCCCAGTTCAACTTCGCCTTCAACACCCATCCGAACTGGGCCGAAGCCTGGTTGCCCAAGGACAAGCAGTAAATACCGACGAGAACCGGGATTGCGCAGCCGCCGGCCCGGCGGCTGCGCAGCCGCCCCCACTTTGAGGACAGTGTTTTGCATATCGACGTCACCCCCATGGTCCGGCCGCGTGCGGTCGCCGTCATCGGCGCCTCGGCCAAGCGGTCCACGCAAGGAAATGTGGTCCTCGGCAATCTGAAGTCGTGGGGCTATGGGGGGCGGATCGTGCCGGTCCATCCCCAGGCGGCCGAAATCGACGGGCTGGCCGCCGTCAACGCGGTGGCCCAGCTGGGCGAGGATACCGATGTCGCCATCGTCGCCATCCCTGCCGCCCAGGTGCCCGCCATGCTGCGCGAGCTGGAGGCGAGCCCGGTACGCTCGGCCATCGTGTTCTCGAACGGCTTCACCGCCGCCGAAGAAGCCGACATGCGCGAATTCGGGGCGAAAAGCCGCCTGATCGTCCACGGTCCCAACTGCATGGGCCTGGTCAATTTCACCGATGCCGTGCCGCTGTACCCGTCGCGCCCGTCGCTGCGGTTGAAGCCGGGCCGCGTCGCGCTGGTCGCCCAGTCGGGGTCGGCCGCGATCTCGGTGATGAATTCGACCATCATCGGCCTGTCCAAGGTCGTGACCGTCGGCAGCGAATTCACCGTCTCGGCCGCCGATTATATCCGCTGGCTGGCCGATGACGACGCGACCCAGGTGATCGGCGTCGTCGCCGAATCGATCAAGTCGCCGACGGCCTTCGCCGCCGCGGCCGAAGCCGTGCATGAAGCGGGCAAGTCGCTGATCGTGCTGAAGGTCGGCCGGTCCGCGGTCGGCGTCAAGGCGACCCAGGCCCATACCGGCGCGCTGGTCTCGTCCTCGGATGCCTATGACGCCTTCTTCCGCGAAACCAATATCGCCACCGTCGCCGATTACGACGAACTGGTCGCAGCCGTCGAATGCGCCGCCGTGGCGCGCCGCATGGTCGGCGGGTCCGGCATCGGCCTGGTCGGCATTTCCGGTGGCCAGACCGCGCTGGCCTGCGACATCGCCGAGGCGCAAGGCGTCACGGTGGCCGAATTCGCCGCGGGGACCCAGGCCGATCTGCGCCGTTTCCTGCCGGGCACCCCCGGCCACAACCCGGTCGATTTCGGCGCCACCGTCAACCTGGAGGACCGGAAGATCCCCGAGGCGCTGACCGCCGTGTTCCAGGATCCTGACGTCGGCGTCGTCGTGGCGCTGCAGGACACGCAGGAAAGCCTGAACCCCGCGACCTTGCAGAACTACGGCAATGTCCTGGGCCTGTATGCCGCCGCCGGCAAGGCCAACGACAAGCCGATGGTCGTGATCTCGCCGACGTCCGAAAACGTCGATCCCGGCGTGCGCGCGATGCTGGCCGAACACGGCGTGCCGCTGGTCCGCGGCCTGCATGCCGGCCTGCGCGCCGCCGGTACCCTGGCGCTGGGCCGGCCCGGCCCCGCCGGTGCCTGGGCCCGCCAGCGCAGCGGCCTGGCCCAGCCCGCCGGCGACGCGATCGCCGCGCTGAAGCGCGAGGTGGCGGAAGGCACGGGCAGCCTGAGCGCCGAACTGTCGTTCCGCCTGCTGCGCGCCTATGGCATTCCGCTGGTCAAGGCGCTGGTGGCGAAGGACGAGGCCGAGGCGGTGGCGCGCGCAACCGAGGTCGGCTTCCCCATGGTGGTCAAGGTCGCCTCGGCCGATATCCAGCACCGGTCGGATGTCGGCGGCGTCATGCTGGGCATCGCCGACCTGGACGGGTTGCGCCAGGCGGTGCGCAGGATCGCCGACAATGTCGCCCGGGCCAAACCTGGCGCCCGGATCGACGGCTATGAACTGCAGGAACAGCTGACCGACGGGGTCGAGGCGATGGCAGGCTTCACCGCCGCCCAGCCCTTCGGCCAGATGGTCGTCGTGGGCAGTGGCGGCACGCTGGTCGAACTGCTGGCCGACCGCGCCGTCGGCCTGGCGCCGTTCGACCGCGCCCAGGCCGACCGGATGCTTGGGCAGACCAGGCTGGCCAAGGTGCTGGGCGGTTACCGCAACCTGATGCCGAAGACCGATACGGCCGAGCTGGCCGAGGTCGCGGTCAAATTGTCGCAGCTGGCCGCTGATTTCGACGGCCTGCTGGCGGAATGCGACATCAACCCGGTCCTGGTGAAGAAGGGGTCGGGCGAAGTGCGGATCGTCGACGCGCTGTTCGTGCGGGCCTGATGCCGCCACGCTGAACGACGCATCGAGAGGGGCGCGGCGATGGGGAAAACGATCGCCGCGCCCCTCTCGCCGCATGACGCGACATCGTTGGATGCCAGACAATTGCGCATCATTTTCTGCGCCCGCTGATCAATAGCGCCCCGCCTGATCCCGGTTTAAGACCGAATCAGGGTATCGACGGAGCGCGCGGATTTGACCAAGGCCACCCCCTTTCACGCCCTGTCGGGCGATGACGCGCTGTCGGCGCTGGACGGGCGGGCCGGTGGCCTGACCGCGGCCGAGGCGGCGCGGCGCCTGGCCCAGCTCGGGCCGAACAGCCTGCCGGCCCCGCCGCCGCCCCATCCGCTGCGCCGGTTCCTGGCCCAGTTTCACAGTGCGCTGATCTATTTCATGCTGGCCGGCGCGGTGGCGGCGGCGTTCCTGAACCACCTGATCGATGCCGCGGTGATCGCGGCCGTCGTGCTGATCAACGCGATCGTCGGTTTCCTGCAGGAGGGCAAGGCCGAACGGGCGCTGAACGCCATTCGCGACCTGATCTCGCCCGCGGCCACCGTCATCCGCGACGGGGCAAGGCGATCGGTGCCGGCCGACACGCTGGTGCCGGGCGACATCGCCCTGATCGAGGCCGGCGACCGCGTGCCGGCCGATATCCGCCTGCTGAAGGCGCGCGGCCTGACGATCGACGAGGCGCTGCTGACGGGTGAATCGGTCACCGCGGAAAAGCTCGAGGGCGTCGTCGCGGCCGGGGCCCCGATCGGCGACCAGGCCAACATCGCCTTCTCGGGCACGCTGGTGACCACCGGCCAGGCCACCGGCGTGGTCGTGGCGACCGGGCCCGCGACCCAGATCGGCCGGATTTCCAGCCTGATCGCCCAGGCCGACAGCCTGACCACCCCGCTGCTGCTGCAGATCAATGCGTTCGCCCGGCGGTTCACCGCGGCGGTGCTGGCCGGGGCCGTGCTGCTGTTCCTGTTCGCCGTCCATGTCCGCCATTTCGACTGGACCGACGCGCTGATCGCCGTGGTGGCCCTGGCGGTCGGCGTGGTGCCCGAAGGGTTGCCCGCGGTCATCACCATCACCCTGGCGATCGGGGTGCAGCGCATGGCCCGGCGCAACGCGGTGGTGCGCCAGTTGCCAGCGGTCGAGACGCTCGGCGCCACCTCGATCATCTGCACCGACAAGACCGGCACGCTGACCCTGAACGAGATGACGGTGCGGCATGTCGTGGTCGATGGCGCCCGCGTGCTGGTGGGCGGCACCGGCCTGGCGCCGCAGGGCCGGTTCACGGCCGAGGGCCGCGGTGATGACGGCCGGGCCATCGTCGCGATCGAACCGATCCTGGCCTGCGGCCTGTTGTGCAACGATGCAGTCCTGCGCGAACAGGGCGGCGCCTGGGCCTGTGACGGCGATCCCATGGAAGGCGCGCTGGTCTCGACCGCGATGAAGGCGGGGTTCGAACCCGTCCATTACCGCGGCGAATGGCCCAGGGTGGACCAGATCCCGTTCGATGCCGCCTATCGTTACATGGCCACGCTGCATGCCGGGCCGGCGGGCGAACGGGTCGTGTTCGTCAAGGGTGCGCCCGAAGCGGTGCTGGCCATGGCCGGCGCCGGCGGCATCGATTGGGATGGTGCGATCGCCAGCCTGGCGGCCGAGGGCGAACGGGTGCTGGGTTTCGGCATGAAGCGCCTGGCCGACGATGCCGAAACCGTCACCGCCGCCGACCTGGCCGACGGTGTCGTGTTCCTGGGCGTCATGGGTTTCATCGATCCGCCGCGACCCGAGGCGATCGCCGCGGTGGCCGATTGCCGGTCGGCCGGCATCGCCGTCAAGATGATCACCGGCGACCATGTCGCCACCGCCCTGGCCATCGCCCGCCAGATCGGCCTGGCCGACGATCCGCAGGCGATCACCGGCGCCGATGTCGACCGGCTCGACGATGCCGCCCTGCTGACCGTCGCCCGCCGCGCGTCGGTGTTTGCGCGCACCAGCCCCGAACACAAGTTGCGTATCGTCCGGGCGCTGCAGACCGCCGGCACCATCGTCGCCATGACCGGCGACGGGGTGAACGATGCGCCGTCGCTGAAACAGGCCGGCGTCGGCATCGCCATGGGGCGCAAGGGGACCGAGGCGGCCAAGGAAGCGGCCAAGATCGTCCTGCTCGACGACAATTTCGCCTCGATCGTCGCCGCGGTGCGCGAGGGGCGCACGGTCTACGACAATATCCGCAAGGTCGTGTCCTGGACCCTGCCGACCAATGGCGGCGAGATGCTGGGCGTGGTCGCGGCCATCCTGGCGGGTTTCGCCCTGCCGATGACGGCGACGCATATCCTGTGGATCAACCTGGTGCTGGCGGTCACGCTGGGCCTGGTGCTGGCGTTCGAGCCGCCCGAACCCAATGTGATGGCACGCCGCCCGCGCGACCCGCGCGCGCCGCTGCTGTCGCCCTTCCTGCTGTGGCGGGTCGTCTTCGTCTCGGTCCTGCTGGCCGCCATGGCGCTGGGCGTGTTCTTCTGGATGATCGATGCCGGGCGCAGCCTCGAGGCCGCGCGGACCATGGTGGTCAACACGGTGGTGGTGGGCGAGATCTTCTATCTGTTCAACGTGCGTTACCTGCATATGCGGTCGCTGACCCTGCAGGGGCTGCTCGGCACGCCGGCCGTGCTGGCCGCGATCGCCATCGTCGTCGTGGCCCAGTTCGCCTTCACCTATGCCCCGTTCATGAATGCGATCTTTGCCACCGAAGCATTGACCCTGGCCGAAGGGTTGATCGCGATCGGGCTCGGCATGATCCTGTTCGCGGTGCTGGAAGCCGAAAAGATGCTGTTCCGCAAATTGCGCTGGTTCGACCTGGCCGATTGAAACGCCATCCGGAGGGATATCATGACCGGTAACAAGCCGATCGTCGTCGCGACCGACCTGACCGCCCGCAGCGACCGCCCGTTCGCCCGCGCCGTCGACATGGCGCGCGCGCGCAATTGCAGCCTGGTCCTGATCCATGTCATCGAGGGCCGCTCGCGCACCGAGGAAACCCGCCTGGCCGAGCAGGCCGAACGCGCGGTCGAGCGCCTGACCCGCGGCCTGACCGTGCCCGTCACCGCCCGGCTGGGATATGGCAGCGCGCCCGAGGTCATCGCGGCCATGTCAGCCGACCTGGACGCCGCCGCGATCGTCGTCGGCGCGGCGCGCTACAACCATGTCAGCGATTTTTTCCTCGGCACTGCCGTCGACCATCTGGTCCGCCACGCCACGATGCCCGTGCTGGTGGTCAAGGAACGTCCGGCCGGGCCCTACGACCACCTGCTGGTCGGCACCGACTTCTCGGACAATTCAATGCGCGCCCTGCTGGCCGCCGCCGACCTGTTCCCCCAGGTCCCGATCACGCTGGTCCACGCCTATGACCGTGTCATGCCCCACCGCCTGGGCGAGGACATCTCGTCCGAGGTCGCCTCTCAATGGGCCGGGGACGCCATGGCCAAGTTCCTGGCTCAATCCGCCCTCGATCCGTTGCGCAACCGGCTGAGTGCGCGGTCGCTTGAGGCCACGGTGCCCAAGGCGATGTCCCAGGCGGCCGAGGGATCCGAAGAACCGCTCGCCGTGATCGGCACCCACGGCCTCAGCGCCTCGGCCCAGATCCTGTTGGGCAGCCAGGCGTCGGACCTGCTGGCGGCGATTCCGCTGGATATCCTGATCGTGCGGAGCGAGCACTTTTGAAAATGAATTCAAAAGAGACGACAATAGTCACCCCGATATATATTATCTCTTTTTGACATCTATTGGTTGTTAACATAAACTTGGAGTGGAATTGATAGAAATTGGAGGGTGGTATGGCTGCTAGAGAGGATCTTAAGAATTGGATTTGTGGTGCGCTTGCCGCGCTAGGTGGCGAAGCTAAATTGGTTGATGTCGCCCGTCATATTTGGGCTGAAAACGAAGGAGAACTTCGCTCTTCCGGTGACTTGTTCTACACGTGGCAGTACGAAATGAGATGGGCGGCTACAAGGCTGCGCGAGGAAGGGCGCCTGGTCGCCGCAGATAAAAAAGACAGGGTGTGGCGATTGACTTAATCGTATTGGCGCCGTGCCTACAGAGTGATGGCGGTTGCGCATCGCAATGGAGTCATACCAATCTGCATTGATCAGAACTGACGTGCCCACTGACGTCGCCCGATGGTCATGATGCCCGAAGGCTGATCGACCAGGGTTTTCCAGGCTTGGCAGCAATGGTCGATGATGTTTTCGCAAGAGGTGAAGATGCGGTTCGATAGCCAGTTGTCGTGCATGAACTGCCAGATATTCTCGACCGGGTTCAGCTCGGGGCATTTGGCCGGCAGGGCGACAATGCTGATGTTTGCAGGCACCTCGAGTTTGCTCGTCATGTGCCAGCCGGTCTGATCCATCAGCACCACGGCATGCGCGCCCGGTGCGACGGCAAGCGCGATTTCGGCCAGGTGCAGCGTCATCGTCTCGGTGTTGCAGAAGGGCAGGACCAGTCCGGCACCTTTGCCCTCCTCGTGGCGGACATGACCGCCGAAGCCTTCGCCCGGCGACTGCAAGCCCCACTCTCGCTGGTATTTGAGACAGCACTTAAGCTAATGAAATGGCAGCGAGATTTCTCATGGCAGAGGGGTGTTTTTTGAGCTGATGCCGAATACTGAGAAGTTTTTTGAGTGCTCTTGCTGCCGGCGACCGATTTAGTACCAGATTTAAAGTTTGCTTTTTAGGGTGATTAATTCCGGAATTTAATCGCGGTTACACCACGAGCTCCCAAACAGATTTTTCCCATTTATTTTTACTTAAAATATATTTTTTGGGAAGAGGATGAAATATTGCAATTGATGTACTGTGTATTAGAAATCTTGATGCGTGTGAGATAATTTTTTCAGAAAATCCTTTTGGATTCCTTGAGGTAAAGCCGAGTTTTTTCATGAATTTTGGGTCGCAAAGTGGGGATTGTATGATAATTTTTTCTATGTTTTGATTTGTCTTCGATGTCGTTATCAGTTCTTGGAGTGCATTTTTTATTAGAACTAGGGATGCATAGTCACGTTTTTTCTGAGTCCATAAGATGGATGTAAATATGTGGGGTCGAATGTATTTACGCCGTCTTTTTGATCGAAATGCCATTAAAGGGGGAGTATAAAACGTTATGCATCCAAATAATTCAGATATGGCTTCTATAAATATACCAGAGTATAGAATAATAAAAATAATGCCAGTAGATATTGCAGAGACTGATAGAGATAACTCTGTAAAATTTCCCCCATAAAATAAAAAACAGATCCCAAAGTTTGTGCCAGTTGCGAAAGATAATGAGCCAATTGTACAGCCAATAATTACTATAAATATTAATTTATTTGGATATCTTTCTCGGAAATTGGGGTATATCATAGGTTGTTCTTCTGCTGCGTGCCGCTTTTTTTAACATCGCGTCACACACCTTTGCCCCATTTGCGAAACCGGTTAAGCCGGCATTCGCCATGGCACAACGATGTGGTAGTCGAACTCGAAGCCCCAGGATCCTCATTTTTCGAATACTGAGCCTTCTCGGTGTACGCACCCTGGCGCCGACATTGACATCCAGAACAAATTTTCTGAACGGGCTCTTAAAATATGAAGGTGGCGCCTGTTCAAAGGCGAATTCGGGGAAAAGCGCCTGGAGCGGGTGAAGGGAATCGAACCCTCGTCGTAAGCTTGGGAAGCTTCTGCTCTACCATTGAGCTACACCCGCGCTGTGGCCGAAGCGCGGGCGTGGTTGTAGCCGGTTTCTCAAACCGCTGCAACCCTGGCGAAGATGGGGATTCCGGGCTAGAAAGCAGGGATCATGCTCGACGATGCCCTGTTTGCCCTGGAATTGCCCGATCTGGCCGCGACGGAAGCCTTTGCCGCGCGGCTGGCGGCCGTGTTGCGGCCGGGCGACGTGGTGGCGCTGGAAGGGCCGCTGGGGGCGGGGAAATCGGCGCTGGCGCGGGCGGCGATCCGAAGCCTGGCCGGGGCCGATATCGAGGTGCCCAGCCCGACCTTCAACATCGTCCAGACCTATGAGACGCCGGCCGGCGAAGTCTGGCATGTCGATCTGTACCGCCTGGGCGACCCGTCCGAACTGGACGAACTGGGCCTGGACGAGGCGTTCGAGCATGCCATCGTCCTGGTCGAATGGCCGGGATTGCTGGGCTCGCAACTGCCGCGAGATGCCTTGACCATCCGCATCGAGGCCGGCGACACTGGCGACTCGCGCCGCGCCATCCTCAACGGCGGCGGCGACTGGCGGGCCAGGCTGGGCGATTTCGACCCGGCGGCCTGAACCGGGCGACCAACTTTAAGAACGCGACAGGCGGGGCGGAGACTGGGCTAGATGGCTGAACGCAGCCGGACGATTACGGGATTCCTGGAAGGGTGCGGCTGGGGGGCGGCCGACAGGGCGATGCTGGCCGGCGATGCCTCGTTCCGCCGTTACGAACGCCTGACCGCGCCCGACGGGCGCGTCGCCGTGCTGATGGATGCCCCGCCGCCGCAGGAAGATGTCAGGCCGTTCCGCCGCATCGCCGACATCCTGACCGGGCTGGGCCTGTCGGCGCCGCGGGTGCTGGCGGCCGACGATGCCGCCGGGCTGCTGCTGCTGGAAGACCTGGGCGACGACACCTACAACCGCGTCATCGCCGCCAAGCCCGCGCTGGAAACGCCGCTGTACGAACTGGCGACCGATGCGCTGATCGCGCTGCATCGCCGGTTCGATCCGGCCGGCCATCCCGGTCTTCCCCGGCTGGACGATGCCCGCGCCCTGGTCGAGGGCGAAAGGCTATTGGACTGGACCTGGCCGGCGCTGAAGGGGGGCAGGGCGCCCGATGGCGTGCGCGCCGACTTCCGCGCGGCGCTGGCCGCGGCCCTGCCGGCCATGCGGGCGGTGCCGGAAACCCTGGCCCTGTTCGACTATCACCAGGACAACCTGCTGTGGCTGCCCGACCGGGCCGGGCCGGCCGCCTGCGGCCTGCTGGATTTCCAGGATGCGGTGCTGGCCCCGGTGCCGTTCGACCTGATGTCGCTGATCCAGGATGTGCGGCGCGTGGTGCCGGCCGAACTGGGCCGCGCGCTGGTCGACCGCTACCTGGCGGCGTTCCCCGACCTGGACCGCGATGCTTTCCGCGCCGCCTATGCGGTGGCGGGGGCGCAGCGCAATATCCGTATCCTCGGTACTTTCGTGCGGCTTGCACATCGTGACGGCAAGCCTACCTATCTCGGCTGGATGGATCGCACCTGGGCGATCGTCGAGGAAAACCTGGTCCATCCCGCCCTAAGCGACCTGCGCCGGTGGTTCGATCATCACCTGCCGGCCGATCTGCGCCGGCGGGCGATCGATCCCGCCCGGCTGGTGACGACGGAGTAGCCTGACATGACCAAGATCAAGACCGCCATGGTCCTGGCCGCCGGCCTGGGCCTGCGCCTGCGCCCGCTGACCGAGCGTACGCCCAAACCGCTGATCCCCGTGGCGGGCAAACCGCTGATCGACTACGTGCTGGACCGGCTGGCCAATGCCGGGGTCGAACGGGTCGTGGTCAACGTCCACTGGCAGGCCGACAAGCTGCGCGGTTACCTGGGCGCACGGTCCAAGCCGCAGGTCGAATTCTCGGACGAGACCGCCGAGTTGCTGGAAACCGGCGGCGGCGTGGCCAAGGCCCTGCCGCTCTTGGGCCCTGACCCGTTCTTTGTCCTGAATTCGGACATGATCTGGCGCGATGCCTATGACGATTCGCTGACCCGCCTGGCCGCCGCCTGGGACGACGACAAGATGGATGCCCTGCTGCTGCTGGTGCAGACCATCGGGGCGATCGGGTATGACGGCCTGGGCGATTT
>Ga0206117_100827_pt1 | contig 22402 bp, 18 predicted proteins | sample 3A5Ametagenome_FD_177997 | JGI IMG/M metagenome (GOLD analysis project Ga0206117, IMG submission 177997) | Enriched microbial communities from leaf-cutter ant dump, University of Wisconsin, Madison, United States - 3A5A | ecosystem: Environmental > Terrestrial > Nest > Insects nest > Nest dump... | reverse complement strand
CGCCACCGAAACGCTCGGCGCCGATCTTGGTCAGCGCGGCGGTCAGCGTGGTCTTGCCATGGTCGACGTGGCCGATGGTGCCGACGTTGACGTGCGGCTTGGTACGTTCGAACTTACCCTTGGACATGGCTGCTTCTTCTCGGTAACAGGTTGGTTATGGCGCTTTGAGCAAGATGGTGCTCACGAAAGGAATCGAACCTTCGACCTCCTCCTTACCAAGGAGGTGCTCTACCGACTGAGCTACGTGAGCGAGTTTTGTATTATGGCATGTTTTTTCATTCGTTCAATGGAGCGGGAGACGGGAATCGAACCCGCACCATCAGCTTGGAAGGCTGAGGTTCTACCATTGAACTACTCCCGCACCGGGAACGACGCCACAACATGAAACTGGTGGAGGGAGGTGGATTCGAACCACCGAAGGCGTAAGCCAGCAGATTTACAGTCTGCCCCCGTTGGCCGCTTGGGTATCCCTCCGCTCCACCCCTCTTTGATGACCTTGGCCTAACCGGTCAGGGGTGGGAGAGCCCGCTATTCTGGTGATGGCGCCCGATGCTGTCAACAGAAATTTTCACATTCCGCGAAAATTCCGTCGTCCGCTTCCGCCGCGCCTTCACTCGCCCGGCATCCTCAGCTTTTCGTCGGCGAAGATCGCCACGTGCGGCACGCCGTCGGCGCCGATCCAGCCGCGGTACATGCCTTCGGTATTGAACGGCGTGGCCGCCTTGCCGTCCGCCGACAGCACGATCGCGCCGCCGTCGCCGCCCAGCTCCGGCAGGCGCTTGACGATGACCTCGTCGCCCGCCTGCGCCGGGGTTTCCCGCAGGTATTTCATGCGCGAACAGATCTCGTGGGCCGCGGCCAGGCGGATGTAGAACTCGCCCCAGCCGGTGCCCGACACCGCGCAGCTGTCGCTGGCATAGGTGCCCGCGCCGATGATCGGCGAATCGCCCACGCGGCCGTAGCGCTTGTTGGTCATGCCGCCGGTGGAGGTGCCGGCGGCCAGCTTGCCCTCTGCGTCCAGCGCGACCGCACCGACGGTGCCGAAGTGCTTGGCCGTCTCCAGGTCGGCGTGCGCCTGGCCTGCAGCTTCTTCCTTGAGGGCGCGCTGCAGCTGCTGCCAGCGCTTCTCGGTACGGAAATACGAGGGATCGACCTGCTCGATCTTCTGCTCGGTGGCGAACATCTCCGCGCCCTGCCCCACCATCATCACGTGCGGCGAGTGCTCCATCACCGCGCGGGCCAGCAGGATCGGGTTCTTGACGGTATGCACGCCGGCCACCGCGCCGGCGCGCAGCGTGGCGCCATCCATCAGCGAGGCGTCGAGTTCGTTCCTGCCGTCATGGGTGAAGACCGCGCCGCGCCCGGCATTGAAGGTCGGGTCGTTCTCCAGCACGGTGATCGCGGCGGTCACCGCATCCATCGCCGGCTTGCCGGCGGCGAGCGCCTCGTGCCCCTTGCGCAGGGCCGCTTCCAAGGCGGAGCGGGCGGCGCGCACTTCTTCCGGATTGAGGTCCTGGCGCTCCACGCCCGCCCCGCCATGAATCACGAGCAGCGGGGACGCCGGCGCCGCGATGGCGGCCGCGGAAGACAACGAGGCCAGGCCCAGCAATACAGCGGAAGTCAGCTTCATGTTTCTTCACTCTGGAAAGGTGCCCGATTCTAGGCACGCCTTCGCCGGTCTGAACAGACACTTCCGGCACCCCTGCAGGCGTCGCACGGGCGGACAGCAGAAAGGGGCCGAAGCCCCTTCCATCCTGCCACCGCGTCATGCCAGCCGCTCAGTCCGGCTGCAGTTCCAGCTCCCCGTCCACCACGCTGGCGACCGCGGTAAACGCCGGGTTGTCGACCGTGAAGCCGTCCAAGTGCAGCCGGCTGCCGGAGCCCACGCCCGTCACCGGGATGGAGCTGAATTCCAGCGACTGCCCGCTGCTCAGGCGGTCGGCGGTGCGGTGCGGCATCACCAGCCAGGCGTAGCCATCGTCGAGCGAGTACACGCGGCCGCGACCGTCCGCCTCCACGCACAGGGCGGTGTCCTCGTCCACGCCGATGCCGACGATGTCGTCCTGACCTTTTTCCTGGGCGGCGCGCGCGACGAACACGATCAGCCGCCCCAGGCGCTCGCGCTTGGCGAAATGGGTGTCGGTGACGACATTGGACAGGTAGGGCATGGCCAGGAAATCCCGGTCCATGGTGACCTCGCTGCCCATCGGGTCGCTCAGCGCGGCCGGCGAATTGACGCTGCCGCCGTCCAGGGCGCCATAGCTGTAGCCACCCAGGATCGCCAGCCCGGCGCTGGTGCCGCCGATCGGCTTGCCCGCCGCGACGTGCTCGTTGAGCACCTGGTTCAGTTCGGTTCCCTTCCAGAAACGGATGTAACGCGACTGGTCGCCACCGGCGATGAAGATCGCGTCCGCGCCGCGCACGACCCGCAGCACCGCCGGGTCGTCGGCCGCCTTGCGGCTGTCGAACACCAGGGTCTGCACCGAGGTGACCCCGCCGATGTCGTGGTACAGCTCCTTCTGCAGGTTGTCGTCGCCGGAGGCGCGCAGGATCACCACGCGGCCGTGGCCAGCGCGCTCGACCCACCAGTGGAAAGCCTCGGGAACCCAGTCGCCGCCGCCCATCAGCATCATCGCCGCCTGGGTCTGGCCGGGGCGGGGCGCATCGAGGTCGCCCACCTCGTAATAGCGGTAGCCCGGGTCCGACAGGCTCCTGCTGCCGGCGGCTCCTGCGCCCCCCGCCACGACCAGGGCGGCCAAGGCCAGGGCGACCCGGCCGTACCGGGAAACCATCCGCTTCATACCGCTCCCTCCAACGCCGCATGTAATCGCTTCCACGCCGTAATGCCAGACTTTCCGGCAGTGGTCAAGCGTGTAAAAAAGGTGTTAGATGATCACGCCCCATTCACGTTTCACACGGGGCTTTCCGGCGCTTGCGCGGGCCGGCCAGGACACTTCCCGGAACACTTCAGCAGAGACCCGATTCATGCGCAGACACGCAATGGTGCGTTCAATCCAGTTGGCCCTGCTTGGCATGGCCGCTCCCGCAATGGCTCTGGCCCAGAGCACCGACAACGATCAAACCAAGCAGCTGGATACCGTGCAGGTCACCGGTTCGCGCATCCCGCGCGCGCAGGTGGAGGGCCCCGCCCCGGTCACGGTGGTCAACGCCGAGCAGATCAAGGCCGCCGGCTTCACCTCGGTCCCGGATGTGCTGCGCTCGCTCAGCCAGAACAGTGGCACGGTACAGGGCCAGCAGAATACGACCGGCGCGCAATTCACCCCTGGCGCGCAGGCAGTCGATCTGCGCGGCCTCGGCCCGAACCACACTCTGGTACTGATCAACGGTCGGCGCATTGCAGACTTCCCACTGCCGATGATGAGCGGAAGCAGCTTTACCGACATCGGCAACATTCCGCTGGGCATGATCGACCGCATCGAAGTTCTGACTGGCAGCGCGTCCGCTGTCTATGGGTCGGACGCCATGGCCGGCGTCATCAACTTCATCCTCAAGAAATCCACTGATGCCACCACCGTCGACTACCGCTACGGCGATACAAGCCGCGGCGGAGGCGAATCCCATGATCTGACCCTTACTTCCGGCTTCGAGCAGGGCAATTTCAGCGGCATCGTCGGCATCGAACTATTGGAAAAACGCCCGCTATGGGGCACGCAGCGCAAGAACCAGGACTCCACGCTCGACGCCCCTGTTTCACGCTATCGCCTGCCGCGCCTCATCGCCCAGATCTATGATTGGGACGATGACGTCAACATTGCTCCCGCAGACGATTGCAAGGCACTCGCCGGCCTGAACGACGGCACTACTGTGCTGGCCGAGGATCGTTTTGGCGAACCGTATTGCGGCAGTGAGCGTGCGATCGCCTATCGCACGATCCAGAACGAGCGCAACGCCGCTACCGCCTATGGCTCGTTTGAGTACCGATTCAACGACAACCTGTCCTGGTTCGCCGATGTGCAACTTGGGCAGCAGAAAGTCAAACTGATGACCGGCACCAACGGCAACAACGTAGTCAGTGACCACATGGGCTGGGAGTTCCATGACCCAGCCTCGACTGACAACGATACCGACAAGATGTTCTACAACGCGGGGACTGGTCATTACGAAGTTTGGTCACGACAGTTCTCGCCAGAAGAAGTCGGCGGACTGAAGACCCGCATGAACAGCACCACGCAGAAGACGTTGGCGGTGACCACCGGCTTCAACGGCGTGTTTGCCGATGCGTGGAACTGGGAAGCCGCCTGGAATCACTCCCAGTACAAAGCCGAAGTAAAGATGCCGCGCATCATGGCCGCTGCCGCCAATCGCTTTTTCCTCGGCGAACGCCTTGGCTACGACGATGACGGTTACGCGATCTACAACCCGGACCCGGCACGTCTTTTCAGCCCGCTGACACCCAGCGAGTTCGCCTCCATCGCCACCATGTCCACTTGGCACCCGGAAGCGAAAAACGACAGTTTCAGCTTCACCACAGATACCACCTCGCTGTTCTCGCTTCCCGCCGGTGAGGTGGGCTTCGCCGGGGTAATCGAATATGGCCGCCAGTCCTACGACCTCAACCCCGACCCTCTGGCCCTGACAGCCGATGCCTATGTTGTCCCGCCTTATGCGGACGGTCACGGCAGTCGGAACCACTGGAGCACCGCCGGCGAACTGCGCCTGCCATTGCTCTCTACTTTGCAGGCCAGCCTGGCCGGCCGCTACGACCGTTACAGCTACGGCAACAAGAATCCGAGCAAATTCACCTACAGCGCCGGACTTGAATGGCGCCCGCTCGACACCCTGCTGGTGCGCGGCTCCTATGGCACGGGCTTCCGTGCACCAGACATGCACTACCTGTTCGCCGGCACCGACTACCGTCGCAGCACCTGGACGGACTACTACCTGTGCCAAAGCGAGAACGCAGGCGCCTCCCGCGGCGCCTGTGTGGACGGCGATTACGGCGACTATGACGTCAACACCCTCGACGCGTACTCGGGCAATAGCGGCCTGGACGTGGAGACCAGCAAATCGCTCACCGCAGGCTTCGTCTGGTCACCATTCGATGGCTTCGACCTGACAGTGGACTATTACAAGATCCGCATCATGAACCAGGTACAGTCTCAGGATCGCGAGCGGTTGCTCATCACCGAAGCCAACTGTCGCCTCGGCACATCCGATACGGGTACGAGCGTTGACATCAACTCGCCGACCTGCCAGGACGCCCTTACCCGCGTCATCCGCGATGCCAACGGCAACCTCACCGGCATACATTACGCGCCTATCAACATCGCCAGCGAACGAACCTCTGGCATCGACGTCACCGCCAATTACCGCCTGCAGACATCGGTAGCCGGCGATTTCCGCTTTGCCGGCAACTACACCTGGGTGCACGACCATATGTTCCAGCGCTACCCTGGAGACTCTGCAGAAAACATGCTGCACTACGAGTCCTACAGCCCCGCCCTGCCGCGCGCCAAGGCCAATCTGGGCATAACCTGGGACAAGGGTGCATGGGGTGCCAGCCTGTTCGGCAACTACCTCGGGCGCGTACCCAACTGGGCCGATGACGCATGGATGCAGCCCACCTGGCGCTTCAATGCCGGCGCGCGCTACGACATCAACGACCATCTGCGGGTGTCGCTGTCGGTCAACAACCTGTTCGACAAGATGCCTCCGAACGATCCGACCTGGCGCAACTACCCGTATTACGACACCGCCTGGTTTGACAGCATGGGCCGCAGCTACTTCGTGCAGGTCACCTGGAAGCTGGGCGGCAAGCCGCTGTAAAACGGAGCGCCCGTCACTGCAACAACGACAAGGCCCGCGATGCGGGCCTTGTCGTTTGCGCAGGGCTGGCCCGATCCACCGATGCCGCCAGCGCCCCCCCTTGGTTCTCCACAGCGCATGTGCAGAACACCGGGAAAAGCCTGTGGAAAACTCCCGCGCGCGGCGATGCCGCAAGGACCCTGCGCAGGCTGTCGATTTTTTGGCCAGCCACAGCGTGGCGGTGGCGCCCGCCGGCCAGCGGATACGCGAAGGCCCCGCATCGCGGGGCCTCGCGCTTCCAGCATTGCGCCGGGAATCAGACGTTGAAGCGGAAATGCAGCACGTCGCCTTCCTTGACGATGTAGTCCTTGCCTTCCAGGCGCAGGCGACCGGCTTCCTTGGCGCCCTGCTCGCCCTTGAGGTTGATGAAATCGTCGTAGCCGATGGTCTCGGCGCGGATGAAGCCGCGCTCGAAATCGGTATGGATCACGCCCGCGGCCTGCGGCGCGGTGGAACCGGCGCGCAGCTGCCAGGCGCGGACTTCCTTCACGCCGGCGGTGAAGTAGGTCTGCAGGCCCAGCAGCTTGTAGCCGGCGCGGATCACCCGGTTCAGGCCGGGCTCGTCCAGGCCGAGGTCCTTGAGGAACTCGTCGCGGTCGGCGTCGTCCAGCTGCGACAGCTCTTCCTCGATCGCCGCGCACACCGGCACCACCTCGGCGCCTTCGGTTTCGGCGCGGGCGCGCACCGCGTCCAGGTGCGGATTGTTCTCGAAGCCGTCCTCGGCGACGTTGGCGATGTACATCAGCGGCTTGAGCGTGATCAGGAACATGTCGCGGATCAGCGCCTTCTCCTCCGCGTCGAGCCCGGCCGAGCGCGCCGAACGGCCCTGGTCGAGCGTGGCGGCCAGCTTCTCCAGCACCGGCTTGCGCGCCAGCGCGTCCTTGTCGTTGGCCTTGGCCGCGCGGTTGGCGCGGTCCAGCGCCTTCAGCACCGACTCCAGGTCGGCCAGCGCCAGTTCGGTGTCGATGGTCTCGATGTCGGCGATCGGGTCGACCTTGTTGGAGACGTGGATGACGTTGCCGTCCTCGAAGCAGCGCACGACATGGGCGATGGCGTCGGTCTCGCGGATGTGGGCCAGGAACTTGTTGCCCAGGCCCTCGCCCTTGGACGCGCCGGCGACCAGGCCGGCGATGTCGACGAACTCCATCGTGGTCGGGATCACCCGCTCCGGCTTGACGATCGTCGCCAGCGCATCGAGCCGCGGATCCGGCACCGGCACGATGCCGGTGTTCGGCTCGATCGTGCAGAACGGGAAATTGGCCGCGGCGATGCCCGCCTTGGTCAGCGCATTGAACAGGGTCGACTTGCCGACGTTGGGCAGGCCGACGATGCCGCATTTGATACCCATGCCACAAACTCCAGGATTCGGGATTCCGGCCTGCGCTCTCCGGTGGCGTCGCCGCCCGCGAAAGCGCAGGCCGCAATCACGGTTTGCCCGTGTGCAGCCGCTTCATGGCCTCGTTGAAATCGCCGTCTGCCGCCAGCGGCAGCACATTGATGGCGTCGTCGATGGCACGCGAGATCAGCACCTCGTCGTCCTTCGACGGACGGCCCAGCACCCATGGCACCACGCGGTCCTTGTGGCCCGGATGGCCGATGCCGATGCGCAGGCGGTGGAACCTGCCGTGCCCGAGCAGGCGGATGGTGTCGCGCAGGCCGTTCTGGCCGCCATGGCCGCCATCGAACTTCAACCGCGCCGTACCCGGCGGCAGGTCCAGTTCGTCGTGCGCGAGCAGGGTCTGCTCCGGTTCGATCTTCCAGAACCGCTGCGCGGCGGTGACCGACTTGCCGGAAAGATTCATGAAGGTGGCCGGCTTGAGCAGCCATACCAGCTGGCCACCGATGTCGACCTTGGCCACCTCGCCGAACAGCTTGCCTTCGAGCGTCCAGCGCGCGCCCGCCCGTTCGGCCAGGGCCTCAACGAAATGAAACCCGGCATTGTGCCGGGTCCGGGCGTGTTCGGGTCCGGGATTGCCCAGACCGACGATCAATCGCAGGCCAGTCATGCGTCCACCGTTGGCCGCGTCCGCCCGGTGCGGGCGGACGCAGCCGGCCGATTACTCGGCAGCTTCCTCGGCGGCGGCGCTCGGCGCCTTGGCGATGACGACGGCATCGTCGTGGTCCTTGCCCAGCTTCAGCGCCGGGATTTCCACGCCCGCCGGCAGCTTCAGCTGCGACAGGTAGATGATGTCGCCGGCGGTCAGGGCGGCCAGGTCGACTTCGATCGACTGCGGCAGGTCCTTCGGCAGGCAGGCGATGTGCACTTCCTTCAGCTCGTGGGTGACCAGCACGTCGGCGGTCTTGCCGGCCGGGGAGATCTCCTCGTTGATGAAGTGCAGCGGCACGGTGGCGTTGAGCACTTCATTCTCGTTCACGCGCTGGAAGTCCAGGTGCATGACCAGCTGCTTGTACGGGTGACGCTGCATGTCGCGCAGCAGCACCTTGTAGATGCTGCCGTCGAGGTTCAGGTCGATGATCGAGGAATAGAACCACTCGTTCTGCTGGGCCAGCCAGATTTCGTTGTGGTTGAACTCGACCATCGCCGGCTCGCGGTCACCGCCGTAGACGATGCCCGGGACCACACCGGCGTGACGCAGGCGGCGGCTCGCACCCTTGCCCTGCACGTCGCGACGGGCGACCTTGATTTCGTGGGACTTTGCCATTGTTGACTACTCTTGGTTGTTGCACCGCAGGCGGTGCGAGGTGAAGACATTCCCGCGACCAGGAATGCCGTTGTCGGTCCCGGCGACATGCCGGGAACCGGGGTTCGTCAATCCACGTACATCGAGCTGACCGACTCGCCGAAGGCGATGCGGCGCATCGTCTCGGCCAGCATCTCGGCCACGCTGATCTGGCGGATCTTGGTGCAGACACGGGCCACGTCGGACAACGGGATCGTGTCGGTCACCACCAGCTCGTCGAGCTGGGAGTTGTTCAGGTTGTCCACCGCCGGGCCCGAGAGCACGGCGTGGGTGCAGTACGCGGCGACCTTGACCGCGCCACGCGCCTTCAGCGCGGCGGCGGCGGCGCACAGGGTGCCGGCGGTGTCGACGATGTCGTCGACCATCACGCAGGTCTTGCCCTCGACGTCGCCGATGATGTTCATCACCGTGGCGACGTTGGCGCGCGGACGGCGCTTGTCGATGATCGCCAGGTCGGCGTCGTCCAGGCGCTTGGCCACCGCGCGGGCGCGCACCACGCCGCCGACGTCGGGGCTGACCACGATCAGGTTGTCGGTGCCGTAGGCGCGCCAGATGTCGGCCAGCAGCAGCGGCGAGGCGTACACGTTGTCCACGGGCATGTCGAAGAAGCCCTGGATCTGGTCGGCGTGCAGGTCGACCGTGAGGATCTGGTCGGTGTGCACGGCCGAGAACATCTTGGCGGCGACCTTGGCGGTGATCGGCACGCGCGAGGAGCGCATGCGGCGATCCTGGCGGGCGTAGCCGAAGTACGGCACCACCGCGGTGACGGATGCGGCGCTCGCGCGCTTGAGCGCGTCGATGATCACCAGCAGTTCCATCAGGTTCTCCGCGCTCGGCGCGCAGGTCGGCTGCACCACGAACACGTCCTGCTTGCGCACGTTCTCCTGGATCTCGACCTGCACCTCGCCGTCGGAGAACTTGGAGACCAGCGCCTTGCCCGGCTGCACGCCCAGCTCCTTGCAGATGCTCTGCGCAAGGTGTTTGTTGGCATTGCCGGAAAAAACCAGCAGGTTCTGTGCGTCTTGCATGTCGGCTTTCTCGGGCGGCGGCGAAAGAGCGGGAGCGGGGGAACATCCTGTGGCGGCAGCGTCCGGCATCCGGGGCCGGCGCGTTTGCTTCCCCGCACGGGAAACGTGCGGGCTGCCGCGGGAAAACCCGGGCAGTGGCAGGGGCGGTAGGATTCGAACCTACGAATGCCAGGATCAAAACCTGGTGCCTTGGGCCTCTTGGCGACGCCCCTGCATCAATCCATCACTGCTTCGCTTCCAGCGCATCGAGCAGTGGCGAACGCGCTGCGCCCGCAACTACCCATGCCCGCAGCTGGCCCGGCAATTCCGCCCGCGCCTGCTCAGCGGCAGCACGCGTGGCGAACTCGACGAAACAACCGCTTCCCGACCCGGTCAGACGTGCCTGGCCGACGCGCGAAAGCGCCTGGAACACCGCTTCGACGGCGGGTTCCCGGCATCGCAGCACCGGTTCGAACGCATTCCCGAGGACGGTCCCGGAAACGAAGTCCGCTATTTTCGCGGGCGCGGCATCCCGCGTCAAATCCGGGGAACGGAACAGGTCGACGGTGGGCACGTGCACGCCCGGATCGACCAGCAGGTACCAGGCCGGCGGCAGCTCCAGCGGCGCCAGCCGCTCGCCCACACCCTCGGCCCAGGCATTGCGCCCGCGCACGAACACCGGCACGTCGGCCCCCAGGCGCAGGCCCAGCCCGGCCAGCGCGTCCTCGTCCAGGCCGGTGTTCCACAGCGCATTCAGCGCGACCAGCACGGTCGCCGCGTCGGACGAGCCGCCACCGAAGCCCCCGCCTGCCGGAATGTGTTTTTCGACGCGGATATCCACGCCTTGCGCGCAATTGGCTGCGTTTTTCAGCGCGTTCGCCGCACGAACCACAAGATCGTCGGCCTCGGCCACGCCGGGGACGGACAGCCCCTCGCGACGGACCTGGCCGTCGTCGCGCAGGCGCAGGCCGATGCGGTCGCCCCAGTCCAGCAGGCGGAACACGGTCTGCAGCTCGTGGTACCCATCCGGCCGCCGGCCGGTGATGTGCAGGAACAGGTTCAGCTTGGCCGGCGCCGGCCAGTACGACCAGCCGGCCGCGTCCACGACGGTGCTCATGGGCCGTCCATGCTCCATTCGTCGACGATCAGCCGCACCTTGGCGTCGCCGTTGACCGCCTCGATGCGGCGCGGCAGGGCCGGGAGGGCGGCATCCTGCGGATACCAGTCCAGATAGTCGATGCGCCACCCGTCCTGCTCCAGCACGCGCGGCAACCCTTCGGCGTCGTAGCCCTGGTAGGCCGGCGCGACCGCGCCCGAGGCCCGCATGCCGCGCACCCAAGCGGCCAGTTGTTCCACCGGAATCTCCCAGCCGGTGGCCTGCAGCAGCAACTGCCCGGCATCGGCGCCGCTGCGCGGACCACCGTCCAGCCCATCCAGTCGCACCGGTTGCCCGGCACCGCCGCTCAGCTGCCAGCTCTGCCGCGTCACCGGTGCGGCCAGGCTGACCTGGTAGGCCTCGCCCCGCTGCTGCCAGTCGATGCGGCCGCTGCCGCCGTTGCGGCCCTTGCTGATCGCGACCCGGCCCTGGAACGACCATGCCGGCACGGTATCCAGCACCGCCAGCCGCGCCGTTTCCACGGCCGGCTCGGACGTCGTATGCACCGGCACCGCTGGCGGCGCCTGCCGCGTCGTCATCGAACCGCAACCGGCCAGCGCGCCCGCCGCCAGCAGCGCCGCCACGCACCGCCACGCCATGATCGTCATACGCCGAGCGCCTCGACCGCACGCTGCAGCGCGCGGTTGTCCGGGTCCAGCCTGCGGGCCTCGTCGAAGAAGCGCCGCGCCTCGTCCTTCTGGCCCAGCGCCCACAGCACCTCGCCGACATGCGCGGCGATTTCCGGGTCCTTGTTCAGGCTCCAGGCGCGGCGCAGCTGCACCAGCGCCTCCTCTTTCCGTCCCAGCCGGTACAGCACCCAGCCATAGCTGTCGACGATGGCGGCATTGTCCGGCTCGGCCACGCGCGCGCGGTCGATCAGCTCCAGCGCCTCCTGGAAGCGCGCGGTGCGGTCGGCCAGGGTGTAACCCAGCGCGTTGAGCGCGGCCACGTTCTCCGGCTCGGCGACCAGGATCTTGCGCAGGTCGGCCTCGGCGCGCGCGATGTCATCGCGCCGCTCCCAAGCCAGGGCGCGCGCGTAGAGCAGTGCGCCATCATCCGGGTAGGCGGCCAGGCCGCGGGTCAGGATGTCGACCTCGGCATCGTTGTGTTCCTCGCGCTGCTGCAGCTCGGCTTCGAGCAGGTAGGCGTCGCGGCGCACGTCGTCGTCCACCGCGGCGTCGGCCTGGATGGCGTGGACCTCGTCAGCCGCCTGCGCCTTCTCGCCCAGTTCGTGCAGGGCATTGACCGCGCGCAGCCGCGCCTCGCTGCGCTGCGGGCCGCCGGGCACGCCGTGGTACCAGTCCACCGCCTCGCGGTAGCGCTTGAGGTATTCGGCGATGCGGCCCAGCAGCAGGCGCTGGTCCGGATCGGGCTTGCTGGCCCTGGCCGAGATGTCCCGGTAGAGCGCCAGCAGCCCCGCGTCGTCCTTCTGCTTGGCCAGCAGCGAGGCGCGCATGCCCCAAGTCTGCACGTTCTGCTCGCCCACGGCGAGCATGCGTTCGGCGGCCTGCGGCTCGCCGAAGGCGTCGTAGGCAAAGGCCAGCGCGTTGCGCAGCTCCTCGTCGCCCGTTGCCTTGGGCTCGATGCCCTTCAGCAGGGCCAGCGCTTCGTCCTTTCTGCCGGCCTGGTTGAGCTGGGTGGCGTGCAGCAGGGCCACGCGAGGCTCGTCCGGGAAGCGCCTGACCACCTCGCCGACCATGCGCTGCGCCAGTTCCGGGCGCTCCATGCGCAGCGCCAGCCGGCCAAATTCCTGCCAGGCCTCCAGGTCGTAGGGGATCGCACCGGCATCGACCAGTTCGCCCAGCACCTTGGCCGGCGCGGCCGGGTCGCGGCCACCGGTGGCCAGCGCCAGCACTGCATAACGCCAGGCCCGCGGCTCGCGCGAGCGCAGCACCGCCAGCAGTTCCTTGCGGGCCAGCCGGGTATCGCCCTGGCGCAACGCCAGGGAGGCGCGGGTGCCGCGCACCGCCAGCGCGCCGGGATCGCGCTGCGCCCACAGCGCCAGCGCCTCGGCCGCGCTGGCCTCGTCGTCGGCCAGCATCGCGATGCGGGTGGCGCGCTCGGCCAGCCCCACGTCGCCGGCGCCCTCGCGCGCGGCCTGCAGGTACCAGCGCGCGGCGTCGGCCAGCTTGCCCGCCTGCAGGGAGAACTCCCCCGCCAGCACCGGCGTCAGCGAGGCGGTTGCCGCCCGCTCGGCCGGTTGCGGCGCAGCCGCCAGCAGCGGCGCCGACGCCAGGAAAAGCAGCAGGACGCTGTATGTACGGTTGAGCCGGATTGGTCTGGAAATGGGCATCTGCGGCAATCGGGCCGTAAAATGGCGGCCATCAACAGCCAGCAGCTTATCGCAAGCAACTGAACAGAATGACCCTGTGGGTGCTCGGACTGAACCATCAGACCGCGCCGGTGGAACTGCGCGAACGCGCGGCCTTCGGCGGCGACGCGCTGCCGCGCGCGCTGGCCTCGCTGCGCCAGTCGCCGCAGCTGGCCGAAGCCGTGCTGCTGTCCACCTGCAACCGCACCGAGTTGTACGCCGTGGCCGAGGACGGCCAGTCCCTGGCGCAGTGGCTGGAAAGCCATGCCGGCGACCTGCAGGGCTACCTGTACCAGCACCGCGACGACGATGCGGTGCGCCACCTGTTCCGCGTCGCCACCGGGCTGGACTCGATGGTGCTGGGCGAGCCGCAGATCCTGGGCCAGGTGAAGGACGCCTGGGCGCTGGCGCACGACAGCGGCGCCATCGGCAACCACCTGGACCGGCTGTTCCAGCAGACCTTCTCGGTGGCCAAGCGCGCCCGCACCGATACCCGCGTCGGCGCCAACCCGGTATCGGTGGCCTCGACCGCGGTGCGCCTGGCGCAGGATTCATTCGCGCGGCTGGACGACTCCACCGTGCTGCTGGTCGGCGCCGGCGAGACCATCGAACTGGCCGCCAGGCACCTGGGCGAGGCGCGGGTGAAGCGCCTGCTGATCGCCAACCGCACCCTCGCCCACGCCCAGGACCTGGCCAGCCGCCACGGCGGCGTGGCGCTGCCGCTGACCGAACTGGAGCGCCACCTGGCCGAGGCCGACGTGGTGTTCTCGGCCACCGCCGCGCGCGAGCCGGTGATCCTGCAGCGGCAGGTCGCCGCCGCGCTGCGCGCACGCCGGCACAAACCGATGCTGCTGTTCGACCTGGCGGTGCCGCGCGACATCGAGGCCGGCGTGGGCGAGCTGGCCGACGCTTACCTCTACACGGTCGACGACATGGAGCGCGCGGTGGAGGAAAACCGCCGCAGCCGCCGCGAGGCCGCGACCGAGGCCGAGGCCATCATCGACCTGCAGGTGTCCCGCTACATGGAGAACCTGCGCGCCACCCACCTGCAGGCGCCGCTCAAGCAGCTGCGCGCGTTCGGCGAGGCGACCCGCGCCGAACTGCTGGACAAGGCCCGCCAGCAGCTGGCCAACGGCAAGACCGCCGACGAGGTGCTCGAGCAGCTCGCCCACGGCCTGACCAACCGCCTGCTGCACCCCCCCACCGCCGCGCTGCGGCAGGCCGCGCTGGAAGGCGACGCCGACCTGACCCGCGCCGCCGAGCGCCTGTTCCCGGCCGCGCCCGGGTACCGCCACCCCGTTGCGAGGACCGATGACGCCGACCCTGCGCCGTAAGCTGCTGGCCCTGGCCGAGCGCCGCGAAGAACTGGAACGCCTGCTTGCCGACCCGGACGTGGTCGCCGACAACGCGCGCTTCCGCGACCATTCGCGCGAATTCGCCCAGCTCGAGCCGGTGGCCGCCGCGCTGGCCGCCGAAACCCGCGCCCGCGAGGATCTCGCCTCGGCCGAGGCGATGCGCGCCGACCCCGAGCTGCGCGAGCTGGCCGAGGAGGAAATCGCCGCGGCGCAGGCGCGCCTGCAGGCGCTGGACGAGGAACTGGCCCTGCTGCTGGTGCCGAAGGACCCGCGCGACGAGGGCAACCTGTTCCTGGAAGTGCGCGCCGGCACCGGCGGCGACGAGGCGGCGATCTTCGCCGGCGACCTGTTCCGCATGTACGCCCGCTACGCCGAGCGCCAGGGCTGGAAGGTCGAGATCGAATCGGACAACCCCGGCGAGCACGGCGGCTACAAGGAAGTCGTGGCGCGGGTGGTCGGCCGCGGCGCGTATTCGAAGCTGAAGTTCGAGTCCGGCACCCACCGCGTGCAGCGCGTGCCGGCCACCGAATCGCAGGGCCGCATCCACACCTCGGCCGCCACCGTGGCGATCATCCCCGAGGCCGACGACGTGGAAGACATCATCATCAACCCGGCCGATCTGAAGGTGGACACCTTCCGCTCCTCCGGCGCCGGCGGCCAGCACGTCAACAAGACCGAATCGGCCATCCGCATCACCCACGTGCCGACCGGCGTGGTGGTCGAATGCCAGACCGAGCGCAGCCAGCACGCCAACCGCGACAAGGCGATGAAGCGGCTGAAGGCGCAGCTGCTCGATGCCGAACGCAGCAGGCAGGCGGCGGCGCAGGCCGAATCGCGGCGCCTGCAGGTCGGCAGCGGCGACCGCAGCCAGCGCATCCGCACCTACAACTTCCCGCAGGGCCGCATCACCGACCACCGCGTCGAGGGCCTGACCCTGTACGACCTGCCCAACATCATCGAAGGCGACCTGGACGCCCTGGTCGGCCGCCTGCAGCACGAGCACCAGGTGGACGAACTGGCGCGGCTGGCCGAAGGTACATGATCTGTAGGAGCGCACCTTGGTGTGCGATGAAGCATTCCCGGGAAAGCTTCATCGCACACCAAGGTGCGCTCCTACGATGCCTCAGCTGAAAGACATGCCCCCGGCCTGCGCGCTGTAAAGGTGTTTCTGACGGAGTGCCGCAACCTGGATGACGGCAGGAATCGTCACCCGGTAGGCCGCGCCGGCAACGTCGATGGCCGTCCACAGCCCGGTGATGACCCAGCCTATCGGCCCGGTGAGCAGCGCCATCGTGCGCGTGAGAAGCACATTGCCACCAAGCGAAAGGCCACGACCAATCAGCGCCTTCAACACGGCGTTCACCACGACGAGCGTGAGCTGATAGGACTTGAAGCCACCGGCACGAAACACTGCCTGAAAAACACCGGTCATCGTCTGCGCGGTGATGCCGCCAGTGTTCTTTACACCTGTCGCCTCGGCAAGTTGACGAAGTTCGTCCGGGCTCATCTTTTCCACTGCATCGGTGAGGATCTTCATCAACAGGTTGCTTTCAATCGTCTCGACGCTTGAATTCTTGTTGAAGTTGACCTTCATCTTCCCGCAGACATCCATCAACACTTCTCTGTAAGCGACGCCCTTTCCGCCACGGACCATCGTCGCAAACGTGTTCGCACCGAAGCACTGGATTTCAGCCGCGATCAACTCCCAGTAGGCGTGATGGTCCGGGTAGTTTTCCTTGTAGGCGCTGGCCGTCGTCAGCTCTTCGGTAAACCGGGCCGAACCATCCTTGTCGTGCGTGAGGCAATAGACCAAATCGCCCAAATCCTCCGATTTCATCTGACCAAGAAATTCGAGGTCGCTGTCGTGACGGTATGCCATGAATCATCCCCTGTGCGTTGATTTCAAAAGAGCCGGCTGGCAACGAAGCACGCATCACATGCATAGCAACTTGCCGGTCACACATCCACACCATTACATATATTTCATGTAATCGTGTAGGCAACCCTAATGTCCAGACCGCCCAACGGCAAGGCGGTCATGGCAAAGACAATCCATCGCGCGGAATACCGGCACCTAGTGAACCGGCTGAGGGAAGCCCGCGAGGCGCTGGGCTTGTCGCAGACGGCACTTGCGCTGCGCCTGGGCCGCAACCAGCAATGGGTCAGCCTGATGGAGAGCGGCAGCCGGCGCCTGGACGTGATCGAGTTCGCCGAAGTCTGCCTCGAGCTCGATGCCGACCCTACCGCCCTTCTGGCCCCGTCATCGACCTGCTACGCGACGCTTCCGCCAACGAAACCTATGGCACCCACACATCTGCGGCACAATCACGGGCCCTCGCCGCTTCGCCACCGTCCCGCCATGACCCACCCGTACGACGAACGCCAGCAGCTGCGCATCGCGGTGCAGCGCCAGCCCGCCGACTTCATCGCCTGGGTGATGCTGGCCGACGCCGAACTGGGTGCCGGCGACCTGGCCGCCGGCGAACGGGCCGCGCAGCGCGCGCTGCAGCTGCGCCACGACCATCCCGAAGCGCTGGCGCGGCTCGGACGCGCGCGCTGGATGCAGGGCCGCCACGAGGAAGCGGCCAACCTGCTGCGCCACGCCTCGCGGCAGGTGCCGCAGCACCCCGGCATCGCGCTGTGGCTGGGCCACGCGCTGGAAGACGCAGGCCAGCCGGAAGCGGCGGCCGATGCCTATCGCCGCGCGCATGCGCTGATGCCGGAGGAAGCCTACATGGCCGCGCAGCGGCTGAACTGGCAGCGGCGGCTGTGCGACTGGCGCGGGCTGGAGGCGTTGTCGCGGCAGGTCCGCCACGCGGTGGCGCAGGGCAATCCGGCGGTGGAGCCGTTCGCCTTCCTCAGCGAGGACGCCAGCGCCGCCGAACAGCTGGCCTGCGCCCGCCAGCGCGCGCAGGCGGTCGCCGCTTCGACGCCGCGGCTGCCGCCGGCGCCGCCGCGCGCGGAGGGCCCGCTGCGCGTGGGTTTTCTTTCCAACGGCTTCGGCGCGCACCCCACCGGGCTGCTGACGGTGGCGCTGTTCGAGCAGCTGCGCGCCCATGACGGATTGCAGGTGCATCTGTTCGCGCTCAACCGCGACGACGGCAGCCGCATCCGCCAGCGCCTGCACGCCGCGGCGCACGCGCTGCACGAAGTCGCCGACATGCCGCACGCGGCCATCGCCCGGCGCATCCGTGAGGCAGGCATCGACGTGCTGTTCGACCTGCGCGGCTGGGGCGGCGGCGGCGCGCCGGAAGTGCTGGCGATGCGGCCGGCGCCGCTGCAGATCAACTGGCTGGCCTACCCCGGCACGTCCGGCGCGCCGTGGATCGACCACGTGCTGGCCGACGGCTTCGTACTGCCGCCGGCGCTGGAACCGGCGTTCAGCGAAAAGGTGCTGCGCCTGCCACGCGCGTTCCAGCCCTCGGACAACACCCGCGTGGTCGAGGAGCCGCCGTCGCGCCGCGAGTGCGGCCTGCCCGAACGGGGCGAGGGCGGCAGCGGTGTGGTGTTCTGCTGCTTCAACAACAGCTACAAGCTCAACCCGCGCAGCGTCGCGCGCCTGCTGGAAGTGCTGCGGGGCGTGCCCGGCAGCGTGCTGTGGCTGCTGTCCGGACCGGGCCTGGCCGACGACCGCCTGCGCGGGGTCGCGCATTCGCAGGGCATCGATCCGGCGCGGCTGGTGTTCATGCCCAAGCTGCCGCACCCGCAGTACCTGGCGCGCTACCGCCACGCCGACCTGTTCCTCGATACCCACCCCTACAACGCGCACACCACCGCTTCCGACGCGCTGTGGGCCGGTTGCCCGGTGTTGACCGCGCCGGGCGCCACCTTCGCCGCGCGCGTGGTCGGCAGCCTCAACCATCACCTGGGGCTGGACGAGATGAACGTGGCCGACGACGCGGCCTTCATCGCCGCCGCGGTCCGGCTCGGCAACGACCCGGCGGCGCTGGCCGGGCTGCGCCAGCGCCTGACCGACGCCCGCCGCGATGCCGGCCTGTTCGACATGGCCGGCTTCGCCCGTGATTTCGCCGCCCTGCTGAAGGACCTGCAACGCCCGTAGGTACGGGGCTTGCCCCGCACGAGGCTTTCGCGGCAATGCGCGTGCGGGGCAGGCCCCGCACCTACCGGTTACAGCTACCGCAGCCGCTTCACCCGCTGCCGGTAGTCGCCCACGTTGTCGCCGTCGATGCGGCGCTGCTGCGTGCCCTTCACCTCGCCGACCTTCCGCTCCGAGCCGGTCACCGGCTTGGCGTCCACGTCGGTCTCGTGCTCGAAAGCATGCGATTTGTCGGTATTGCGGTAGTACCGGTACAAGGCCCAGTACAGCGCGGTCGCGCCGGCCGGGCCTGCGGCCAGCAACCAGAGTCCACTGTCGTCGCTCATGAGGCAGCCACCAGGAATGCGATTGCGAGGGCTTCGATGATCGTGCCGGCGGTGAGCGCGGCCAGCAGCAGCTTCCACTGCTGCACCGGCACGCTGCCCATGGTCTCGCCGGTGCGGCCGTTGACCGCGATGTAGTGCAGCATGCCGCCGTTGCTGCCGGGCTGGTGGTAGGAATACAGCCACACCGGCAGGTACATCGACACCCAGCGGGTGCCGTGCACCTCCAGCTGCTCCTGCTCCCAGCGCACGCCGCGGTCGTAACGGCGCACCGAACGTTCCACCTGCGCGCGCGCGATCGACAGCAGCTGGTCTTCCAGGCGCGGACGCAGCTTCTCCACGTCGAGGTCGCGCTTCTCCGAGGTGAAGCCGGCCAGGTAGGAGGCGTTCCACTTCAGCGCGTTCTTGGTGTCGAACGGCAGGATGGTGTTGATGATGTTGTTGGTGTTCGCGCGCGTGTCCAGGTTGCCGCGCCCAGCGGACGATTCCAGCGGCAGGTCGTCGACGGTGAAATCCACCAGCCGCTCCACCTGGTACACGTCGGCGTCGTAGTAGGTCTGCTTGTTCTTGTCGGTGCCGCGGGTGTATTCGCGCGTCTTGATCTCGCCCTTGCCGGCCACCGCCGCGCTGACGTTGCCGTCGACGATCATGTACGGCAGGTAGACGCCCACCACGTTCTCGGGCGTGAACTGTTCCTTGAACGCCTTGAGCGCGAACAGGCGGCGCTTGTCCACGAACTGGCGGATGCGCGCGACTGCGTCGTCCTTCTTTATGTGGAACGGCAGCACCGCGTCGGGCACCGCGCCGTTGGCGACCTGCTCGTTGACGCCGAACACGTGGCGGCACCAGTGACAGCGCGCGGTCATGGTGCTTTCGGTATTGACCGTGACCTCGGCGCCGCAGCCGCCGCACTTGAAGCTCATCAGGCTGGAGGTACCGGCGTCGATGTCGCGCGCGCCGGAGGCGACGACCGTGCCGCGCAGCTGGTCGATGGCCTCGCCCAGCCCGAACTCCTCCTCCACGCGCGCGCCGTGCCACTCGTGCCGGCAGTACAGGCAGACCAGCACGTCGGTGCCGGCCCGGGGCCGGATGTCGGTGGCGCCGCACTTGGGGCAGCGGTTGAGGCCGTCCTTCAGTTCGGTGGCGGAAGTGTCGATGGCCAGCGGATCGGGCGCCTCGACCTCGTTGCGGATGGCCTGCGGCAGGCGCGAGGTGTCCAGCGGGAAACTGCCGGGCGCAGGCGGGACGTCGCGCGGCGAACCGGGTCCGTCCAGCGTCGCCGCCGGCAGGGGCGGCGGCGCGGCGGCGGACCCGGGCAGCGGCGGTGGGCCGTTACGGGTATCGGACATGGGCGTCGTGCGTCCGGCCGGTTACAGGCCCAGCGCCTTGGCTTTCAGCGCGTCGTAGTCGCCCTGGGTGATCAGGCCCAGGTCCAGCATTTCCTTGGCCTTCTTCAGCTTGGCCACCGGATCGTCGGCCGCCGGCGCAACCGGCTGCTGCATGCCGCCGACGCCGAACATGCCCGAGGCCATGCCGACGCCGACCAGCCCCGCCGCACCGCCGTTCTCGCCGGCCGACTGGATGCCCTGGGCGACGCTGGCCTGCAGGTTGGAGTTGCCGCGCGCCCCGGACAGCGCATCGGCGCGCTGCACGGTCTTGAGCAGCTCACGGGTATTGGCGTCGTACTCGATGGAGACGATGGCGGTCTTGACGATGGCCAGGCCGCGGTCGGACTGCCACTGGTAGGCCTGCTCGACCGCCGCCGACAGGCTCTGTGCGAAGCCGATCGAATCCTGCTGCAGTCTGGTGATGCGGTTGCCCTTGCCCGGATCGTTCGTATACAGGCTGAAGGCCGGGGCCAGCGAACCCACCACTTCGTTGAACAGCTGGCTGGCCGCGGCATTGTCCAGGTCGGTGAAATCGAACATCTGGCCCGGGCGCAGGTAGCTGGCCGGCACGAAGTTCTTCACGAACAGGATCGGGTCGACGATCTTCAGCGTGTACGAGCCGCGCGTGACCGCACCCACCTGGGTGTTGAGGAAGCCGTCGTCCCAGTAGATCTCGGACTGGGTGCCGAAACGGTTGTCCGGCAGCTCCTTCAGCGAAACGAAGAACGCCGCCTGCTGCGCACCCGGCTGGCCGCCGAACTTGAAGCGCTCCCAGCTCTGCTTGATGAAGGTGCTGACCAGGCCGTCGCCGGCGAAGATCGACTGCGAGTTCGGATCGTCCGAGCGCCACTCGTAGCCGCCCGGCTCGGCGACGAAACCGGTGATGGCGCCGTCCTGGAACAGCAGCAGGCCGTAGCCTTCGGGCACGACGATCTTCGAGCCGTTGGTGATGATGTTGGACGAGCCGCCGGTGTTGGAGCCGCGCCCGGCGTTGGTGCCGCGCGGTACCGCCGCGAACAGCGCCGCCGTTGCCGGCAGGCCGTCCGGCACCGTGAAGAAGTCCTTCCACTGGTCGGCCAGCACGCCGCCGATCGCACCTTTTGCTGCCTGGACAAGCCCCATCGCACTGCTCCTGATCCATTGCCGGGCACCACGCCCGGCGCATGCACAAAACTACATGAAAACCGATGGACGGGACCATCACCCCGCGTGCCGGCCGGCGTGCGGCGACGGCGCCCGCACGGCGACTGCGCTAGGCTCGCCCTTCCAGACAGGGAACCGCCATGGGCAAGCTCAAGCGCAAGCAGTACGAACGGCTGCTGGAACCGATGCAGCTGGAACTGGCGGCGATGGCGCGCTGGGTCCAGCATTCGGGCCAGCGCCTGCTGGTGCTGTTCGAGGGCCGCGACACCGCCGGCAAGGGCGGCGCGATCCAGGACGTCGCCCGGCACCTGAACCCCCGCCAGTGCCGCGTCGTCGCCCTGCCCCGGCCGACCGACCGCGAGAGCACGCAGTGGTACTTCCAGCGCCATGCCGCGCACCTGCCCGCCGCCGGCGAGATCGTGCTGATGGACCGCAGCTGGTACAACCGCGCCGGCGTGGAAAAGGTCATGGGCTACTGCACCGATGCCCAGTACCAGGCCTTCCTCGAGCAGGCGCCGGTCTTCGAGCGGCTGCTGGTGGACGACGGCATCCTGCTGTTCAAGTACTGGCTGTGCGTGGACCAGGAGCAGCAGGAAAAGCGCTTCGCCGAGCGCCGCGAGGATCCGCTCAAGGGCTGGAAGCTGTCGCCGGTGGACCTCAAGTCGCGCCTGGAATACGGCGCCTACACCCAGGCGCGCGAAGCCATGCTGGAGGCCACCCACACCCGGCACGCGCCGTGGACGCTGGTGGATTTCAACGACCAGAAACGCGGCCGCCTCACCCTGATCCGCGACCTGCTCGACCGCCTGCCGGAAACGCGCCTGGACGAAGCGCCGATCGAGCTGCCGCCGCTGCCAGGCAGGCCGAAGAAGGAGAAGTACGGCGTGGTGAAGCCGCTGCCACCCTATCCGCTGGCGTAGATGCGGGGCTTGCCCCGCATTGGGAAGTTCGTCGGGAAAGCCAGTGCCGGGCGAGCCCGGCACCTACAGGGCCACCGCGCCCGCCTTCCGTAGCAACTGTGTTCGTCATGCTCCTGCTTGGCGGGGTATCCCCGCATCGCGTGCCCGGGCATTGAGGATCACCAGCATCTTTCGCATGACGGCCACGATGGCCACCTTGGCGGCCTTGCCGCGA
>Ga0206117_100826_pt1 | contig 22429 bp, 22 predicted proteins | sample 3A5Ametagenome_FD_177997 | JGI IMG/M metagenome (GOLD analysis project Ga0206117, IMG submission 177997) | Enriched microbial communities from leaf-cutter ant dump, University of Wisconsin, Madison, United States - 3A5A | ecosystem: Environmental > Terrestrial > Nest > Insects nest > Nest dump... | reverse complement strand
CTGAACGGCGACGCCCACCACCCGCACATGTCCTTCACCGACGGCACCTATGACGGCCGTTACATCTTCATCAACGACAAGGCCAACACCCGTGTCGCGCGCATCCGCTGCGACATCATGAAGACCGACACCATCATCGAGATCCCCAACGCCGCCGCCATCCATGGTCTGCGCCCGCAGCGCTACCCGCGCACCGGCTATGTCTTCGCCAACGGCGAACAGCGCGTGCCGACCCCGAACGACGGCCGCGACCTGACCGCCACCAAGGCCTACAAGTCGCACTTCACCGCCATCGACGGCGACACGATGAAGATCGCGTGGCAGGTCTGGGTCGACGGCAACCTCGACAACACCGACGCCGACTATCAGGGCAAATACGCCTTCTCCACCTGCTACGATTCCGAAGAGGGCGTCACCGCGGCGGAGATGACCAGCGGCGAGCAGGACTGGGTCGTCGTCTTCAACCTGAAGCGCATCGACGAGGCGGTGAAGGCCGGAAAGATCCAGGCGGTGAACGGCGTGCCGGTGGTCGACGGCCGCCATGGCAGCCCCTACACCCGCTACATCCCGGTGCCGGCCAACCCGCACGGCATCAACGCCGCCCCCGACGGCATCCATGTCACCGTCAACGGCAAGCTGTCGCCGACCGTCACCGTCTTCGACGTGCGCCTGCTGGACGACCTGTTCGACGACAAGATCAAGCCGCGCGACGTGGTGGTCGCCGAGCCGCAGCTCGGCCTCGGGCCGCTTCACACCGCCTATGACGGCCGCGGCAACGCCTACACCACCCTGTTCCTCGACAGCCAGTTGGTGAAGTGGAACATCGACAAGGCCCGTCGCGCCTTCAAGGGCGAGAAGGTCGACCCGATCATCCAGAAGCTGGATGTCCAGTACCAGCCCGGCCACAACCACAGCTCGATGGGCGAGACCAAGGAGGCCGACGGCAAGTGGCTGGTGTCGCTGAACAAGTTCTCCAAGGACCGCTTCCTCAATGTCGGCCCGCTGAAGCCGGAGAACGACCAGCTGATCGACATCTCCGGCGACGAGATGAAGCTGGTGCATGACGGCCCCACCTTCGCCGAGCCGCACGACACGCTGATCGTCCACCGCTCCAAGGTGAACCCGCGCTCGGTCTACGACCGCAACGACCCGCTGTGGGAAGAGGCGCGCCAGCAGGCCAAGAAGGACGGCGTGGTGCTGGAGGATGACGCCAAGGTCATCCGCGACGGCAAGAAGGTCCGCGTCTACATGTGGCAGCGCGCCCCGGCCTTCGGGCTGGAGGACTTCACGGTCCGCCAAGGCGACGAGGTCACCGTCTATGTCACCAACATGGACGACATCGACGACCTGACCCACGGCTTCAGCATCACCAACTACGGCGTCTGCATGGAGGTCGGCCCGCAGGCGACGGCCTCGGTCACCTTCACCGCCGACCGGGCCGGTGTCTACTGGTACTACTGCCAGTGGTTCTGCCACGCCCTGCACATGGAGATGGCCGGCCGCATGATCGTCGAGCCGTCCTCGACCTGATCCACTGAGCTCTCCCTCTCCCGCCCCGGGAGAGGGAAGGGGCCCATGCGGAGCATGGGAAGGGTGAGGGGTGATCCAAGGATCGAGATCCATGTTCGGATCACCCCTCACCCTCCCGCCTTCGGCGGGTCCCTCCCTCTCCCGGGACGGGAGAGGGGATCGCCCCCACCATCGGACTCCCACCATGTTCCTCCGCACCGCGACACTCCTCGCCGCAGCCCTGGCCCTGCCGGCCCCGGCGCTCGCCGCCACGGCGACGGTCGCCCCCGGCGGGCTGGAGGCAGCGCTGGCGTCCGCGGCGCCCGGAGACACGCTGGTGCTGTCCGCCGGCGTCCATCCCGGCCCGCTGACCGTCCGCACCCCGGTCACCCTGACCGGAGAGCCGGGGGCAATCATCGACGGGCAGGGCAGCGGCAGCACGCTCACCATCCTCGCGCCGAACGTCACGCTGCGGCATCTGGAAATCCGCAATTCCGGCCTCAGCCTGATCGACCAGAATGCTGGAATCTTCCTCGGCAAGGAGGCCCGCGGCGCGGTGGTCGAACACAACCGCCTGCGCGACAACCTGATCGGCGTCTATATCTGGGGCGCCGCCGACAGCCTGGTCCGCCGCAACGACATCGTCGGCCGCACCGACCTGCGCGTGTCGGAACGCGGCAACGGCATCCAGCTGTGGAACGCGCCGGGCACCCGCGTGCTCGACAACAGCGTGCGCGAGGGGCGCGACGGCCTGTTCACCACCTCGTCCCGCAAGAACGTCTTCTCCGGCAACCGGTTCGAGCATGTCCGGTTCGCCGTCCACTACATGTACACCAACGAGTCCGAGCTGACCGACAACGTCTCCGTCGCCAACAATGTCGGCTATGCGGTGATGTTCTCCAACAACCTGCTGATCCGCAACAACCGCTCCAGGGCGGACCGCGAGCACGGGCTGATGCTGAACAACGCCAACGGCTCGCGCATCGAGGGCAACGTGATCGAGGGCCGCTTCGCCGGTGCGCTGTCCGACGATGGCGAGGCGCTGCCCGACAACGACATCCCGCGCGACAGCGAGGCGATGAGCGACCGGCTGCGCAGCGGCACCTGGAAATGCGTCTTCATCTACAACGCCAACAAGAACCGCTTCACCGGCAACCGCTTCGAGGGCTGCGAGATCGGCGTCCACTTCACCGCCGGGTCGGAACGCAACAGCCTGACCGGCAACGCCTTCATCGGCAACCGCACCCAGGTCAAATATGTCGGCACCCGCTATCTCGACTGGTCGGAGAATGGGCGCGGCAACTACTGGTCGGACAATGCCGCCTTCGACCTGAACGGCGACGGCATCTCCGACGAGCCCTATCGCCCCAACGACGTGGTCGACCGGGTGATGTGGGAGTACCCGGCGGCCAAGCTGCTGATGAACAGCCCCGGCGTCCAGGTGATCCGCTGGGCGCAGAAGCAGTTCCCGGCCCTGCACCCCGGCGGCGTGATCGACAGCGCGCCCCTGATGACGCCTCCCTCCATGCCGAGCCTGCTCCAGACTGCCGAAAGGAAACTGCCATGACCGACTTCACCGCGCAGGTGCAGGGCGTCACCAAGCGCTATGGCGAGACCGAGGCGGTGCGCGGCGTGGACCTGACGCTGGCGCCCGGCGAATGCGTGGCGATGGTCGGCCACAACGGCGCCGGCAAAAGCTCGCTGATCAAGCTGATGCTCGGCCTGACCACCCCAACCGAGGGCCGCATCCGCGTGCTGGGCGGCGACCCGGCCAGCGCCGCCTGCTCGCCCATCCGCCGCCGGATCGGCTTCCTGCCGGAAAACGTCGCCTTCCACCCCAGCATGACCGGGCGGGAGACACTGGACTTCTACGCCCGGCTGAAGGGCGCGCCCTGCCGCGACAACGACGCGCTGTTTGAAAAGGTCGGGCTGGAGCCCGCCGCCATCAAGCGCCGTGTTGGGACCTACTCCAAGGGCATGCGCCAGCGTCTGGCCCTGGCGCAGGCCCTGCTCGGCGGCCCGAAGCTGCTGTTCCTCGACGAGCCGACCACCGGCCTCGACCCGGCCCTGCGCCAGAGCTTCTACGCCATCGTCGCCGAACTGCGCGACCACGGCACCACCATCCTGTTGTGCAGCCACGCCTTGACCGAGCTGGAGGGGCAGGCCGACCGCGTCGTGGTGATGAACCGCGGCCGCAAGGTCGCCGACGGCTCGCTCGCCACCCTGCGCAGCCTCGCCCGGCTGCCGGTGCGCATCCGCCTGACCCTGCCGACCGGCGAGATCGACACGTTGGCAGCCAGGGTAGGGGAGGGCGCCGCGCTGACCCGTCTGGCCGGCGGCGTGGTCGAGCTGGCCTGCGCCAACGACGACAAGGTCGGGCTGGTCCGCCGCATCGCCTGCGACGGTCTTGCGGTCGATGACATCGAGATCCTCCAGCCCAGCCTGGACGAGATGTACGCCCATTTCCTGCGCCGGGAGGCCGCCGAATGAACACGCTGCTCATCATCGCCGGCAAGGAACTGCGCGAGGCGACCCGCAACCGCTGGGTCGTCGCCACCACCCTGCTGATGGCCGCGCTGGCCCTGACGCTCAGCTTCCTCGGCTCCGTCCCCACCGGCACGGTCGGCGTCGGCCCGGTGGAGGTCACCATCGTCAGCCTGTCGAGCCTGACCATCTTCCTGCTGCCGCTGATCGCCTTGCTGCTGTCCTTCGACGCGGTGGTCGGGGAGATCGACCGTGGCACCATGACCCTGCTGCTGTCCTACCCGGTGGCGCGCTGGCAGTTGCTGCTCGGCAAGTTCCTCGGCCATGCCGCGGTGATCGCGCTGGCGACGGTGGTCGGCTACGGCGCCGCCGGGGTGGCGCTCGCCATGGGCGGCACCGCCATCGGACCCGACAGCTGGCGCGCCTTCGCCGCGATGATCGGGTCCAGCGTGATGCTGGGGGCCGCCTTCACCGCGCTCGGCTATCTCGCCTCCACCATCGTCCGCGACCGCGGCACGGCGGCCGGCATCGCGGTGGCGGTGTGGCTGGGATTCGTCCTGCTCTACGACATGGCCCTGCTCGGCATCCTCGCCAGCGGCAGCGGCCTGGGGGTGGAGACGCTGAACTGGCTGCTGCTCGCCAATCCGGCCGACGCCTACCGCCTGTTCAACCTCACCGGCTTCAAAGGCGTCAGCGCCTTCGCCGGCACTGCCGGCCTCGCCGCCCATGTCCAGCTGTCGGTCCCGCTGCTGCTGGCGGTGATGGCCGGCTGGATCGCCGCCCCGCTGGCGCTGGCCGCCGCCCTCTTTTCGAGGAAGCAGATCTGATGCGCACCCTCCGAACCCTCCTTGTCGCCGCCGCCCTCCTGGCACCGCTCACCGCCTGCAAGCAGGAAAAGGCGGAGGTCGCGCCGCCGCCGCCCGCCATCCTGACCGCCGACGCCGTCGGCCATTACTGCGGCATGAACCTCGCCGACCATGCCGGCCCCAAGGGCCAGATCCTGGTGAAGGGGCAGGAGCGGCCGATCTGGCTGTCCTCCGTCCGCGACACCTTCGCCTTCACCATGCTGCCGGAGGAGCCGAAGGAGATCGGCGCCATCTACGTCACCGACGTCGCCAAGGCCAAGGACCCCGCCGCCCCCGACATGACGGCCTGGGTGGAGGCGCGCAAGGCCTGGTACGTGCTGGGCAGCCGCCTGCGCGGCGGCATGGGCGAGGCGGAGCCCTATCCCTTCTCCGACAAATCCGCCGCCGAGCGCTTCGCCGCGGCCAACGGCGGCACGGTCCTGCGCTTCGCCGACGTGCACGAGGACCGGATCCTCGCCCCGCCCGCCGCCACCATGGCCGAGGGAGAGCACTGATGCTGAACAGACGCCGCTTCCTCGCCATCGGCGCCGTCGCCGCCGGCCTGTCGCTCCTGCCGCACCGCCTGCTGCGGGCGGAAGGAGTTCCCGTCCGGGTCTGGCGCGGCGTGGCGCTCGGCGCCGACGCCAGCCTGTCCATCGCCCATCCCGATCCCGCTGAAGCGGACCGCCTGATCGCGCTGAGCCTGGAGGAGGTCGAAAGGCTGGAACGGGTCTTCAGCCTCTACCGCCCCGACTCCGCGCTGCGCCGCCTGAACCGCGACGGCCGGCTGGACGACCCGCCCGCCGACCTCGTCCGCCTGTTGTCCGAGGCCGCCGCCTTCGGCCGTGCCACCGGCGGCGCCTTCGACCCCACGGTGCAGCCCCTGTGGCAGCTCTATGCCGGCCATTTCGGGCGCGCGAACGCCGACCCCGCCGGCCCGCCGGAGAGCGCCGTCCGCGCCGCCCGTGCGCTGGTCGATGTCCGCGCCCTGCGGGTGGAGCCCGACCGCATCGCCTTCGCCGCCGGGGGCATGGCGGTGACGCTGAACGGCATCGCCCAGGGCTACGTCACCGACCGCGTGACCGAGCGGCTGAAGGCCGAAGGCATCGGCAACGTCCTGGTCGACATGGGCGAGTTGCGCGCTCTCGGCCGTCACCCCTCGGGCCGTCCCTGGACGGTCGGCCTCGCCGATCCCGCCAACCCGAACCACACGACAACCGCCGTCGGCCTCACCGACGGCGCGATGGCGACCTCGGGCGGTTACGGCACGCAGTTCGACGCCGCCGGACGCTTCACCCACCTGTTCGACCCGGCAAGCGGGACCTGCGCCGCCCAATGGCTGGCGGTGACGGTGCAGGCGCCGGACGCCACGACGGCCGACGCCCTGTCGACCGCCCTGTCGGTGGTGCCGGCGGACCGGGCTGCGGTCATCCTGGCCGCCTATCCCGGCGTGACCGCCCGCTTCACCCACCCCGACGGCCGCATTCTGCGGCTGCCCGCCTGAAGGACGGGGACGAGGAGGAGCGCAAGCCGATCATGTGATGGTCTTCTGACTCCCTCTCCCGCCCCGGGAGAGGGTGGCTCTGTCCCCCTCACGCCACCCGCAGCGCTCCCGCGATGTCGTGGTAGAAGCCGTTGACCAGCGGCGCATCGATCAGCCCTCCCAGTTCCGCGGCGACCTCCGCCCCGTCGCGCCGCCCGTCCAGCACCGCGCGGAAGGCTTCGGCGACCCGCACCATGTCCATCGCCTGCGGCGACAGGCGGAAGCGGTCCACCCCCATCGCCACCAGCGCCGGCATCTCCGCCGCCAGGCACAGGCAGCCGTGCGACATCGTCTGGGTGCCGTTGACGGTCAGGAAGGGCTGGCCGTCCATCGTCGTCACCGGCATGCCGTCCGGGTCGTTGCCGCAGACGAACTGGCAGCCGTCCTTGTGCAGCCCATGGGCGCGCGCGTGGTAGCAGCGGGCCGAGATGGCGAGCGGCGCCCGCCCCCAGACCTGCACCTCGGTCTCGATCCCCAGCTCCCGCCCGGCCTTCGCCAGCACCGCGACGGTGGCCGCCGGCAGCTCCGCCGGCAGCGACACCGCCACCGCCCCGCGCCCGGCCATCCAGCCCAGCGTTGCCTCGTTGTAGACGTTGATCGTCGGCCCGACCGCATGGGGCCGCCCGGCCAGCAGGGCCAGCGCCCCCATGTCGTTCGCTTCGATGAGGCCGCCCTCCGGCAGGCCGGCATCCGATCCCACCAGATCGCGCATCGCCGAACGCTCGCGTTCGCTGCCGACCAGGATCGGGCTGGCGAGCCACACCGTCTTGCCGGCCGCGCTCAGCCGCTCGATCACCTCGCCCATCGCCTCGGCGAAGAAGGGCGCCCGCTTGAAGCAGACGATCTCGCCGACGACCACCGTGTCCACCGGCGCCTCGTCGGCGATGCGGGCGTAGAAGTCGCGCCAGCGGTCGACCGGCCAGTTGAACAGCACCGGCCCCAGAGTGAGTGACGCAGTCATTCCGTAAAACCCCTTATCGCCACGCGCGGGTGTAGGCGCCGGTGGTCTGGGTCCCGCCCTCGACCATCGCCTGCAGATCGATGTGCGGCACCGGCCGGCCGGCAGCGAAACTTTCCAGCGCCTCGCGATAGGCGCGGACCACCGCGGCGATATAGGCCTTGCCGCGCTGCCGCCCCTCGATCTTCAGCGCCCGCACGCCGGCCGCCTTCAGTTCCGGCAGCAAATCCATGGCATTCAGGCTGGTCGGCTCCTCGAACAGGTAGGCGGGCCCGTCCCCGGCGACGAAGCGGCCCTTGCACAGCGTCGGATAGCCGGCCTGCTCGCCCTCGCCGAACACGTTGATGGTGAAGCCGCCCAGCGTCGAGGCGAGCGCGCCGCCCCGCTGCTCGTAGCGGACATGGTTGGCCGGCGAACAGACGCCCTGCTTGTTGGGAGACAGGCCGGTGGCGTAGGAGGACAGCGAACAGCGCCCCTCCGCCATCGGGCACAGGCCGCCGAAGACGAACACCTCGGTCTCGATGTCGATCTCGGCGTTCAGCCTGGCGATTTCCGGCACCGTCAGCACGCGCGGCAGCACGACCCGGCGCACGCCGAAGGCCTCGCGGTACAGCCGGATCGCCTCGACATTGGCGGCCGACGCCTGGACCGACAAATGCAGGCGCAGGTCGGGGTGGCGCTTGGCTGCATAGGCCAGCAGCCCCGGATCGGCCAGGATGACGGCATCCACCTTCAGCCGCGCCGCATCGTCCACCGCCTTCCGCCAGGGGCCGAGATTGCCCGCCTGCGGATAGGTGTTGATGGCGACATAGACCTCGACGCGGCGCGCATGGGCGTAATCCACGGCGTCGGCCACGTCCTGCCGGGTGAAGTTCAGGCCCGGAAAATTGCGGGCGTTGGTCTCGTCCCGGAAGCCGAGATAGACGGCGTCGGCCCCAGCATCGACGGCGGCGCGCAAGGCGGCCGGCGTCCCCGCCGGGCAGATCAGCTCGAAATTGTCCATGATCCCCTACGCCCCCCGCCCCGTTCCCGGCAGCCCGCCGGGCGGCGTCCCCGCCGTCCCGGCAAGGCGTGCCTCCAGACGCTCGATCCCGCGGCGCAGCGGCGGCGGCAGCAGCCGGCGCGCCGCGTCGATCCGGTCCAGCACCGGCCCGGCATTGCGCCGCAGCACCGGCAGGGCGCGGGCCAGCGGCCCGGCGATGGAGGCAGCGTCGGCCACCAGATCCATCTCGTCCTCGCCGTCCAGCGTGTTGCGCAATGCCAGGATCAATGCGGTGTCGCCGGAAATGCTCAGCTCGCGCCGGAAGAACAGCGCATCGCCGTCGATCCGCCCTTCCAGCAGGTCGAGCAGCTTGTCGTAGGGCCCGCGCACCACCGCATCGGCCCCCGCCTCGCCCACCCCGTCCGCGCCGCGCGGCAGGGCATGCAGCGACAGCTTGGGCCCGACGCGCATCAGCAGGGCGACCGGCGCGTCCACCGGCTCGATCAGCACGCGGGCGTCCGGCATCTCGCGCAGGGCCTCGAAGGCGCGCGGATGACGGTCGGCCAGCAGCCGCAGCAGCCGGGCGAGCAGCGCATCGCTGGCCCGCCGCCCCAGCCTGGGCACCAGCCCCAGCCCGGCCCGGCTCAACCCGGTCTCGAACCGGCGGGCACGCTCGCCGGCGGGGGAAACGGAAACAGTCTGTGCGACATCGGGATCGCGCATGGGCGGCTTCCCTCCTCATCGGTCATTCCGCCGCCCATGAAAGCCGGTAACCGCCTGACGTCATTGACCTCGGTCAAGTTCAAGCTTGAAAAAGCCCTTGGCGTCAGGCCGCGCTCGCCGGCACTGGAGCGGCCGTCCAAGGTCGTACAGCCGGCGATCCTCGCGGCCGATGCGGTGTTTCACCGCAGCGACCCGAGGGACCGCCGGGGCCTGCCAGGAAATTGCGCTGGGGAATTGCGCTGGGGGATCGCGCCAGGCGGCCGATTTTCTGGCCGAGGCATCCGCCTGTGTCTTCCATGGCTGTATGAATCTCAACGGTGCAATGCATGCATGTCGGTTGACATTGTAGGCTTTAACGGAGCATACAGTCGCCTATTGTATGCATGAATTGCTTGGATTTCCTCCCGGGAGACCACGCGATGTCATCCGAACAGGAGTGGCCGCCTCTCCGGTACGGCCACGCCAACCCAGCCATCTGTCTTCCGCCCGCAGACAAGGACCCGCGCCCGCTCTGACTGCCGTCGGTTTCCCCTGACGAAAGACAGCGTCGTATCCTGGAGATGTTCAAAATGTACGACTGGTTCCCTCTGGTCTTCTTCCCGTTCAAGATCATCGTGTTGGGCACGGGGATGTTCTTCGCCATCAAGTGGCATCATGATCGGGCGAAGGAGGAGCAGGCAAAGAAGGACAAGGAAGCCACCAGGCGGTAAGCGCCCGCCGAAGCTGCCGGGCGCCGCTCAGTCCGCGCTTCGGAATGAGCCGGGCTGTGGCACCGCTCACAGCACCGGAAGCCGGATGCGTCCAGGATCGCCCCATCGCCGCCGACCGTCCCCGGTCGATTGAACGGCACCGAGATGTCAGCCCTTTCGGACGGAGCGATCCCCCATGACCATCCTCTGCATCAGCGCCGCCACGTCGATCCTGAGCCTGGGCCTGCTGGCCGGGTTCGACCTCTGCCTCGCTCCGCCGCCGAAAACCGCCGGGGCAAGGGCCGCCGCATCCGCCCGCCGGCGGTCCGGCGAGGACATGATGGGGTGAAAGGGGCATGCGCCGGAGGCGACGGGACATGGGTCCCTGTCCGTTTCTGATCACCCCGTTGACCGCCTTGGTTATATCCGGGAAGGGTCTGCAAACCATCTCCACCCCATCTTTGCGAAAAATATCCTCAGGAGAATAATTTCCTATAATCTCTCCGCGAAATTCCCCCTAAGTCGCGGAGCCACGCCATGCCTCTCGATCCCCGCAGCTTCACCGACGACAACTTCCCGCGCTGGGCCGAGGAGCCGCCGACGCCGGCCGAAGGCTCGCTGGTTCCCGGTTCGCAGTTCCATGAGGAACAATGGATCATGGCCGCCGGCATGCTTGCGCGCGGCAACAGCTTCCTTCAGGTCTCGCGCGCCATGGGGTGCAGCCGCACCACGCTGTGGCGGGCCTATTACGGCTCCCAGGATTTCCGTCACAGGGTGTGGTGGGAACGGCAGGCGCTGAACCGCGAGGCCGAACTGCGCCTGTCCTCGCTGCGGGTGCTGGTGGCCGAGCAGATCGAGCGGCTGGTCACCTCCGGCGATCCCGCCACCGTGCGCTGGCTGGCCGAGCGGCTCGGCCTCATCCCCGGTCTCGGGACTGCCTGCACCGTCCCGCGGGACGGCCGGGAGGTGGGGGAGGGACCGGCGGCGGGGCCCGGGGACAGGCCGCGGGCGCCCCGCCCGGAAGACCCGCCCGCCGTCACCGTCCCCGAACTCGACGACGATGACATTCCCGGTGCCATCCGTGAACGCCATCCACCCAGCCCGGCCCTTGTCGCCGCCGTTCTGGCCCAGCCGGAGGCAGCGGGTCCGAAGGGCGTCTTCCCCTGGACCGTCAACCAGTACGAGGAGTACCCGAACCTCAACCCCGGCCCGGTCGGCCGCCGGGCGGCCGGCGCCTTCTCCTGGCGCCGGTAGAGGGGCGGTCGGGCGATGGAACATCCGCCGGAAAACGTTCCACGCCGTTCCATCCTCCCCCGAAGGAGCCTTACGGTTGCCCGCTGCCGCCCGCAGCGCCATAGACATGGCCGGTGGTGAAGCTGGCATCCTCCGCCGCAAGCTGGACATAGATGCTGGCAAGCTCGGCCGGCTGGCCGGGCCGCCCGAACGGGGTCTGGCTGCCGAACTGCTTCAGCTTCTCCTGGCTGGCGCCGCCGCTGACCTGAAGCGGGGTCCAGATCGGGCCGGGGGCCACGCCGTTGACGCGGATGCCCTTGTCCGCCAGCTGTTTGGCCAGCGACTTCACGTAGTTCATCGTCGCCGCCTTGGTCTGGGCATAGGCGTAGAGGTCCGGCGTCGGGTCGTAGGCCTGCTCCGACGTGGTGCCGATGATGACCGAGCCCGGCTTCAGGTGGGGCAGGGCGGCCTTGATGATCCAGAAGGGGGCGTAGATGTTGGTCTTCATCGTCGCGTCGAACTCCTCGCTGCTGAGGTCGAGGATCGACGGGATGGCCTGCTGGCGCGCCGCGTTGCAGACGACGATGTCCAACCCGCCCAGACCGGAGACGGCATCGGCCACCAGCTTTTTGCAGAACGCCTCGTCGCGCAGGTCGCCGGGGATCGCCACCGCCTTGCGGCCGGCCTCCTCGATCAGGGCGACGACGTCCTGGGCGTCGGGCTCCTCGGTCGGGAAATAATTGATGGCGACATCGGCCCCCTCGCGGGCATAGGCGATGGCGGCGGCCCGGCCCATGCCGGAATCGCCGCCGGTGATCAGCGCCCTGCGCCCGGCCAGCCGGCCGGAACCCTTGTAGCTGGTCTCGCCATGGTCGGGCGGCGGATCCATGTCGCGGGCCAGTCCCGGCCAGGGCTGCGACTGGCCGTTGAAGGGCGGGCGCGGATATTTGTGACGCGGGTCCTGCGGCGTGACGGTGTCGTCCTTGCGGTCCATGCCTGTCTCCTGATCCGGCGTTCTGTATGCGATGCGGCGATGCCTCGCACACAGAACCGGACATGGACGGAAATGGTTGCCGCAACCCAGCCCATCAGCGAAGCGGGCTCCTCAGCCGCACATGCCGCCGCAGCAGGACCCGTTGCGCCGGGCCAGCAGCCGCTCATACGCGATGCTGACCACGCCGGCCGGCGGAATCACCCCCTGCAACAGCGCCAGCACGTCGGCCTCCGGCGTGCCGGGCGGGACATCCGTCACCTCGCAGACCGAGGCGCCGCTGCCGTCCGGGCCCAGCCGCGCGTCGGCGGCGGCGACCGCCACGTCGCCGTTGCGGTCGATGCGCATGCGCAGGCTGGTCGCCGACGCACCCTCGGGCCGGGAGATGCGGACCTGCCAGACCTCGGGACCCTGTTGCAGATACTCCCAGCAGAAGCCGGCGCCGAACAGGCTGAGCAGCTGGTGGTGCAGCGGGCGCGGGTCATGGTCGTTGACCAGCGAGAAACCGTCGCCGGGCGTCAGGTCCTGCACCGACGCGAAGACCAGCTGGTGGCGCTGATAGGGCGGGATCGCGCGGAGATCGAGAACCGGTTCGGCCTGCTCGGCGTGGGGAAAGGTCATGGTCGGCATCGTCGTCGGCCTGGTCTGTGGGGGAGCGGCAGGATCGCCAGCCCCCCAGTAGCCCGGATCGCCACCCGCTTCTTTGCTCCAGCACAAACGCAGAAAAAAGGCAGGGCATTCACAATCGGCCGTTCAGCCCCCGCCCTGCATCGCCTGCGGCACCGGCGGCAGATCCTCGGCGATGGCGACCAGGGCATGGGGCTTGCGGATCACCACCTGCTGCCGGCCGCTCTCGACGATGCCCTGGCTTTCCCAGGCCGACAGGGTGCGGCTGACGGTGTGTAGCGTCGTGCCTGTCATCTCCGCCACATCCTGCCTGGACAGCGGGAAGTCGATCTCCACCCCGGCCTCCACCTGCCGCCCGGCATGGCGCACCAGACGCAGCAGGGCGTGGGCGATACGGCGCTCCACCCGCTCCGTCGCCACTTCGCGCAGGCGGTTCTGCACCTCGCGCAGCCGCCCGCCGACAATCGACAGCGCGTTGCGGGCGATGGAGGGATGGCGGTCCATCAGCTCGGTCATCGCGGCGGCCGGCCAGGACAGCTCGACGCAATCGGCCACCGCGACGGCATCGGCCGGATAGACCCCGTCGGTGAAGATCGCCAGCGTCCCGAACATCTCGCCGGGGCCGATGAAGCGCATCACCACCTGCTGCCCGTCGGGGCCGGTCTGCACGATCTTCACCCGCCCGTCGATCAGCGCATGGCCGGCCGCCGCCGGTTCGCCCTGGCTGAAGACGGCGGTGCCGCGGACATGCAGCCTGGGCCGCGCCAGCGCAACGGCCTCGGCCAGCGCCTCGGCATCCAGCCCGGCGAACAGCGGCATGCCACGCAGTACGACGGGATCGGGGGGCGGAGGCATGGCGGTCGTCCTGGCGCGCTGTGCGTGATCGGCATCCATTCGTGCACGACTTTGTTGCCGCTCAAAGCGCGAAATCCCGCCGCCCGTCAGAATGACCGCACCATCCCACCGAAGGTCTCCGCCATGCCTACCTCCATCACCAGCGCCCACCGGCCGATGTACCCGGCCGCAGCCCTCTATGCGGCGCTCGCCGTCCCGCTGTGGCTGGCGCAGGTCGGCGGTCTGTTGCCGCCGGACTGGTCTCCCGCGACCCATGCGCACGAGATGACGCTGGGCTACGCGCTGGCGGTGGTCGGCGGCTTCCTGATGACCCGACTATCGCGCCCGATGGTGGCGGTGGTCCTCCTGTCCTGGCTCGCCGGCCGGCTGGCCCTACTGCTGGGGCTGCCGCCGCTGCTGGCCCTGCCGCTCTGCTTCGCCTATCCGCTGCTGCTGTTCGTCGTCGCCGGCCTTCCCTTCCTGCGCACCAGCCGGAGCGGCCACAATGCGGTGTTCGGCCCGCTGATCGCCGCCTTCCTCGGTGCCGAGGCGCTGTTCTGGGCGTCGGAGCTGGGCCTTGTCACCGGCAGCGGCCAACCCGTCGCCCTGCTGCTGATCGCCACGCTGCTGCTGACCATGGGCGGGCGCGTCATCCCCGCCGCCACCGCCGGCGCCCTGCGCCGCCAGGGGATCACCCTCGCGCACCGGGTCCAGCCGGGGCTGGAGGCGATGGGCATCGCCGGGGCCGCCCTCTGCCTGCTTTCGGCCGCCACCGGCCTGCCCCCGCTCGTCGGCGCCGCCGGAGCCGCCATGGCCGGAACGAGCGCGCTGCTGCGGCTCGCCCGCTGGAAGCCCCATCTGCTGCTGCGCCGGCCGGAGATCGCCAGCCTGCATCTGGGCTATCTCTGCCTCGGCATCGGCTGGCTGCTGTCGGCTGGTACGGTGCTGCTCGATCTGCCGCCTGCTGCCGGCTGGCACATGCTGGGGGTCGGCGCGCTCGGCATCCTCGCCAGCGCCATGATGATCCGCACCACCCTTCAGCGCGAAGCGGAGCCGGAGCGTTTCCCACCCGCCGCGACCGTGGCCGTCTGGCTGATCGCCCTGGCGGCGGCGCTGCGTCTGGCTGCGGTCCGGTGGCCGTCGATGGGTCTGCTGACCGCCGCGGCGGTCTTCTGGACCCTCGGCCAGCTGCTGATAGCCGGGGTTCTGCTCACCCGGCCGCGGCGGTCACGCCGACGGCAGGACGCGCTGCAGGAAGCTTAGGCCGAGCTGCGCCCCGGCGGCGGTGATGGTGTGGGGAACGCCGCGCAGCAGATGCTCCTCCACCGGAAAGCCGGCCGCTCGGAAATGGGTGGCGGCGGCCTGCACCACGGCGGGCGGCATGATGCTGTCCGCCGCACCGCCGACCATCAGAACCGGCGGACGGTGCCCCGACCCATCCGGCGCCCCGTCCGACGTCGCAACCGGTGCCGCGATGCGGCCGGCGAAGGCGACGACAGCACCGCAGTGCTCCGGGGCGGTCATGGCAAGATGCAGCGCCATGATGCTGCCCTGGCTGAAACCGACCAGCGCCACGTCGGCGGCAGCGACGCCCGCCCGCTGCCGTTCAGCCTCGATCAGCTCGACCAGGGACGGCAGGGCGGCTGCGACGCGGGCGGGACGGTTCTCCTCCGTCACCCCGGCGATGCTGAACCACTGATGCCCGTTGCCCATGTCGAAGGGCTGTGGCGCGTCGGGTGCTGCGAAGGCGGTGCCGGGAAGCGCCGCCCGCCAGGACTGGGCCAACGGCATCAGGTCGGCGCCGGACGACCCGACGCCGTGCAGCAGGATGACCAGCCGCCGCACCGTCCCTGAGGCGGGGGCTAGGCGCAGAAATTCGCCGGAGCCGTCTGTCATGTTGCCGCTCATGAAAACCGCCTTTCCTGCCGTTGCCGTATCACGCCCGCTGCCAGATGCCCTTGCCCGGCAGCCAGCCGCGGTTATGGCTGCGTTCGAAATCCAGCGCCGGCCCCTTCGGCACGATCAGCGTCGGGTTGATCGCCGGGTTGGTGTAGTAGCCGGTCTTGATGTGGTCGAGCTTCACCGTCTCGCGGATGCCCTGCCACTGGTACAGCTCGCGCAGATAGGCCGACAGGTTCGGATAATCCTCGATCCGCCGCAGGTTGCACTTGAAGGCGCCGTGATAGGCGGCGTCGAAGCGCACCAGCGTCACGAACAGGCGCCAGTCGGCCTCGGTCAGATGCTCCCCCGCCAGATAGCGGCTGGCCGACAGCCGCTCCTCCAGCCGGTCGAGCGTGGCGAACAGCGCGTCGAACGCCTCGTCGTAGCTGGCCTGCGACTTGGCGAAGCCGCAGCGGTACACGCCGTTGTTGACGTTGGCATAGACCAGCTCGTTCCAGCGGTCGATCTCCGGCCGCAGCGGCTCGGGATAGAGGTCCAGCCGGTTGCCGGTCAGCCCATCGAAGGCGCTGTTCAGGATGCGGATGATGTCCGCCGACTCGTTGTTGACGATGCGTCCTTCCTGCCGGTCCCACAGCACCGGGACCGACACCTTGCCGGTGTAGGTCGGGTCGCTCGCCGTATAGAGGCTGTAATGGTGGCGGAAGCGGCCGACGCCCGGACCGCCGTCCTGCTCCTCGCCATAGACCCAGCCATCCTCGCCCAGCACCGGCTCGGCGGCGGACATGCCGATCACCCCCTCCAGCCCCTTCAGCGCGCGAAGGATCAGCGTGCGCGAAGCCCACGGGCACAGATAGGAGATATAGAGGTGATAGCGCCCGGCCGCCGCCGGCAGGGTGGGGCGGCCGTCCGTATCCGGCGCGCCGTCCGGCGTGATCCAGTCGCGGAAGCGGGTCGGCTCGCGGTGGAAGGCACCGCCCTTGATCTCGCTGGCCGCGATGTCGCCCTTTTCCCAAACACCGTTCACAAGCTGCGGCATCGCGGTTCCTCCATTCCAATCGGCACATATGCGAAGGGGCCGGCGAACCGACCCCTCCTACTCTGCAACAGTCGAGGACTGCCCGCGATCAGGACTTGACCGCTTCGATCTCGATCAGCAGCTGGATGTCGTCGCCGATGGCCGGGGCGCCGTACTTCATGCCGAACTCGGTGCGCTTGACCGTGCCGCGGGCGGAGAAGCCGGCGGTCTCCAGCTTGCTGGCCGGGCTGACGCCATCCTTGTTGAAGGTGACGTCCAGCACCACCGGCTTGGTCACTCCCAGCATGGTCAGGTCGCCGTGCAGCTTGCCGGTCTTGTCGCCGGTCTTCTCGATCTTCGTGCTCTTGAAGGTCATCTTCGGGAACTCCTTCGCATTGAAGAAGTCCGGCGAGCGCAGGTGATCGTCACGCTTGGCGTGGTTGGTGTCGACGCTGGTGGTGTCGATGGTGACGGTGACCGTGCTCTTCTCGACGGCGTCCTTGTCGAAGCTGATGTCGCCGCCGACCGTGTTGAAACGGCCGATCACGTTGGAGAAGCCGACATGGTTGACGATGAAGGCGACCGCCGTGTGCGCCGGATCGATCTTGTAGCTGACCGGGGCGGCGAAGGCGGGGGCAACGGCACCGGTCGCCGTCGCGACGAACAGGGCGGCGGCAAACAGGGTCTTCTTCATGAACGGAACTCCGGAAAACAGGATTGACTGATTGGGAAGGCGGGATCAGTAGGGCGACGCTTCGCCGCCGCTCAGCGCGAAGGCCGCGCCGATGGCGACCAGCGCCGGAAGGACCGCGACCACCGTGACGGCGGCCGACGAGACGGCGCGGCCGACCGGGCCGTCGCCCTGTGGAAGAAAGCGGCGGACATGGCCGGCGAACAATGCTGGCAGCGCCAGCAGCAGCACGGCGGCCTGGGTCTGGGTGAACAGGGCCAGCACGGCGGCCAGCAGCACGGCGATGCCGGTGGCGACCCGGCCCGACAGACCCCAGCCATGGCGCTCCACCGGCCAGTTCCACAGCAGGAAACCACCGGCCGACGCCGCCAGCGCCAGCGCCATCTGGGCGATGGAGGCCGAGGAGCCGATCAGCGCCGTGCCGCCGACCGCCAGCGCCAGCGCCAGCAGAGAGGCGGCCGGCGCCGTCGGGCTCTCGTCGCCATGCGTCTGCGAACCGCGGGCAAAAGCGACACATGCCGCCGTGCCGAGCAGGACGACAAGGCTGACGATCGCCGCCGCGGAGTCGAGCGCGGGCAGGGCGATCCACAGCAGCGAGGCGGCCAGCCAGACCGCCAGCACGGCGGAAGCCACCCGGCCGCGGATCCCCGCCACGTCGGCGACCACGCCGATCAGCAGCCCGGCGGCGGACGCCCAGAACAGCTTGCCCATGCTCGACGGCGGCGGCAGGGCCGGCAGGCCGATCACCATCGCGAAGACGACCAGGAAGCCGGCGGCGATGCCGGCCGCCGCCAGCGAACGGCGCAGCAGGTGCAGCGCGCCGACCAGGATCAGGCCGACCAGCAGCGGCAGCACGCTGGATTGGACGAAGGGGTCTTGAAGCAGCTCGGACATGGGGGAAGGCCGGGTCTCGATAAGATGGCGCAGGTTGCGCTTGGTCGGAACCCTAACCTGTGCTCTGGTAAGCGCAAATTCGGGAGTTTTGCAAAAAGCATCTGCAGGAATGAGCGGGAATAAATGCTAGGTAGCAGCAATTGGGATGATTTTCGCTATTTGCTGGCGGTGGCGCGGCATGGGTCGCTGTCGGCGGCGGCGCGCGTCCTGGGGGTGAACCACAGCACGGTCCTGCGCCGGGTGACGGCGCTTGAGCAGGCGATGGGTGCCCGTCTGTTCGACAAGCTGCCCGGCGGCTATGTGCTGACCGCGGCGGGCGACGAGATGCAGCGGGTGGCGCAGAAGATGGAGGAGGATCTGGCCGCCGCCAACCGACTGTTGTCCGGCCGCGACACCCGGATCAGCGGCAGCCTGCGCGTGACCACCGTCGACATCCTGACGCTCTACGTCCTGCCGCGCCACATCGCCGCCTTCCGCCACCGCCACCCCGACCTGCGGGTCGATCTGGTGGCGGCGGAGGCCTCGCTCAGCCTGACCCGGCGCGAGGCCGACGTGGCGATCCGCGCCACCACCAGCCCGCCGGAGAATCTGGTGGGCCGCGCGGTGTCCGGCCTCGCCTTCGCCGTCTATGGCGGTGCTGCCTATCTGGAGGAGGCGGGCGCGGGCGGCGATCTCGACCGCCATCCCTGGGTCGGGCTGGACGAGTCCTTCGACCACACCAACCTCGCCCACTGGATGAAGCGGATGGTCCCGGCCGGCTCCGTCCGCTACCGCGTCAATTCGGTGGCGGGGGCAGTGGAGGCGGTGCGGGCCGGCATCGGGCTCGGCCTGCTGCCCTGCGGCGTCGTCGACCGCGACCCCGCCTTCCGCCGCATCGGCGAGCCGGTGCAGGAGGCCGATGCCAAGCTCTGGCTGCTGACCCACGAGGATCTGCGCCACATGGGCCGCGTCCGCGCCTTCCTCGACTTCATGGCCGACGCCCTGACCCGCGAGCGCGACCTGCTCGAAGGGCGCTGTCCGGGGTCGATCCCCCTCTCCCCTCCCAGTATCCCCCTCTCCCCCCCGGGGAGAGGGACGGGGTGAGGGGGGCGCACGGCGAGGATTCTCGGGATGACACGCGACGCATCCCCCTCACCCTAACCCTCTCCCCGGGGGGGAGAGGGCACTCTGTCCGCGCCTCGAGAAGTTGGTATCCCATAGCCTGACCGGCCCGCCCGATGCGAACCCCGCCGCCGTGTCGACCATGTGAATTGCGGATCGTCGAGGATCAGGTGCCGGTGGTCCGACAGCCGGTTGCGCTCCAGCCAGCCGACCGTCGCCTCCAGTTCCGACAGCGTCATTTCGGAGCGCGCCTTCTTCATCAGCCGCTTCAGCACGGCGTTGTAGATGTGGTAGCCGGTCGGCCCCTCGGCGACGAGGTTGTTGTCCTCATCCTCGATCACCTGCGCTGCGACCAACTGCCCGATGCGCTGGCGCAGGTGATGCTCCGCCGCACTCGGCGTCAGCGGCAGTTCCCCCGGATCGCGCCCCTGTGTCCCGAAGTCCGGCCCCGGCGCCACCACGGCGAAGCTCAGCGCCGTCGCATTGGATTCCAGCGGGATGATCTCCGGTTCCCGCTCCGACGACCGTTCGAAGGGCAATTCCTGCTGCGGCCGGCGGATCTTCACCATGGCGCGGGTGCCCTGCTGGGTCTCCACCATGGTGCGGAACTGTTCGAACAGCGCGTCGGAGGGGTGGTAGATCAACGCCCGCTGCCGGTCGTAGGGACCGCCATGCGGGTCCACCCGCGTCGCCCGCGCGATCGCCTGCTCCAGCCAGGGGCGGGAGCGGATGTGCGTCAGGCAGGCGACATGGGTGATCGACGGCGCATCCAGCCCCTCATAGGCCATGGCGACGGAGACCAGCACCGCCGGCTCGGGCCGCAGGCGGAAGGCGGCCACCACCTCCTGCGCGTCGCGGCACTCGGAGATGGCGAGGCGCGCCATGCGCCCGGCCTGCGCCTTCGGCATCCAGCCTTGCAGCGTCTCCAGATAGAAGCGCGCCGTTCCTTGGTCCGGGGCGATCACCAGCAGCTTGCCCAGCCCCGGATCGTCGCGTCCCGCCGGCAGCTTCAGCTCCGCCCGCCGTTTCGCCCGATGCTCCCGGCAGGAGCGGTAGGCCTCGCGCAGCATGGCCTGGGCGAAGCCGGTGCGAAGTGCTGTGAACAGGGCGTCGCGCGTGTTCTCCCCCGCCTTGGACAGGGACTCGACCCAGCGGTTGGTCCGCTCCGCGTCCAGCCAGGAGGCCGTCCCGTCCATGGCGCCGAAGGTCACCGGCAGGATCGCCTTCTCCGCCAGCGCCTGCCGCCGCGAATATCCCACCACCGCCCAGCCCGGCGCCTTGAAGTCGATCTCCCGCACCTTCCGCGTCCCCTGCGGCGCGCGGTAAGGCAGCCACAGGATCGGACGCCCGTCGGCGCGCTCCAACGTCCCGCTCATCAGCAGACGGGCCGAGGCATTCTCCAGCAGCGGCAGGATCGACCGGCTCCAGGCGGTTTCCTCCTCCACCGCCGCCATGCGGTCGGTGTCGAACACCGCCGGCAGATGGTGCAGCTCGTCCACCGCCAGCAGGTAGCGGTGACGGCGGAACTCCTGCAGATGCAGGTCCGGCGCCGCGGCCACCGCCTGATATGTCGTGACATAGCCCTGCAGGCCGCGGCAGAGGTCGCGCCCGTTCTCCGCGGCGCGCAGGGCAAGGCTGTGTCCCAACACCTCGCGCCAGCGCGGATCGACGAAGGCCTCCTCCGCCTGCTGGCGCAGGCTGTCGCGCGGCACGATCCAACAGACCCGGTCGATCCGCCCGGCCTTGTGCAGCGCCGCCGCCATGATCACCGGCAGCAGCGATTTCCCCCCGCCGGGCGTCACCGCCGCCAGAACGTCGCGAACCTCCGTCTGCTGCTGGCCGATGGCATTGGCGATGGCGCTGACCAGTTGCTGATGGGTTCTCAGCTGCGGCATTCCACCCTGCTGGCTGTGGCACGAGGGAGGAGCAAGCCTAAAGTGCCGGGAGCCCCCCGGTCTTGAGCGCAATCGTAGGTAACGAGCCACAGGCGGAGTACTGCCGCCACCGGCCGGGGAGGGCGATGAGCGTCTCCTACGCCTTATGAGCAAGCCGCCCTGCAACAGTCTGATGTACGCACCTGAAATTCCGCATGTGCGAACCGGCTCGGCACCGCAGCCACCCACCAAACGGCAGAGCATAAGCTGAAGCTCAAGATTTGAGTTGCGCACCTCAAAACGCAGGAATATGTTCGCGGCATGAACAATCAAACCAGCGATGCGCCTCCCGTTGACGCTCCCCTGACCCTGCGCGACGTGGCGGCTGCGGCCGGCGTCAGCCTTGCGACCGCCGACCGGGTGGTCAACGGGCGGCCCGGCGTCAGCGCCAAGACCGCGCGCAAGGTGCAGGACGCGGTGCAGCGGCTGGGCTTCCGCCCGCTGGCGGCGGCGGCGGAACTGGCGCGGGCGCGGTCCTGGCGCTTCGCCGTGATCCTGCCCGGCGGCGGCAACCGATTCATGATGGACATCGCCGACACCATCCGCGCCCAGGCCGGCTGGTTCCGCGCCCGGCGCATCGGGGTGGAGATCGTCGAGGCCGACGTGTTCGACGCCGACACGCTGGCGGCGCAACTGGCCGCCCTGCCGGGCCGCTTCGACGGGGTGGCCCTGGTGGCGCTCGACCATCCGCGCATCCGCGCCGCCATCGACGATCTGGTCGAGACCGGGATGGCGGTGGTGACGCTGGTGTCGGACGCCCCGTCCTCGCGGCGCCAGCATTATGTCGGCATCGACAACATCGCCGCCGGCCGCACCGCCGGATCGCTGGTCGGCCGCTTCCTCGGCCCGCCCCGAAACGGGGAAACAGGAGGCACCGTCGGCATCGTCACCGGATCGGGCAGCCTGCGCGACCATGCCGAACGGCGCTTCGGCTTCGGGCAGGTGCTGGCGGAGGAATATCCCCACTTGACCTGCCTGACCCCGGTGGAGGGCCGCGACGACCCGGAGCGCAACCGCGATCTGGTCCGCCGCATGCTGGCCGACACGCCCGATCTGGTGGCGATCTACAACACCGGCGAGGGCTCGGTCGGCATCGGCGAGGCGCTGGCCGAGGCCGGGCTCGCCCGCAAGATCCTCTGCGTCGGGCACGAGCTGACGCCGGCCACCCGCCGCATGCTGCTGGACGGCAGCTTCGCCGCCCTGGTCGCCCAGGATCCGGGGCACGAGGTGCGCTCGATGGGCCGGGTGCTCCACGCCCTGGTCACCGGCCAGGAGATCGTCGCGGCGCAGGAACACATCAGGGTCCAGGTCATCCTGCGCGACAACCTGCCCTGACCTTATCGGAACCAGGGCATCAGAAAAGGTCGACAGTCATGTTTCTCGGGATCGACATCGGCACCTCGAGCGTCAAGGCGGTCCTGACCGACGCCGACGGGGCCGTCGCCGGCAGCGCGTCCCGCCCCTGCACCGTCTC
>Ga0206117_100825_pt1 | contig 22443 bp, 23 predicted proteins | sample 3A5Ametagenome_FD_177997 | JGI IMG/M metagenome (GOLD analysis project Ga0206117, IMG submission 177997) | Enriched microbial communities from leaf-cutter ant dump, University of Wisconsin, Madison, United States - 3A5A | ecosystem: Environmental > Terrestrial > Nest > Insects nest > Nest dump... | reverse complement strand
GAAGTCACCGGCCGTCCGCGGTCTTATTATCGCAAGCTCAAGATGAGCCGTATCGCCCTGCGTGAGCTGGGGTCGCTCGGTCTCATCCCGGGCCTTGTGAAGTCGAGCTGGTAAGGAGAACGGTCCCATGCCGATGACCGATCCTTTGGGTGATATGCTCACCCGCATTCGTAATGCCCAGATGCGCAAGATGTCGAAGGTGTCTACGCCGGCTTCCAAGCTGCGCAAGAACGTCCTCGACGTCCTGGTCGCTGAGGGCTTTCTGCGCGGTTATGCCGAAGTGGCTGCCGACGGTCGCTCCGAGTTCGAGATCGAACTCAAGTACTACGATGGCCTCGGTGTCATCCGTACGATCGAGCGCGTGTCCAAGCCTGGCCGCCGCGTTTACGCTTCGGTGAAGAACCTGCCCCGAGTCGCCAACGGCCTCGGCGTGTCGATCCTCAGCACCCCGCGCGGTGTTATGGCCGACCACGACGCCCGCGAGCAGAACGTCGGTGGCGAAGTTCTCTGCCGCGTCTTCTAATCTTCGACTGGAAACGGGTTAATACCATGTCGCGCATTGGCAAGAAGGCTGTACCGGTCCCTTCGGGGGTCACGGCCGACATCGCTGGGCAGACCGTTTCGGTCAAGGGACCGAAGGGGACGCTCAAATTCGATCTGAACGAGCACGTCAACGTCAGCAAGGCGGAAGACGGTTCGATCAAGGTTGAGCCGAAGGACGAGTCCAAGCTGGCCCGCGCCAGCTGGGGCATGTCCCGGACGCAGATCGCCAACCTCATCAAGGGTGTGACGGTCGGCTTCGAACGTCGGCTCGAGATTTCCGGCGTTGGCTACAAGGCGGCGCTTCAGGGCAAGACCCTGCAGCTTTCGCTCGGCTACAGCCACGACATCGCCTATCCGGTGCCGGAAGGCATCGCGATCGCCGTTCCGAAGCCGACGGAAATCGTCGTCTCCGGCATCGACGCCCAGCGTGTCGGGCAGGTCGCCGCCGAAATCCGCAAGTACCGTCAGCCGGAGCCCTACAAGGGCAAGGGCGTGAAGTACGCGGGCGAGTTCATCGTCCGTAAGGAAGGCAAGAAGAAGTAAGGGGACGATCATGGCTCACCTCACCGGCAACGATCGCCGCCGCGCCCGCGTGCGCCGCGCGATCAAGGCGGCGGCCAACGGTCGCCTCCGGCTTTCCGTGCATCGCTCGTCGTTGCACATCTATGCTCAGGTTATCGATGACGTTCAGGGTCGCACCCTGGCGTCCGCGTCGACCCTCGACAAGGACGTCCGCGACACTCTGAAGACCGGGGCCAACGTGGCCGCGGCCGCCGTGGTCGGCAAGCTCATCGCAGAACGCGCCAAGGCGGCGGGGGTGACTTCGGTCATCTTCGATCGTGGACAGTTCCTGTACCACGGCCGCATCAAGGCGCTCGCGGATGCCGCCCGCGAGGGCGGACTCGACTTCTAAGGCCGGTCCCGATCGAGAGAGATAAAGACAATGGCTGAACGTGAACGCAATAACAGGGATCGGGATCGCAACGAAGAGCGCGACAGCGAGTTCGTCGATCGCCTGGTCCATATCAACCGCGTCGCCAAGGTGGTGAAGGGTGGTCGTCGCTTCGGCTTCGCCGCGCTCGTCGTCGTTGGCGATCAGAAGGGCCGTGTCGGTTACGGCCACGGCAAGGCGCGTGAAGTGCCCGAGGCCATCCGCAAGGCGACGGAAGCCGCCAAGCGTGCCCTCGTGCGCGTGCCGCTGAAGGAAGGCCGGACGCTGCATCATGACGTCGCCGGCCGCTGGGGCGCCGGTCGCGTCTACGTGCGCACCGCGCCGGCCGGTACCGGCATCATCGCCGGTGGCCCGATGCGCGCCGTGTTCGAGACGCTCGGCGTCCAGGACGTGGTGGCGAAGTCGCTCGGCTCGTCCAACCCCTACAACATGATCCGCGCTACCTTCTCCGCTCTGGCGAACGAAGATAGCCCGCGGTCGGTTGCCGCCCGTCGTGGCCTCAAGGTTTCGGCCTTGCAGTCCCGCCGTCGCGACATCGACCCGGAAGCTGCGGCGTCGGCCGAAGGCTGATGGATCGAACGGGGGGAGGGCAGCCTCCCTCCTCATTCGTAGACTGGCTTTCGTAAGGTGAACATCATGTCGGCCAACAAGAAGTCGAGCAAGACCGTCACGGTCGAGCAGATTTACAGCCCCTCCCGCCGTCCCGCCGACCAGCGCGCCACGCTGATCGGCCTCGGTCTCAACAAGCTGCATCGCACCGCCACGCTGGAGGATACTCCGTCCGTTCGCGGCATGATCGCGAAGGTCCAGCACCTCGTCCGCGTCGTGGACGAGGCCTGAGATACCGCCGGTCGAAAGGATCGATGAAATGAAGCTCAACGAGCTCAAGGATAACGAAGGCGCGACCAAGCCGCGCATGCGCGTCGGTCGCGGTATCGGCTCGGGCAAGGGCAAGACCTCGGGTCGCGGCGTCAAGGGCCAGACCTCGCGGTCGGGCGTTGCCATCGCCGGTTTCGAAGGCGGCCAGATGCCGCTGCATCGTCGCCTGCCGAAGCGCGGCTTCAAGAACATCTTCGCGCTCGATCTCAACGAGATCAGCCTGACGAAGGTTCAGGCCGCCGTCGACGCCAAGAAGCTCGACGCCAAGGCTCCGGTGACCGCCGAGGCGCTGGTTGCGGCCGGCCTGCTGCGCCGTCCGCTCGATGGCGTCCGCGTGCTGGGTGGCGAGATCAAGACGGCCCTGACCTTCGAGGTCGCCGGTGCTTCGGCGCCTGCGGTCGCGGCGATCGAGGCCGCCGGTGGCAAGGTGGTCGTTCCGACCGCCGCCGCCAAGGAGTGATGCGTAAGCCCCCGGCAGGCGCCGTTTTCACGCGAACGTTTTCGTTTCGCGTGGGGTCGGTGTCGTCCGGGGGCTTATTTCGTTCGCGACTCGGGTCTATATAGCGGACGGACTGGAGCCGGTTGTCGGGGTACTCTCGGCGGCCATCCGGGCAAGGGAGACGGCGCTTCGGGTTTCGCGAGCGCCAGGGCCCCAATGACAAGGCGGAGCAACCTCATCCCGTGCGATGGGGCGGCGCGCATCCGGGATCCCATTCGGGCGGAGTGAGACATGGCCTCTGCGGCAGAACAACTCGCTGCAAATCTGAATTTCGGCGCGCTCGCCAAGGCGGAAGAGCTCAAGAAGCGGATTTGGTTCACCCTTGGCGCACTTCTTGTGTATCGCCTCGGTACCTACATCCCGCTGCCGGGCATCAACCTTCAGGCGCTGGCCGATGCCTTCAAGCAGCAGAGCCAGGGCATCCTTGGCCTGTTCAACATGTTCTCCGGCGGCGCCGTCGGCCGCATGGCGATCTTCGCCCTGGGCATCATGCCCTACATTTCCGCCTCGATCATCATCCAGCTCCTGACCTCGGTCATTCCGGCGCTGGAAGCGATCAAGAAGGAAGGCGAATCCGGCCGCAAGAAGATCAACCAGTACACCCGCTATCTCACGGTGGTGCTGGCCGCCGTCCAGTCCTACGGCATCGCCGTCGGCCTGCAGGGGCAGGGCTCGATCGTTCTCCACCCCGGCCCGACCTTCATCATTTCCACCGTGCTGTCGCTGATGGGCGGCACGATGTTCCTTCTGTGGCTCGGCGAACAGATCACCTCCCGCGGCATCGGCCAGGGCACGTCGCTGATCATCTTCGCCGGCATCATCGCCAACCTGCCGCACGCTCTCGTCGGCATGCTGGAACTGGGCCGTCAGGGCGCTCTCGCCACGCCGATCATCCTGGCCGTGCTGGTGCTGGCCGTGGTGGTCATCGGCGGCATCGTCTTCTTCGAACGCGCCCAGCGCCGGTTGCTGATCCAGTATCCGAAGCGCCAGGTCGGCAACAAGATGTTCCAGGGCGAATCGAGCCACCTGCCGCTGAAGCTCAACACCTCCGGCGTTATTCCGCCGATCTTCGCCTCGTCGATCCTGCTCATCCCGGGCACCATCACTGGCTTCGCCGGCACCGGTGCCGCCGGTGGCTGGCTGCAGACCATCGGCACGCTGATGGCGCACGGGCAGCCGCTCTACATGCTGTCCTATGCCGCGATGATCGTCTTCTTCGCCTTCTTCTACACGGCCATCGTGTTCAACCCGACCGACACGGCCGAGAACCTCAAGAAGCAGGGCGGCTTCATCCCCGGCATCCGGCCGGGCGAGCGCACCGCCTCCTACATCGACTATGTCCTGACCCGCATCAACGTCCTCGGTGCCATCTATCTCGTCGTCGTCTGCCTGCTGCCTGAGTTCCTGATCTCCACCACCGGTGTTCCGTTCTACTTCGGCGGCACGTCGCTGCTGATCGTCGTGTCGGTCACCATGGATACCGTGTCCCAGATCCAGGGACACCTCCTCGCCCATCAGTACGAGGGGCTGATCAAGAAGAGCAAACTTCGGGGGAAGCGTAGATGAGGCTGATTCTTCTCGGGCCGCCGGGCGCCGGCAAGGGGACGCAGGCGCAGAAGCTGGTGGACCGATACGGCATCGTTCAGCTGTCGACGGGTGACATGCTGCGCGCCGCCGTCGCCGCCGGCACCGAGATCGGCAAGAAGGCAAAGGCCGTCATGGATGCCGGCCAGCTGGTGTCCGACGAGATCGTCATCGGCATCGTTTCCGACCGAATCGAAGAGCCGGATGCCAAGAACGGCTTCGTGCTGGACGGCTTCCCGCGCACCGTGGCTCAGGCCGAGGCGCTCGACAAGCTGCTCGCCGACAAGAAGCTCAAGCTCGATGCGGTCATCGAGTTCAAGGTCGACGCCGAGAAGCTGGTCGACCGAATCGTTCGCCGGGCCGAAGAGGCCAAGGCGGCCGGCCAGCCGGTGCGCAAGGACGACAACCCCGAGGTGTTCCGCAAGCGCCTCGAGGAGTTCCGGGCGCTCACGGCGGCGCTGACGCCCTTCTATGCCAAGAGCGGCCTTCTGAAGCCGGTCGATGGCATGGCCCCCATTGAAGAGGTTGCCGGCGCGATTCGTGCCGCCCTCGAGTGAGACGGACGCCCGGCGAGGAACGAGCGTTCCGCAGCCGGGCGATCGGTCGCCGACCGGGCTTTCCGGCGGCGATTTCGGCGACAAACCCGTGTCCGAAAGGTTGACGGAGAGGCCGGTTCCGGCTATGAACCGCCACCTATCCACGGGTTCTTCGTGCGATGGCCCGTAGGCGCTTGCCCATGTCCCATGGGGCGTCTTGGTTCTCGCGAAAAGCTAACCCGGCCGGCGCCACCTCATGGGGCCGCCGTCAAGACACCGACCTCCACGGCTCGATCGGGGGAGGGAGCGATCCAAAAGGGTCGCGACGACAGGAGTGAAGTGAAGTGGCCCGTATCGCTGGCGTCAATATTCCCACCGCCAAGCGCGCCCTGATCGCGCTGCAGTATATCCATGGCATCGGCCCGAAGTTCGCCGAAGAGATCCTGGAGAAGGTCGGCATCGATCAGGCCAAGCGCGTCAACGAGCTTTCGGACGCCGAAGTTCTGCAGATCCGCGAAGTGATCGACCGCGACTACGTCGTCGAGGGTGATCTCCGCCGCGAGACCGCGATGAACATCAAGCGTCTCATGGACCTCGGTTGCTACCGCGGCCTGCGTCACCGCAAGGGCCTGCCGGTCCGTGGTCAGCGCACGCACACCAACGCCCGTACCCGCAAGGGCCCGGCGAAGGCGATTGCCGGCAAGAAGAAGTAATTCCGTTTCGTCGGACCGGCCATGCGCCGGCCCGGCGAAAAGGTTCGGACATGGCGCCGGCTCCGCGAGCGATCGCGGTCGGCGCTTTGTCCATGGTGGAAGGTCCGGCAGGATCGTTCGCCGTTCGGGGAAGGGCAAGGGTGCCCCTCCTCAATTCGTTCCGGTGCGCGGGGTTTCTCCTAGAGGCGTGCGCTCCGGTGTAGCCGCTGGCATTACGGCGGTGACGAGATCGAAAACGAGAGAGTAGAGAGCATGGCCAAGGAAGCCGCAGGCCGCGTCCGCCGTCGCGAACGCAAGAACATCACGTCCGGCATCGCCCACGTGAATTCCACCTTCAACAACACGATGATCACCATCACCGACGCGCAGGGCAACACCATCTCCTGGTCGTCGGCCGGCACCATGGGCTTCAAGGGTTCGCGCAAGTCGACCCCGTACGCCGCCCAGATGGCTGCCGAGGATGCCGCTCGCAAGGCGTCCGAGCATGGCGTCAAGACCCTGGAAGTCGAAGTTTGCGGTCCGGGCTCCGGTCGTGAGTCGGCCCTGCGCGCTCTGCAGGCTGCCGGCTTCCTGGTGAGCTCCATCCGCGACGTTACCCCGATCCCGCATAACGGTTGCCGTCCGCGTAAGCGTCGCCGCGTCTGACGCTCATCCGCGAACGTCCGGCTGCCGCTCCGGCACCGGGCATGGCCCGTCAAGGCGGTGGTCCCTGCGGGGGATGCGGCCCGCGGCGAACCGCTTCATATGAAAGGGTATCAACGTGAGCATCCAGAAGAACTGGCAAGAGCTCAAGAAGCCGAACAAGCTCGAGGTTATCCCGAGCCGCGATCCGAAGCGCTTTGCGACCGTCGTCGCTTCGCCGCTCGAGCGTGGCTTCGGCCTGACCCTCGGCAACGCGCTCCGTCGTGTCCTCTTGTCCTCGCTGCAGGGTGCAGCGGTGACGGCGGTTCAGATCGACGGCGTGCTGCACGAGTTCTCCTCGATTGCCGGCGTGCGTGAGGACGTCACCGACATCATCCTCAACATCAAGGAAATCGCCGTCCGCATGCAGGGCCAGGGCCCGAAGCGGATGGTCGTGCGCAAGCAGGGTCCGGGCGTCGTCACCGCCGGCGACATCCAGACCGTCGGCGACATCGAGATCCTGAACCCCGAGCTGGTTCTCTGCACCCTCGACGAGGGCGCCGAGATCCGCATGGAGTTCACCGTCGATACCGGCAAGGGCTACGTGCCGGCCGACCGCAACCGTCCCGAGGACGCTCCGATCGGTCTGATCCCGGTCGACAGCCTCTACTCGCCGGTGCGCAAGGTGTCCTACAAGGTCGAGAACACCCGTGAGGGCCAGGATCTCGACCTCGACAAGCTGACCCTGACCGTCGAGACTGACGGTTCGGTGAAGCCCGAGGATGCCGTCGCCTACGCCGCCCGCATTCTCCAGGACCAGCTGGCGATCTTCGTCAACTTCGAAGAGCCGCAGAAGGATACCAAGGTCGAGACCGTTCCGGAGCTCGCCTTCAATCCGGCACTGCTCAAGAAGGTCGACGAGCTCGAGCTGTCGGTCCGTTCGGCAAACTGCCTGAAGAACGACAACATCGTCTACATCGGCGATCTGATCCAGAAGAGCGAGGCGGAGATGCTCCGCACGCCGAATTTCGGCCGCAAGTCGCTCAACGAGATCAAGGAAGTGCTGGCGCAGATGGGGTTGCATCTCGGCATGGAAGTCCCGAACTGGCCGCCTGAGAATATCGAAGACCTGGCCAAGCGCTACGAAGACCACAACTACTGAGCATCATGCTCGCCGGAGGGGGCGCCTCTCCGGCTCGTTCCAAACAAACTGCCCGGCGTGAGCCGCGCGAAAGACAAATAGGAGTAGGCCATGCGTCACGGTAATGCGGGCCGTCGGTTCAACCGCACTCAGAGCCATCGTAAGGCGATGCTCGCCAACCTCGCCATCTCGCTCGTCGAGCATGAGCAGATCGTCACCACCCTGCCGAAGGCGAAGGACCTGCGTCCGATCGTCGAGAAGCTGGTGACCATCGCCAAGAAGGGCGGCCTCGCTGCTCGTCGTCAGCTCGCTTCCGAGCTGCAGAACAACGAGATCGCCGCCAAGAAGCTGTTCGACGTGCTCGCCCCCCGCTACCAGGCTCGCGCCGGTGGCTACACGCGCGTGCTGAAGGCCGGCTTCCGCCATGGCGACTCGGCTCCGGTCGCGGTGATCGAGTTCGTCGACCGCGATGTCGCCGCCAAGGGCGCCGCCGACAAGGCCCGCCTGGCTGCCGAGCCGGTCGAGGCCGAGACGGCTGCCGCCTGATAGGCGTTGGTTCGCTGAAAGTTACGCAAGGGGCGGCCCATCGGGGTCGCCCCTTGTTGTTTGGGCGTCCTTCCGTTGCCATATTCGGCGGCGTAAAAGACGGCTTGTGGAACCGCGCTTCCGGAGACATGCGATGCGACTGAACGGACTGTCCCGCCTCATCCTGGCTTTCGGCCTTGCCGCCTCTGCGTCTCTGGGCGCCGTGGCCGCCGAACGGGCCGTGCCGGCGTCGGAGGCGCAGGTCAGGCTGTCCTTTGCCCCAGTGGCCAAGGTGGCCGGGCCGGCCGTGGTCAACGTCTACTCCACCAAGACCATCAAGGTCGCGTCGTCGCCGCTGATGGACGACCCCTTCTTCCGGCAGTTCTTCGGCGACAACATGCCGGGCATCGGCCGGCAGCGCGAGCGGCACCAGCAGTCGCTGGGCTCCGGGGTCATCGTCGACCCTTCCGGCCTGATCGTCACCAACAACCACGTCATCGAGGACGGCGACGAGGTGAAGGTGGCACTGTCCGACCGGCGCGAGCTCGAGTGCGACGTGGTGCTGAAGGACGAGCAGCTCGACCTCGCCGTGCTGAAGGTGCGCAACCCCAAGGAGGCGCTGCCGACGCTGCCGCTTGCCGATTCCGACCAGTTGCAGGTCGGAGACCTCGTGCTCGCCATCGGCAATCCCTTCGGCGTCGGCCAGACCGTGACGCAGGGCATCGTTTCGGCGCTGGCCCGCAGCCAGGTCGGCATCTCCGACTACCAGTTCTTCATCCAGACCGACGCGGCCATCAACCCTGGCAACTCCGGCGGCGCGCTGGTCGATATCGACGGCAAGCTCGTCGGCATCAACACCGCCATCTTCAGCCGGGGCGGCGGCTCCAACGGCATCGGCTTCGCCATCCCCTCCAACATGGTGAAGGTGTTCGTCGATTCGGCCCGGCGGGGCGGTTCGGCCGTGGAACTGCCGTGGATCGGTGCCGAGCTGCAGCCGGTCACCTCCGACATCGCCGAAAGCCTTGGTCTCGACCGCCCCTCGGGCGTGCTGATCACCTCAATTCTCCGCAAGAGCCCCGCCGAGGCCGCCGGTCTCGACGCCGGCGATCTCGTGGTCGCCGTCGATGGCATCGAGGTCAGCGATCCCCGCGTCTTCAACTACCGCCTCGCCACCAAGGGCGTCGGCAACGTGGCCAAGCTCACCGTCAACCGGGCCGGCAAGCTGATCGAGGTGCCGGTGAAGCTGATGACGGCGCCGGAAACGACGCCGCGCGAGACGCTGACGATCGATGCCCGCTCACCCTTCCAGGGCGCGACGGTCGCCAATGTGTCGCCCGCCGTCGCCGCCGAGATCGGACTGTCCTATCGCGGCCAGACCGGTGTGGTCATCACTGCCGTGGCGCCCGGCTCGCCGTCCGACCGCATCGGCCTTCAGAAGGGCGACATCATCCTGTCGGTCAATGGCAACGACATCACCGAGACCAAGGTGCTGGCCACCGTCGCCGGCTCCGATCCGATGTTCTGGCGCGTCGCCATCGATCGCAATGGCCAGATCCTGCGCATGGCCTTCCGATGAGCGATCTGTTCGGCGTCAGCACGGCGGACAACCGCGCGGGGCGGCCGCTGGCCGACCGCCTGCGCCCAGCCAGCCTGTCGGAGGTGGTCGGCCAAGACCATCTGGTCGGGCCGACCGGCACCATCACCCGCATGCTGGCGTCCGGCTCGCTCGGCTCGCTGATTCTCTGGGGACCGCCTGGCTCGGGCAAGACCACCGTCGCCCGGCTGCTCGCCCATGAGACCGACCTCGCCTTCGAGCAGGCCTCGGCCATCTTCACCGGCGTCGCCGATCTCAAGAAGCTGTTCGACGCCGCGCGTCAGCGCCGGGCGCTCGGGCGCAGCACGCTGCTGTTCATCGACGAGATCCACCGCTTCAACCGCGCCCAGCAGGACAGCTTCCTGCCGGTGATGGAAGACGGGACGGTGACGCTGATCGGCGCCACCACCGAAAACCCGTCCTTCGAGCTCAACGCCGCCCTGCTGTCGCGCGCCCACGTGCTGGTGTTCAAGGCGCATGACGAAACCTCGATCGGCCAGCTGCTCGATCGCGCCGAAGAGGTCACGGGCAAGCCCTTGCCGCTCGACGAGGAGGCGAGGGCGGCTCTCGTCCGCATGGCCGATGGCGACGGCCGGGCCGCGCTGACGCTCGCCGAGGATGTCTGGCGCGCCGCCGGCGAGGGCGAGGTGTTCGACGCCAAGACGCTGCAGGAGATCGTCCAGCGGCGGGCGCCGGTCTACGACAAGGCGCAGGACGGCCACTACAACCTGATCTCGGCGCTGCACAAGTCGGTGCGCGGCTCTGACCCCGACGCGGCTCTCTATTACTTTTGCCGCATGATCGATGCCGGCGAGGATCCGCTCTACGTCATCCGCCGGGTGATCCGCATGGCGGCCGAGGATATCGGCCTTGCCGACCCCCAGGCGCTGTCCGTCTGCATCGCCGCGCAGGGCGCCTACGAGATGCTGGGATCGCCCGAGGGCGAACTCGCCATCGCCGAGGCCGTCGTCTACGTGGCGACGGCACCGAAGTCCAACGCCGTCTACACCGCCTTCAAGACGGCGATGGCGGCGGCCAAGGAGTTCGGCAGCGTCGTGCCGCCGCGCCATATCCTCAACGCCCCGACCAAGCTGATGAAGGGCGAGGGCTACGGCGCCGGCTATCGCTACGATCACGACGAGCCGGACGCCTTCTCGGGCCAGGACTACTTTCCGGAGAAGATGGGGCGCCGCTCCTTCTACCATCCCGTCGAGCGCGGCTTCGAGCGGGAGCTCAAGAAGCGGCTCGACTATTGGGCACGCCTGCGCCGCGAGCGACAGGGCGGGGGCTGAGGTTAACGCCGGTGATCGTCGCACGGCCGGAGTTGCGATGCGATCGCGAGTATTCCGGCCGATTTCGGGACAATCCGCTCCGCGAATGTGCCGCCACGGCCCGCAAACCCTTGAATGTGCTCGTTAACCATTTGTCTTCAATGCTTTTTTAACCCGTTCCCTTAAGCTCGAAGTCGGAATTGTGGTGTAGCGTCGTCTTTGACAGCAAACCACGGGGGAGCGGGGGACGATGACCGACAGCGGAAGGACGATAGCGCCCAGCACCGCGCCGCTCGACGCGGTCGCTCGCCTGCGTGCCGCCGTCTATGCCGACGGCGGGATCAACGCGGAAGAAGTCCGCCATCTCTGTCGCCTCGCCGCCGAGGAGGGCTTCCCGACGGCGGCCGGACGTCAGCTCTACATCGAGGCCCTGACCGACTATGTCGCCTTGCAGACGGCCCCGAGCGGTCATGTCAGCGAGGAGATGGCCCGCTGGCTGATCGGCGTGCTGTCGGCCGACGGCATCACCACCGATCTCGAGATCGACCTTCTGGTCAACATTATGCGCCGCGCCGATTCGGTGCCGGTCGAGCTGTCCGCCTTCGCGCTGGCCGAGGTGTCGCGCTCCGTCCTGAACGGAAGCGGGGACGGCGAGGGCGGGGTGATCTCCGCCGCCGATGTCGAGCGCATGCGCTCCATCCTCTACGCTTTCGGCAACGAACGCTCCGTCGGCATCAGCCGCGAGGAAGCGGAGGTGCTGTTCGAGCTCAACGACAGCAGCCGCGAGGCCGACAACGACCCGGCCTGGTCCGATCTGTTCGTCAAGGCGATCGCCTCCTTCCTGATGGCCGCGCGAGGATACACCTTGCTTTCCCGCGAGGAGACGCTCGGTCGCGACGCCTGGCTCGACGCGCCGTCCGGCGGCGTCACGGCGCTGTTCGGCGACATGCTGTCGAACATGCTGTCCAACGGTTTGCGCGGCGTCTGGTCAGCCTGGCGTCAGCAAGACGAGACATCCTCGAAGCCGATCGAGGCCGACGAGGTGCGCATCCGCGAGGCGGAAGCGGTCACCTCCGAGGAAGTGAAGTGGCTGGCTGACCGCATCGGTCGCGATGGCGTCATCCATGCCAACGAACGAGCGCTTTTGAAATTCCTGTCCGAGGAAAGCCCGGACATTCATCCTTCGCTGCGTACTTTGCTCGACACCGCTGCCTGACCCGGTCGAGAGCGCTTCCCCTACGCAGCGCCCTGCGCGCGGCGCCCGGAGATCCCCCGGGCGCCGCGGAATTTTTTCAAGCAAGCCACGCGCGCCTCCACTGCCGAGCATGCCGTTCTCGCCTGCGGCGGCCTGGATCCGGCGCTCGCCGCGACCATCCCCAGCCCGATAATTTTCGTCGCCATGACGCCTTGACTTGCCCTGCCATGGGCCCTTATATCGCGCCACCGCATGACGGTTAGGGCGCGTAGCTCAGCGGGAGAGCACTTCGTTCACACCGAAGGGGTCACAGGTTCGATCCCTGTCGCGCCCACCATGAATTTTGAGGGCTTAGCTGGAAACGGCTAGGCCCTTTGCTTTTGCACTCACCAAATACTCACCAGTGAGCTGATTTGAGGCACCGTGCGCGTTGATGCCGGCCAACTCGCTCGTGAGAAAGGTTGGTCGGTTCGCTCTCGATCGCCTCGACATATCTGGAAGTTGGCGCTGGCGGCAAACCCAACCCGGCCCATTTCCGGCTCGTGCGGAGGCGCACACACAGGGTGTTTGTGCAAAGTTAGCGGTGCGGAATGGAGGGAATCGGCTCGGGGCGTCGTTGACGCAGATTGAGTGCGCGCTCAAGATGCTCGCGGGGGTTTAAATGCACTACGCGCATTCCACCGGCGACACCGGTCGCGGTGATTGGCAGCCGTTGTCGGACCATCTCCACTCCGTCGCTCGCATCGCAGGTTTGATGGCGTCGGCGTTCGGCATGGAGGGGGCTGCTTTTCTCGCCGGGGGCTGCCATGACATAGGCAAGGCGACCGAGGGCTTCCTCCGAAGGCTCAAGGGCGGCCCGTCGGTCGAGCATTCGCTGGCCGGTGCTTATCTTGTCCGCAAGCGCAACTGGGCCGGGATCGACCGGCTGATGGCCGACCTCGTGGCCTATGCCATCGCCGGCCATCACGCCGGGCTTCCCGACTGGTCCGGCGATGGCAGCTCGCTGACGGCCCGGCTGGAACGCTTCGAACGGGAAGACCTGAAGAAGCTCGATCCGGCCTGGATGGACTACATCCCGCCTCGGCTTGAAAGCGTCGCTCCCAGGAGGAAGCTCGATCCCGACGGCGCGTGGGGCTTCTCGCTCGCCATGCTCGGCCGCATGCTGTTTTCTTGCCTTGCCGACGCCGATTTCCAGGACACCGAGCAGTTCTACGCCCGCGTCGAGAGGCGGACCATCGACCGCACGTGGCCGCGTCTGGCCGATCTGCTGCCCGGCTTCATTTCCCGCTTCGATGCCTACATGGCGGAGAAAGTGGCTTCAGCGGCCGACAACCCGGTCAATCGGCTGCGGGCCGACGTTCTCGCCCATGTCCATGCCCGCGCCGGTGACCCGCAAGGCCTGTTCACCCTGACGGTGCCGACCGGCGGCGGCAAGACGCTGACCTCGCTCGCCTTCGCGCTGGAGCACGCCCGTGCCCACGGGCTCGACCGCATCATCTACGCCATCCCCTTCACGTCGGTGATCGACCAGACGGCCGACATCTTTCGCGAAGTGCTCGGCGACGACGCTGTTCTCGAACACCATTCGGCGCTCGATGAGGAAGAGGAGAAATGTCGCGCCGACCGCGACAAGTTGAAGCTCGCGCGCGAGAACTGGGACGCGCCAGTCGTCGTCACCACCAACGTGCAACTGTTCGAAAGTCTATTCTCGCACCGGCCGTCGCGCTGCCGCAAGCTGCACAACATCGCGCGTTCGGTGATCGTGCTCGACGAGGCGCAGACGTTGCCGCGTCCGTTCCTGATACCGATCATGCGGGCCATCAAGGAACTGGCCAACAACTACGGCGCATCGGTGGTGCTTTGCACCGCGACGCAGCCGGCACTGGGCGACACGTCTTTCAAGACGCACCGGCTGGAGCTGGAAGGTCGGGAACTGGCGCCCAACCCGGCGGTGCTGAGCCAGAGGCTACGCCGCACCCGGCTGGAGCTTTCCGGCGAGATGGACAATGAAGCGCTGGTCGTAGCGCTTGCCGCGCGGCCTCAGGCCCTGACCATCGTCAACAGCCGCGCCCACGCGCTCGACCTTTTCAACGAAGCACGCGACGCCGGACTTGAAGGCGTCATCCACCTCACCACTCGCCAATATGCCGCCCACCGCCGCCGCATCCTCGCCGACGTGCGCCGCCGCCTAACGGACGGGCAGCCTTGCCGCCTGATCGCCACCAGCCTCGTCGAGGCGGGCGTCGACCTTGATTTTCCTTGCGCTTTTCGTGCCGAAGCGGGGCTGGACCAGCTCGCGCAAGCTGCGGGCAGAGTCAACAGGGAGGGGCGTCGTGATCCGGACCAGAGCATCGTCACGGTGTTCAAGCCGGTCGGCTACAGCGTGCCGCGCGAGATCAAGGGGCTGATCGGCGACTTCAACCGGATCAAGGACAGGCACGGCGACCTGTTCTCGCCTGCAGCCATCGAGGATTATTTCGGCGAAGTGTTCTGGCGTGTGGGCGATGGGCTGGATCGTGAGAACATCCTGAAGAAGTTGGTGTTCGATGCCGGACTCCGCAGTACCGATTTCGCCTACCGAGCCATCGGCGAGAGCTTCCGCATGATCGGAAGCGGCCTGTTGCCAGTGATCGTCGCGACCGAGCCGGAGGCAAAGGCGACCTTAGGCAGGCTCGGGATCGAGACGATCCCGTCGAGCGCGCTTGCCCGTGAGCTGCAGGGCTACGTGGTGCAGGTGCCGCCGAAGGCGAGGGGGCTTCTTATGTCGGCTGGTCACGTCCGTCTAGAACAGGAGGTCCTCCGCGGCGACCAGTTCGCGGTTCTCCTGAGTGCCGATCTCTACACCAACAGTGTTGGACTGCTTTGGGATAATGCTGAGTATCTCAGTGCCGATAGTATGTTCATCTAAAGACTGCCGGCGACAACCAAATGTCAGTTGGTTGCCACCGGCGATGGTTACGTAAACAGAATACGCTCACAAAGAGAGTTTCGATCCACGCCCTCTGTGTAAAGGGCGACGATCGGGTTCATAGCAGCTATGGAGGCTCCATCGAAAGCTCCAACTCGATCTTGAAGGAGCCAATCGTCAATTTGAGAGTGTACCGCTTTCTGCGCATGGCGTGCCCTGCCTTGTATGAGAGCGCACTTCGAACTAGTCCGGAAAGGTGATTCCGTCAAGCCTTTACGTAACAGATAAGTTCACATAGAGAGAAGTGGTGAAGCTGAATAGCTACATGTGCTGTTTGTAGAACCACACGAGGTTCCAATTATGCCCTATGGCATCCGACTGAGGGTTTCCGGCGATCGGGCGCTGTTTACGCGCCCGGAGATGAAGGTGGAGCGCGTCTCGTATGACGTGATGACGCCGTCGGCGGCGCGCGGGCTCCTCGAAGCCATTCACTGGAAGCCGGCAATCCGCTGGATCATCGACGAGATTTCGGTGCTGAAGCCGATCCGCTTCCAGTCGATCCGCCGTAACGAAGTCGGCCACAAGGCGCCGAGCGGCAAGATCAAGACGGCAATGAACCGCGGCAGCCTTGAAGATCTTCAGCTGCTGGTCGACGAGGATCGGCAGCAGCGGGCGGCGACCGTGCTGGTCGACGTCGAGTATGTGATCTCCGCCCATTTCGAACTGACGGCGCGGGCTGGTGCCGACGACAACGAGGGCAAGCACCTCGATACCTTCAACCGCCGTGCCGCCCGTGGCCAATGCTTCCACCAGCCCTGCCTTGGCACGCGCGAGTTTCCGGCCGCTTTCGAGCTGCTGCCACAGGACGGGTCGTTTCCGGTCGCCGCCCCTGAAGCGCGCACCGCCGATCTCGGCTTTGGCCGGCCGCGCGATCTCGGCTTCGTGCTGTTCGACATCGATCACGCCGCGCCGGGGCGCCCGTCGCTGTTCTTCCGCGCCGAACTCGTCGACGGCGTGATGAAGGTGCCGCATCCGTCCTCGCCGGAGGTGAAGCGATGAGCATCCTTGCCTCTCTCGTCCGCGCCTACGACCGGTTGCCGGACGCACCGCCCTTCGGTTTCTCATCGGAGAAGATCGGCTTCCTGATCTCGCTCGATGAAAGAGGCGCGGTGGTCGGCTTCCCGCATGACCTGCGCGGCGAAGACAAGAAACGCACGCCGCGACAGCTCTTCGTGCCGCAGGCCATCAAGCGCACTGCCGGCATCGCGCCGAACTTCCTCTGGGACAAGACGTCCTACGTACTGGGGGTGACGGCCGGGGAGGGCAAACGAACCACCGACGAGCACGCGGCCTTCGTCAGGCGGCATCTCGCCGATCTCGCGGGGGCAAGCGATATCGGCCTCGCTGCACTGGTCGCTTTCCTGCAGGCTTGGACGCCGGAGCGCTTCGCCGAACTCGGCTGGCCGGAAGAGATGAAAGACCAGAACGTCATCTTCGGCCTGGAGAGCGAGCGCCTCGCCAATGTCTTTCTCCACGATCGCCTGGCCGCCAAAGGCTTGTGGGCGCGCCTTTCCGCCGCTGGCGACAAGACGGAGGCGGTCTGTCTGGTGACGGGAGAGCAGGCCCCGGTGGCCCGTCTGCATCCGGCGATCAAGGGCGTTTGGGGCGCGCAATCGTCCGGCGCATCCATGGTGTCCTTCAACCTCGACGCCTTCACCTCCTACGGCCACGACCAGGGTGACAACGCGCCAGTGTCGGAAGCCGCCGCCTTCGCCTACACGACTGCCCTCAATCGCTTCCTTGAACGGGACAGCGGCCATCGCATCCAGATCGGCGATGCCTCCACGGTTTTCTGGGCCGACGCCACCGAGGCGGACAAGGCGCGGCAAGCTGAAAACATCTTCGCCGAGTTGTTCGAGGGACCGCCGCCCGATACCCGGATCGACGAGAAGGCGCAGGCCGCGCTGGTTGAAACCAAGCTCGCCCAGATCAGGGATGGCGTGCCGCTGTCCAAAGTGGCGCCTGAGCTTGCCGACGGCGTCCGTTTCCACGTCCTCGGTCTTGCGCCCAACGCCGCCCGCCTGTCGATCCGCTTCTACTACGAGAACGACTTCGGCGTGCTCGCCGAGAACTATCGCCGCTATGTCGAGGACATGCGCATCGAGCCTGCCGATCCGCGCGATCCACGCCCGCCGCTCTGGAAGTATCTCGCGGAGACGGCCGTGCTCGGCAAGCGCGAGAACGTGCCGCCAAATCTCGCCGGCGACTGGATGCGAGCCATCCTGTCCGGCACGGCCTATCCGCTGACGCTGCTCTCCAGCGTGCTGATGCGATTGAGGTCGGACCAGACCGTCAATGCGCTCCGCGTCGCCATGCTCAAAGCCATCATCGTGAGGAACTTCTCCAGGGAGGATACACCCGTGGCCCTGCAACCCGACTACCCCAGCAAGGGATACCAGCTCGGTCGGCTGTTCGCCGTCTACGAACGCATCCAGACCGATGCGCTCGGCGGCAAGGTGAACGCCACCATCAAGGACAAGTTCTATGGGGCGGCGTCCGCCCAACCTCGCAAGGTGTTTTCGCTTCTTGAGCGTGGCTCCGCCAATCACCTTTCCAAGATCGGCAAGCAGTCACCCGGCCGCAAGGTCAACCTGGAAAAGCTGGTCGGCGAGATCATGGGCGCGATGGACCCAGCCGCCGATCCGTTCCCCGCGTCGCTGTCGGCCGAAGACCAGGCCCTCTTTGGGCTCGGCTACTACCACCAGCGCAACGATTTCTTCAAATCCCACAAGGACGACACCGCCTCGGAGGAAACCGCGAAATGACCGTCATCGCCAATCGCTACGACTTCGTTCTCCTGTTCGACGTCACTCGCGGCAATCCCAACGGCGACCCGGATGCCGGCAACCTGCCGCGTCTCGATCCGGAGACCAATCACGGTCTCGTCTCCGACGTCAGCCTGAAGCGCAAGATCCGCAACTATGTCGACTTCGCCCATGCCGGCGAGGATGGCCTGCACATCTATGTCGAAGATGGCTCGATCCTCAACGACAAGCACCGGCAAGCCTATCGGGCGCTTCGTCCGGATGATCCCAAGGTCGACAAGGACAAGTCGCTCAACCCCAAGGATGACGTAGAGGCCGTGAAGCTGCGCAACTTCATGTGCCGCAACTTCTTCGACGTGCGCACCTTCGGCGCCGTCATGTCGACTGGCGTCAACTGCGGCCAGGTGCGCGGCCCTGTGCAGCTCACGTTTGCCCAGTCGGTCGAGCCGATCGTGCCACAGGAAATCTCGATCACCCGCATGGCCGCCACCAACGAGGCCGAGAAGAAACAGAAGGCCGAGGGCGACGACAGCTCCGATCGCACGGACAACCGCACCATGGGCCGCAAGCATATCGTGCCCTATGGTCTTTATCGTGCTCACGGCTTCGTCTCTGCCAAGCTCGCCGAACGCACCGGCTTCGGCGAGACCGACCTTGAGCTGCTGTTCAAGGCGCTCGGCGAAATGTTCGAGCACGATCGTTCGGCGGCGCGCGGCGAAATGGCCAGCCGCAAGCTGATCGTCTTCAAGCACGCCCTGCCGCTCGGCAACGCACCGGCCCATCAACTGTTCGACCGGGTGAGGGTCGGCCGTAACATCGACGGCGCTTTCCGCGACGTGAAGGACCCGCGCATCGACAATGCGCCGCCGGCCCGCGCCTACTCCGACTACATCGTCGAGATCGACCGCGACGGTCTGCCCGATGGCGTCGAGATCATCGAGAGGCTGTGATGATCGCCGGCCTGCCGGAGACGGTGGCATTGCCCGAACGGGAGCCTATCCCGCTGTCGGCCTTGCAGCACGCCGCCTATTGTCTCCGGCAGGCCGCGCTGATCCATCTTGAGCGGATGTGGGAGGAGAATCGCTTCACCGCCGAGGGGCACGTGCTGCATGTCGCCGTCGACAAGCCCAGCAGCCGACGGGTGCGCGGCCAGCGTCGGGTCACCAATCTGCAGCTGTCCGCGCCGCGCCTTGGGATTGCCGGCGTCGCCGACGTGGTGGAGTTCTCGCCCGACGGTGCCGGCGGCGAGGTGGCGCTGCCTGTCGAGTTCAAGCGCGGCAAGCCCAAGCTGCACAGGGCCGACGAGATCCAGCTCTGCGCCCAGGGTTTATGCCTCGAGGAGATGCTCGGGCGCCCGGTGCCGGCGGGAGCGCTGTTCTATGCCGAGACGCGGCGGCGCGTGGAGGTGCCGTTCGACGACGATCTCCGGGCGTTGACGCTCCGCACCATCGCCGATCTTGCCGGCATCCTTGCGGCCGGCCGTACGCCGCCACCCACTGCGCAGAAAAGCCGATGCAGGGGATGCTCGCTCGTCGACCTTTGTCGGCCCGAGGCGGTGAAGCGCTCGGCCGCCGCCTTCCGCCGGCGCACGGTCGACGGTGAGCTGGCCGGGGAGGGCGAATGAGAAAGCTGCTCAATTCCGTCTACGTCACCACCGAGGGCGCTGCCCTCCGCAAGGACGGCGAGAACCTCGTCGCCTTCGTCGAGGGCGAGGAAAAGGCGCGGGTGCCGTTGCACATGCTGGCCTCGCTGGTGGTATTCGGTCCGATCAGCGTTTCGCCCGCCCTGATCGGCGCCTGCGCCTCGGCCGGCATCGCCATCGTTCTGCTCGACCGCAACGGACGCTTCGAGGCGCGCATCGAGGGGCCGGTCGCCGGCAACGTGCTGCTGAGGCGGGCGCAATATCTTGCCTCGGATGCGCCGACCGAGATCGTCCGATCGCTTGTCGTCGGCAAGGTGGCCAACCAGCGCGCCGTGTTGCAGCGCGCGCTGCGCGACTATGGCGACGAGTATCCGCCTGCCGAGGCAGACGCCATCGCCCGCGTGGTCGAGCGCCTTGCCCGCATCCTGGCCCGGGCCGAACGGGCCGACGACAGCGTCGATGCCTTGCGCGGCACCGAGGGCGAGGCCGCCAACCTCTACTTCTCGGTCTTCGATCTGCTGATCCGCAGCCCGGACGTTGAGCTCCGCTGGACCGGCCGTTCGCGGCGGCCGCCGCTCGACCCGATCAATGCGCTTCTCTCCTTCCTCTACACGCTCCTCACCCACGATTGTCGTGCGGCGGCCGAGGCGGTCGGCCTCGATCCCGCCGTGGGCTTCCTGCATCGCGACCGGCCAGGGCGCCCCTCGCTCGCTCTCGATCTGATGGAGGAGCTTCGCCCCGTCCTTGCCGACCGCTTGGCGCTTTCGCTCGTCAACCGCCGCCAATTGCGGGCCTCGGATTTCGAACGGCAGGACAGCGGCGCCATCTTCCTGAAGGATGACGCGCGCAAGACCGTTCTCGCCGCCTGGCAGGAGCGCAAGAAGGACGAGCGGCTTCATCCGTTTCTCGACGAAAAGGCTCCGCTTGGCCTCGTGCCGCACATTCAGGCCCAAATGCTGGCCCGCCATCTGCGCGGCGATCTCGACGCCTATCCGCCCTGGTTCTGGAAATAGGAGGCTGAGGGTGCTGATCCTCGTCACGTACGACGTCAACACCATCGAACCCGGTGGCAAGGCTCGGTTGCGCTCCGTGGCGAAGGCCTGCCGCGACTACGGCCAGCGCGTGCAGTTCTCCGTGTTCGAGATCGAGGTCGATCCGGCGCAGTGGACCAAGCTCAAGGCCCGCCTTGAAGCGATCATCAAGCCCGAGACCGACAGCCTGCGCTACTACTACCTCGGTGCCAACTGGCAGCGCCGCATCGAGCATGTCGGAGCCAAACCGGCAACCGACCTCGGCGGCACGCTGATCATCTGACGGGCCGCTGGCAGCCTGCGCGAACCTGGAGCGAGGCGAGAACCCCCGAGAGGTTCGCACCGGCGGCAGATCATTGATATCGTGAGTGTTCGCCAGCTTGCGCGCCCCAATGGCCGCGATTGAACCGGTCTCATCCCGCCTCTCGCGCCGTCACCGAGCTTTTGCCATTCATGACAACAGGATAAGAGATGACAGTCGCTCCCCCTGCGGGGGCGTGGATCGAAACGGCACCGACGATGTCGCACCTCGCCCCCGACGAAGAGTCGCTCCCCCTGCGGGGGCGTGGATCGAAACGTCGACGCGATCGACTGGTGGCGCCCCACGTGCAGGTCGCTCCCCCTGCGGGGGCGTGGATCGAAACGACTACCGCGTTTACGCGCATGCGCCGGAGCCGCTGGTCGCTCCCCCTGCGGGGGCGTGGATCGAAACCCGGCCGGTCAAAGACCGACTTTGTGGCCGCGCTGGTCGCTCCCCCTGCGGGGGCGTGGATCGAAACAATCCACTGACTGCACTACGTAACGGTGGCGCGGGTCGCTCCCCCTGCGGGGGCGTGGATCGAAACCTCGAACGGCGTCATCTCATCGCCACTCGGCGACCGTCGCTCCCCCTGCGGGGGCGTGGATCGAAACCACAGCACATTGTACGCCTCGACATAAGCCGTAGTCGCTCCCCCTGCGGGGGCGTGGATCGAAACCAGCCGACGTCGAGCGCATAGCAGCGGGGCCAGGTCGCTCCCCCTGCGGGGGCGTGGATCGAAACCGCCGCTAAGTCTCTGCCAGGGGCTATCAATTTTGTCGCTCCCCCTGCGGGGGCGTGGATCGAAACGGCCTCGTTTGGTTGATGTAGATCGCCGACTTGTGTCGCTCCCCCTGCGGGGGCGTGGATCGAAACTGGGTAAAGATGGTAGGCCACGAAAATTTATGTTGTCGCTCCCCCTGCGGGGGCGTGGATCGAAACTGCTTCAGCTCGGAGAAGGTCATCACCATACCGAGTCGCTCCCCCTGCGGGGGCGTGGATCGAAACGCCTTGCTCTCGATCTCGGTCGCGGTGCTGGGAAAGTCGCTCCCCCTGCGGGGGCGTGGATCGAAACCTTGACTTTGCTCCACGCTCCGTCGGCCGGAACGTCGCTCCCCCTGCGGGGGCGTGGATCGAAACGCACATCCGCGCCATTGAGCAGATGTATTGTATGTCGCTCCCCCTGCGGGGGCGTGGATCGAAACGCGCAGAGGCGGGCGCAGGATCGGCCTGATACCCATGTCGCTCCCCCTGCGGGGGCGTGGATCGAAACCATCGGCCGAGCTGGCCGATGCCGAGATTCCCGACGTCGCTCCCCCTGCGGGGGCGTGGATCGAAACCTTGATCTCATAGGCGGCCATGGCCTTGGCAAAGCCGTCGCTCCCCCTGCGGGGGCGTGGATCGAAACGATGTGGACAACGTCCATATCCGCCGTGAATATCGTCGCTCCCCCTGCGGGGGCGTGGATCGAAACCCAATCAGGAAGGTGGCGCGGTGACGCCGTATAGTCGCTCCCCCTGCGGGGGCGTGGATCGAAACGACGTTCTGAGGGATCTATATGTCCTCTTAGGCTTCATTCCGTGCAATACTGGCATAGGGAGGAAGCAGCATGGATGCCCCGGAGAAAGTGGCGCGTCAGCGCTTGAGCGTTCTGGAACTAGCCGAGCAACTGGGTAACGCAGCGGA
>Ga0206117_100822_pt1 | contig 22548 bp, 15 predicted proteins | sample 3A5Ametagenome_FD_177997 | JGI IMG/M metagenome (GOLD analysis project Ga0206117, IMG submission 177997) | Enriched microbial communities from leaf-cutter ant dump, University of Wisconsin, Madison, United States - 3A5A | ecosystem: Environmental > Terrestrial > Nest > Insects nest > Nest dump... | reverse complement strand
CTGTTGCTGGACGGGGTGCCGGTCGATGCGGCGACCGCCGTGTCGCTGGGCCTGGCCGACCAGGTGGTGGATGCGGGCGGCATCGATGCCGCGATCGCCCAGGCCGCCGCGGCGGCCGCGCGCCTGGATGCCGAAACCGTCGCCAGCCTGCATCGCGCCACCCGGCGCGATGCGCAGGACGATGCCGATCTTGCCGCCCTGGTGCGCTCGGCCGCACGGCCCGGGCTGAAGCAGCGGATCATCGATTACCGGGCACGGACCCGGGCAAGCAAATAAGTCAGAGGGGAGTTCAGGCGCGTGACATCAGACGTTAAGGCCTTGCTGGCGCCGCGATCGGTCGCGGTGATCGGCGCTTCGGAGGACCAGTCGAAGTTCGGCGGCCGGGTATTCCGCATGCTGCTGAAGCACGGTTACGACGGCGCGATCTATCCGATCAATCCGAATCGCCCCGAATTGTTCGGCCTCAAGACCTATGCCGACATCGCCTCGACGCCGCAGCCGGCCGACATGGCGGTCATGGCGATCCCCCAGCCCAAGGTGCGCGCGACCATCGCGGCCTGCGCCGCCTCGGGCGTCAAGGGTGCGATCATCATCACCGCCAAGTTCTCCGATGCCGGCCCCGAGGGCGCGGCCGAGGAAGCCGAGATCGTGCGCATCGCGCGGGGCACCGGCATGCGGCTGATCGGGCCGAACTGCCTGGGGGTGATCAGCCCGGCCAACAAGGTCGTGCTGTGCTCGTCGCCCGCGCTCGACGTCGAGAAACTGATCGAAAGCCCGATCGGCTTCATCAGCCAGTCCGGCGCGCTGATGGCGACGATCTTCGACCGCGCCCACGGCCAGGGCATCGGGTTCAGCCATTGCGTCTCGGTCGGCAACCAGGCCGATCTGGAACTGTGCGATTTCGTCGAATACCTGATCGACGACGACCGCACGCGGGTCATCTGCAGCTATGTCGAAGGGGTCAAGGATCCCGCCCGGCTGATCCGCCTGGCCGACCTGGCGCGCGAACGCGGCAAGCCCTGGCTGATGGTCAAGGCCGGACGCACCAGCGCCGGTGCCGCCGCGGCCTATTCCCACACGGCCAGCCTGGCCGGATCGTTCCGCGCGCTGGAGGCGGTGTGCCGCGAACACGGCATCGTCCTGATGGACGATACCGACGCGATGATCCTGCTGGCGGCGTCGATGGCCCGTTTCCCCGGCCGCCATGTCGCCAATGCAGCGATCGTCACGACGTCGGGCGGGGGCGGGGCGATCACCGCCGACCGGCTGACCGACAAGGGCATCCCGCTGGCGCGATTCTCGGCCGAGACCGCGGCGCGGCTGGACGAAGTCTATTCGCCGGGCCAGGCCAACAATCCCGTCGACCTAGGCGGCCGCAAGGAAGGCGAGGCGGTCGACATCGCCGCGGTCACCATGTCGGCAGTGGCTGACGACAAGGGGGTGGATGCGACGCTGTTTGCCATCACCACCGCGCCTTCGGTGTCCGGTATCGCGGCCAATCTGGCAGATGCGGCGATCCCGGGCGACAAGCCTTTCATCTTCGTGCTGCAGCCCGGCAAGGCCGCCGATGGCGCGCGCCAGGAATTGATCAAGCGCGGCTTGCCCTTTGCCAATAATCTGGACGAGGCGATCCGCGCTTTGGCCGGCTGGGTCGAATGGTCGGCCTGGAAGCAGGCACCGGCGGCAAAGCGTCCGGCGGGCCTGCCTGCGGCGGCGCCGGCCGTCGCGCCGGGGGCCTTGGGCGAAGCCGAGGCCAAGGCCTTGCTCGCGGCCTATGGCATTCCGGTCAATCGCGGCGAGGTCGCAACCGATGCCGCTGACGCGGGGCGGATCAGCGCCGGCCTGAAATTTCCGCAGGTGCTGAAGGTCGTGTCGGCCGACATCGTGCACAAGTCCGATGTCGGCGGCGTGGTCCTGAACCTGGCCAGCGCGGCCGAGGTCGAGGCGGCCGCCAGGACGATGGCCGAGACGATCGGCCAGCGCCAGCCCGGCGCCCGCATCGATGGCTACCTGGTGCAGGAGATGGCGTCGGCCGGGATCGAACTGATCGTCGGCGTCAACAACGATCCGCAGTTCGGTCCGATCGTGATGGTCGGGGCCGGCGGCGTGCTGGTCGAATTGATCGAGGATGTTGCATTGGCGCCCGCGCCGGTGTCGCTCGAAACCGCGCGCGCGATGCTGGGCCGGTTGAAGGTCGCGAAGCTTTTGGGCGGCATCCGCGGCAAGGGCCCGGCCGACATCGAGGCCGCGGCCGAAGTGATCGTGCGGGTCGGCTGGCTGGCGCACGACTTGCAAAGCAATCTGCGAGAACTCGACATCAATCCGCTGATCGTCCGCCCGGCCGGCCAAGGCTGCGTCGCGGTCGATGGCCGCGCCCTGATCGGTACGGGAGAGTGAAGATGAAAGTCGTCTATTCCGACAAGCATTCGCTGCATGCGCCCGACAAGATCGTGGTGCGCGGCATGATCGTCGGCAACATGGAAATGCCCGACCGCGCCGACCAGCTGGTCGCGGCCGTGCGCGACGCCGGCCATGACCTGGTCGAACCGCGCGATTTCGGCCGGGCCGAGGTGGCGGCGGTGCATACCGCCGACTATCTCGTGTTCCTCGAAACCGCGTGGGATCGCTGGCAGTTGCTGGGCCAGGGCGGCCGCGCCCCCACGACCGTTTATTCCCATACCGGCCCGACCCATCGCATGCATGCCCTGCCGACCTCGATCCAGGGCCAGGTCGGCTATTTCCTGTCGGGTGGGTCCGCACCGGTCGACAAGGGCACTTGGGAAGCCTCGCTTGCTTCGGCCCATGCGGCACTCGAAGCGGCCGAGGCTGTGCGCAGCGGCGCGCCAGTTGCCTATGCCTTGTGCCGCCCGCCTGGGCATCATGCCTATGCCGATCTGGCCGGCGGGTTCTGCTATCTGAACAATGTCGCGGTGGCGGCCAACTACCTGTCCCGCACGGTGGGACGCGCTGCCATCATCGACATCGACGTTCATCACGGCAACGGCACGCAAGGGATCTTCTACGATCGCGGCGACGTGCATTTCGTGTCGATCCATTCCGACCCGAATCACTGCTATCCGTTCTATGCCGGTTTCGCCGACGAACGCGGCGAAGGCGCGGGACTTGGGCACAACCTGAACCTGCCGCTGCCGCGCGGTTCGGGCGACGGCCCCTATCTGGCCGCGATCGACCAGGGCCTTGCCTCGATCCGCAACTACGACCCCAAGGTCCTGCTGGTCTCGCTGGGTTTCGATGCCTATCAGGGCGATCCCCAGGGCGAGATGGCGGTGACGACCGAGGGTTTCCGTGCCGCCGGCGCCCGCATCGGGGCGCTGGGCCTGCCTACCGTGCTGGTTCAGGAAGGCGGTTATGCCGTCGCCGATCTCGGCCGCAACCTCACCGCCTTCTTCGACGGTTTCCAGTCGCGCTTCAAATAAGGGGCCACCTCAGCCATGAGCATCAATCCGAATTCGAATGCCGCCCGCGACATCGCCAACCTGATCCATCCCTATACCCATCTCGACCGTCATGCCGAGGTCGGGCCGATCGTGATGAAGGGCGGCGACGGCGTCTATGTCACCGACGACGGCGGCCGCCGGTATCTGGAGGGCATGGCCGGGCTGTGGTCGGCGTCGCTCGGGTTTTCGGAACCCCGCTTGGCCCAGGCCGCGTCGCGCCAGCTGGCGGAACTGCCGTTCTACCACCTGTTCAACCATCGTTCGCATGAACCGGCGATCGAACTGTCCGAACGCCTGCTGTCGATCGCGCCAAAGCAGCTGACCAAGGCGCTGTTCGCCAATTCGGGGTCGGAAGCCAACGACCAGGCGGTCAAGATCGTCTGGTACTACAACAACGCCCTGGGCCGCCCGGAGAAGCGCAAGATCATCTCGCGCATCCGCGGCTATCACGGCGTCACCATCGGGGCGGCCAGCCTGACCGGCCTGCCGGCCAACCACACCGATTTCAACCTGCCGATCGCCGGCATCCTGCATACCGACTGCCCGTCGTTCTACCATTACGGCGAAGCCGGCGAGACCGAGGCCGCCTTCGTCGATCGCCTGGCCAAGAACCTCGAGGACCTGATCCTGCGCGAGGGACCGGAGACGGTCGCCGCCTTCATCGCCGAACCTGTGATGGGCGCAGGCGGGGTGATCGTGCCGCCGGCGGGGTATTTCGCCAAGGTCCAGGCGATCCTGAAGAAATACGACATCCTGCTGATCGCCGACGAGATCATCTGCGGTTTCGGGCGCACCGGCAACATGTTCGGGTCGGAAACCTTCGAGATGCAGCCCGACATCCTGACGGTGGCCAAAGCCCTGTCGGCGTCGTTCCTGCCGATTTCGGCGACGCTGGTCTCGGAAAAGATCTTCGAGGCGATGCAGGCCGAAAGCCGCAAGATCGGCGTCTTCGCCCATGGCGTCACCTATGCCGGCCATCCGGTCTGCGCCGCGGTCGCGGTCGAAACGCTGAAGATCTACGAGGAGCGCCGCATCGTCGACCATGTGCGCGAGGTCGCGCCGGTGTTCCAGCGCCGGCTGAAGGCGCTGGCCGACCATCCGCTGGTCGGCGAGACCCGCGGTGTCGGCCTGATCGGCGCGGTCGAGGTGGTGTCGAACAAGGCGACCAAGGAGGCTTTCCCCGTCACCGAGGGGATCGGCGCGGTCATCCAGGCCAAGGCGATGGAGGCGGGCGTCATCGTGCGCGCGATCCGCGATGCGGTCGCCGTCTGCCCGCCGCTGATCATCACGCCGAAGGAGATCGACGAGCTGTTCGACGGCCTGCAGAAGGGCCTGGATGGCGGGCTGGCACATGCGAAGGCCAAGGGTCTGCTGAAGGACTGAACGAAGGGTCTAGGTCCGCCATGTCCGTGGGAGAGCCGGGCATGGCGGTGGGTTTAAAGGCTGGGAGAGGAGCAAGACGCGAATGTGGATGAAGACAGTACGGACGGCCGTCGCCGCGGCGGCGATGGGCCTGCTGGCGACGGGCGCCATGGCGCAGGAACAGCCCAAGCCGGGGGGCACGCTGAACCTGATCGTGCAGCCCGAGCCGCCCACGGTTATGCTGGGCATCAACAAGCTGGGGCCGGTCTCGTTCGTCGGCGGCAAGATCTACGAAGGTCTGATCACGCTGGGCCTCGATCTGAAGCCGCTGCCGGGCCTGGCCAAGTCATGGGAGATTTCGCCCGATGGCCTGACCTATACCTTCCATCTGCAGCAGGGCGTCACCTGGCATGACGGCAAGCCGTTCTCGGCCGACGACGTCGTCTTCTCGTTCTCCGAATTCCTGCCCAAGGTCTTTGCCCGCACCAAGGCGGCGATGGACCGCACCGAATCGATCACGGCGCCGGACGCCAATACGGTCGTCTTCAAGCTGAAGCAGCCGTTCCCGGCGCTGATGATGGTGTTCGACGTCACCGGCGGCACGATCGTGCCCAAGCACCTCTATGCCGGCACCGACTACCAGAAGAACCCCGCCAACCAGACGCCTGTGGGCACCGGGCCGTTCAAGTTCAAGGAATGGCGGAAAGGGGCCTTCATCCAGCTCGTGAAGAACGAGAACTACTGGCAGAAGGGCAAGCCCCATCTCGACAACATCTATTTCCACATCGTGCCGGACGCCAACGGCCGCTCGATCGCCTTCGAGACCGGCAAGGTCGACGTGCTGCGCGGCGGCGACGTCGAGAATTTCGAGGTCCGCCGGCTGGGCGAGCTGCCCAATGTCGCGATCACCGAGAAGGGCTGGGAATTCTATGATCCCATCGCCTTCCTGAACATCAACAATCGCAACAAGCCGATCGACGACGTCCGTTTCCGCCGCGCGCTGGCGCATGCCATCGACAAGAACTTCGTCGTCAATACGATCTTCTCGGGCTTCGGCAAGCCGGTCGACGGGCCGTTCACCTACATCACCCCGTTCAACGATCCGGCGGTGCTGACCAAGTATCCCTATGACCCGAAGAAGGCCCGCGCCCTGCTCGACGAAATGGGGCTGAAGCCCGATGCGTCCGGCACCCGCGCCGAACTGCGGCTGATGCCGCTGCCCTATGGTGAAACCTGGCAGCGCTACGCCGAATATGTGCGCGAGCGGCTGGTCGACATCGGCATCAAGGTCAAGATGGAATCGGTCGACGTGCCGGGCTGGGTCCAGCGCCTGACGACCGGCGATTTCGACATCTCGTTCAACTTCGTCTACCTGCTGGGCGACCCCGCCATGGGCATCACCCAGACCTATATCTCGACCAATCAGCTGAACCGCGGCACCGCCGCCAATGTCGACGGCTACAACAATCCGGAAGTCGACAAGCTGCTGCAGCAGGCCGACACCTCGATCGATCCGGCGGAACGCAAGCGCCTCTATGCCGAGGTGCAGAAGATCCTGTCGAACGACGTGCCGGTCCTGTGGACGCACCAGATGGGTTTCCCGACCCTGTACCGCACCAAGGTCAGGAACCTGATCACCACGGGTCTCGGCATGAACGAAACGTTCGCCGACGTCTGGATCGACCGCAAGTAACCGGAAAGGGCGTGGACGCATGAAACAGCTCGAGTTCATCGCCGGCAGGCTGGTGAAGGCGGTGATCGTGCTGCTGGGCATCGTCGTGCTGGCCTTCCTGCTGATCAGGGCCACCCCCGGTGATCCGGCGGCGGTGCTGGCCGGCGAGGCCGGCGCGGTCGATGCCGAGTTCATGGAGCGCGTCCGCGCCGAATTCGGCCTGGACCGGCCGATCGCCGAACAGCTGGCGATCTACGTCAAGCAGATCGCCACGCTGCAATTCGGCGAATCCTACCGCCAGCAGCGTCCGGTGATCGATTTGATCGCCGAGCGGCTGCCGGCAACCCTGTTGCTGACCATGACGGCGTTCTGCATCGCCCTGCTGGTCGGTGTCAGCCTGGGGGTCACCGCGGCCCGCCATGTCGGGCGCTGGCCCGACATGGCGATCACGGTGATGGCCCTGGTGTTCTTTGCCGTGCCGCTGTTCTGGATCGGCCTGATGGCGATCCTGCTGTTTGCGGTCAAGCTGCCCTGGCTGCCCGCGTTCGGCATGGAGACGGTGGGGGCCGATCTGACCGGTTTCGGCGCGATCCTCGATACCGCCCGGCATCTGGTCCTGCCGGCCACCACGCTGGGGCTGTTCTACATCGCGATCTACGTGCGCATGACCCGCGCCTCGGTGATCGAAGTGATGGACCTGGATTTCGTGCGCACGGCGCGGGCCAAGGGCATCCCCGAGGGGCGGATCTGGCGGCGCCATATCCTGCGCAACGCCCTGCTGCCGATCGTGACCCTGGCCAGCCTGCAGGCGGGCCACTTGGTCGGCGGCGCGGTGCTGACCGAGACGGTCTTCGCCTGGCCGGGTGTCGGCCGGCTGGCGTTCGACGCCCTGCTGCAGCGCGACTACAACCTGCTGCTGGCGGTGTTCATCGTGACCTCGGCCCTGGTCATCCTGTTCAACCTGATCGCCGACCTGGTCTATGCCTTCGTCGATCCCCGCATCGAGGTCGGCGCATGATCGAGGTCGCAGGCCGTCTTGTCCGCAATGCGATCGGCCTTGCCGGGCTGATCTTCCTGGCGCTGCTGATCGTCCTGGCGATCGCCGCCCCCATCATCTATCCGGGCGATCCCTGGCGCATGGTCGGCAGCCCGCAGCTGCCACCGCTGTCGCCCGGTTTCCCGCTGGGCACCGACGCGCTGGGCCGCGACGTCGCCGCCGGCGTCGTCCACGGTGCGCGGGTGTCGCTGCTGATCGGGCTGGTGTCGTCCCTGTGCGCCGTGATCATCGGCACCTGCCTGGGGGCGGTGTCGGGGTATTTCGGGCGCTGGGTCGACGACCTGATCATGCGTTTCACCGAATTCTTCCAGACCATTCCGTCGTTCATGCTGGCGATCGTGCTGGTGGCGATCTTCTCGCCCTCGATCGGGTCGATCGTCTTTGCCATCGCCATCGTGTCCTGGCCGCCGGTGGCGCGGCTGGTGCGGGCCGAATTCCTGTCGCTGCGGTCGCGCGACTTCGTCAAGGCGGCCGTGGTGGGCGGGCAATCGCCCCTGCGCATCATCTTTCGCCAGATCCTGCCCAATGCGTTCTCGCCGATCATCGTCACCGGCTCGCTGATGGTCGCTTCAGCCATCCTGCTGGAATCGGCCCTGAGCTTTCTGGGCTTGGGTGATCGCGAATACGTCACCTGGGGCTTCATGATCGGGGCGGGGCGCACGATGATCCGCCAGGCCTGGTGGCTGTCGGCCTTTCCCGGCATCGCCATCTTCCTGACCGTCCTGGCGCTGAACCTGTTCGGCCAGGGCCTGAACGACGCGCTGAACCCGCGCCTGGCGCGAAAGGGGCGGGCATGACCGAGACCTTGCTGGATATCCGCGATCTCAGGATCAGCCTGCCGGCCGGGGCCGACCGTGCCTATGCGGTCGACGGTGTCACCCTGGCGCTGCGGCGCGACGAGATCATGTGCATCGTCGGTGAATCGGGGTCGGGCAAATCACTGCTGGCCAATGCGGTGATGGGCCTGCTGCCGGGCGCGGTGCGCATCGCGGGCGGCAGCATCCATTTCGACGGCACCGACCTCGCCCGCCTCGACCCCGAAGCCTATCGCGACCTGCGCGGCCGGCGCATCGCCATGATCTTCCAGGAGCCGATGACGGCCCTGAACCCGATCATGACGGTCGGCGAGCAGATCGACGAATTGCTGGTCGCCCACGGCATGACCGACAAGGCGGCGCGCAAGCGGCGGGTGGTCGAGCTGCTGGCCGCGACCGAGCTGCCGGAACCCGAACTGCTGTATCACGCCTATCCGTTCCGCCTGTCCGGCGGCCAGCGCCAGCGGGTGATGATCGCCTGCGCCCTGGCGCTGGAACCCGACATCCTGATCGCCGACGAACCGACGACGGCGCTGGATGTCACCACGCAGAAGCAGATCCTGACCCTGATCCGCGACCTGCAGGCGCGACGCCGCATCGCGGTCCTGTTCATCACCCATGATTTCGGCGTGGTCGCCGAAATCGCCCATCGGGTGGCCGTCATGCAATGGGGCAAGGTGGTCGAGGAGGGCACGGCCGATGCCGTGCTGCGCCAGCCCCAGCACCCCTATACCCAGCGCCTGGTCGCCGCCGTGCATGGCCTGTCGGCCCGGCCCGCCCTGGCCGAACATGCGGCCGAACCGCTGCTGGAAGTGGTCGGGCTGACCAAGACCTTCCGCACCACCCAGGGGCTGTTCGTGCGGCGCAAGCGCGAGGTTCATGCCCTGCGCCAGGTATCCTTGACCATCCATCGCGGTGAAACCGTCGGGCTGGTCGGCGAATCAGGCTCGGGCAAGACCACGCTGGGGCACGCGATCGTCCGTCTGGTGCAGACCGACGCGGGCGAAGTCCGCTTTCGCGGCACCGACATCCTGGCCCAGAGCGGATCGGCCCTGCGCGCGACGCGCGCCCGTATCCAGATGGTGTTCCAGGACCCCTTCGCGTCGCTGAACCCGCGGCACAGCGTCGGCCGTATCCTGACCGAAACCCCGCGCATCCACGGCGTGCCCAAGGCCGAGGCCGAGGCACGCGCCCGCCGCCTGCTGGAACTGGTCGGGCTGGATGCCTCTGCTTTCGGCCGGTATCCGCATGAATTCTCAGGGGGGCAGCGCCAGCGCATCGGCATCGCCCGCGCCCTTGCCCTGGAACCCGAACTGATCGTGGCAGACGAGCCGGTCTCGGCGCTGGACGTGTCGGTCCAGGGCCAGGTGCTGGACCTGCTGGCCGATATCCGCCGGCGCCTGGGGCTGGCGATGCTGTTCATCACCCATGACCTGCGGGTCGCCGCCCAGGTCTGCGACACCATCGCCGTCATGCGGCGCGGCGAACTGGTCGAGATCGGCCCGGCGGCCGAGGTATTCCGCCGGCCGCAACATGAATACACCCAGCGCCTGCTGGCCTCGGTCCCCGGGGGCGAGTGGGCTGATGGCCCTATCAGGGAAATTGCAGGACAGGCATGAACCGTATCGAGCTTTTCATCGACGGCGCATGGACCGCGGGCGCCGCGGGCCGCACGCTGGACATCGTCAACCCGGCGACCGAGGCGGTGATCGGCCAGGTGGCCGTGGCGGAAACCGACGATCTCGACCGCGCGCTGGCCGCGGCCGAACGCGGGTTCGGCGTGTGGCGCAAGACCTCGGCCCTGGACCGGTCGAAGATCCTGCGCAAGGCCGGCGACCTGCTGCGCGAGCGCGCCAAGGCGATCGGCGCCACCATAACAGCCGAACAGGGCAAGCCGCTGGCCGAGGCGGTGCAGGAAGTCGGCAACTGCGCCGATATCCTGGACTGGTGCGCCGAGGAAGGCCGCCGCGCCTATGGCCGGCTGATCCCGTCGCGCCACCCCCAGGTGGTTCAATCGGTCCGTGTCGAACCGATCGGGCCGGTCGCGGCGTTCTCGCCCTGGAACTTCCCCGCGTCCCAGGCGGCGCGCAAGATCGCCGCGTCACTGGCCGCCGGTTGTTCGATCATCATCAAGGCGCCCGAGGAAGTGCCGTCCTGTTCGGCCGCCATCGTCCAGGCCCTGGCCGAGGCGGGCCTGCCCGCCGGCGTGGTCAACCTGGTGTTCGGCCATCCGCCCCACATCTCGTCGCATCTGATCGCGTCGCCCGTCATCCGCAAGGTGTCGTTCACCGGCTCGGTCCCCGTGGGCAAGCATCTGGCCCGGCTGGCGGCCGACCACATGAAACCCTGCACGATGGAACTGGGCGGACATTCGCCGGTGCTGGTGTTCGATGATGTCGACCCGGCCAAGGTCGGCGCCCAGTTGGCCGGCGCCAAGTTCCGCAATGCCGGCCAGGTCTGCATCTCGCCGACCCGGTTCTATGTCCAGGACCCGATCTACGACCGTTTCGCCGACAGCTTTGCCGCCGCGGCCGAGCAGGTCGTGGTGGCCGACGGTGCGGCCGCCGGCACGCAGATGGGACCGCTGGCCAACAAACGCGGGCTGGAGGCCGTCGACGGCATGATCGCCGATGCGGTCGCCAAGGGCGCGACGGTGCGGACCGGTGGCCGGCGCATCGGCAACAGCGGCTATTTCTACGCCCCCACCGTGCTGACCGACGTGCCGCCCGAGGCGCGCATCCTGACCGAGGAACCGTTCGGCCCGGTCGTCATCCTGTCGCGTTTCTCGGGGTTGGAAGACGGCCTGGCCCTGGCCAACAAAAGCACCTTCGGCCTGGCAGCATACGGTTTCACCCGGTCGGCCGCGACCGTCGAGGCGCTGTCGGCCGGGCTGGAGGCCGGCATGATCACCATCAACCATTTCGGCCTGGGCCTGACCGAGACGCCGTTCGGCGGCATCAAGGAATCAGGGTACGGCCGCGAAGGCGGCAGCGAAGGGCTGCAGGCCTATCTCGTCACCAAGTTCGTCAGCCATCTGGCCGCGTAAGAAACCAAAGAAGGTTCAGGGATATGAGCGTCGTTACCGTTACCGAACAGGGCCCCGTCTCGATCATCGCGATCAACCGCCCCGACAAGGGCAATGCGATCAGCCGCCAGGTCGCCTTGGACCTGCAAGCGGCCTTTGCCGCGTTCGACAAGTCCGACCAGCGTGTCGCCGTACTGACCGGCGAAGGCGACCGCGCGTTTTCGACCGGCGCCGACGTCACCGACCTGCCGGAACTGTGGCGCTGCATCCCGACCGTGGGCATCACCACCGAAAAGCCGTTGATCGCCGCGACGTCAGGGTGGGTGGTCGGCGGCGCGCTGGTCGCCGTGATGATGGCCGATCTGTGCATCGCGTCCGAGACGACCAAGTTTTCCTATCCCGAGGCAAAACTGGGCTTCACCGGCGGGCTGATCGCCGGGCTGGCCGGGCGCATCCCGCACAAGATCGCGATGGAGATCATGCTGCTGGGTCGCACGGTCGACGCCAGGCGAGCCTATGAAGCCGGGCTGGTCAACCAGGTCGTGCCGGCCGGCAAACATGTCGAGGAAGCGGTCAAGGTCGCGACCGAGCTGGCCGGCTTTTCGCCGCTGGTTTTGAAGACCATCAAGCGGTTCGTGGTCGAGGGTGTACTGCCCCAGGGTCCGTCCGAAAAGATGGCGCTGGCCCATCGCGACCTTGCCGCCGTGCGCGAGAGCGAGGACGCCCAGGAAGGCATCCGCGCCTTCAAGGAAAAGCGCGCCCCGAACTACGTCGGACGGTAACCAGCAATGACCCGCTATCTCGTCGCCCATTGGGGTACCTACGAAGTCGACGACGACCTGACCGTGCGCCCGCTGGCGGCCGATCCCGCGCCGTCGCCGATCGGCCTGTTCCAGACCCATCCCAGTGTCGACGCGATGCGGGTCCGCCGCCCGGCGTTCCGCCGGTCGTGGCTGGACCACGGCCCCGGCGCCAAGCCGGAACGGCGCGGCCTTGACCCCTTCGTCGAACTGCCCTGGGACAAGGCGGCCGAACTGGTCGCCGCCGAACTGAAGCGGGTGATCGGCACGCACGGCAACGAGGCGGTGTTCGGCGGATCCTATGGCTGGTCCAGCGCCGGCCGGTTCCACCATGCCCAAAGCCAGGTGCATCGGTTCCTGAACGCCCTGGGCGGCTATGTCCGCCACGCCGATTCCTACAGCCTGGGCGCGGCGCGTGTGGTGATGCCGCATATCGTCGCCCCGATGGACGAACTGATGATGGTCCATTCGTCGTGGGACGTGCTGGCCGATCACTGCCGGTTGTTCGTCACCTTCGGCGGCGTGCCGCTCAAGAATGCGCAAGTGTCGGCCGGGGGGCCGGTCGCGCATCGCGTCGGCGCGGGGCTGCAGCGGATGCGGCAGGCCGGTACCCGGTTCGTCAATATCAGCCCGGTGCGCAACGACCTGGAAACCGGTGGCGCGCATGAGTGGCTGGCGATCCGACCCAATACCGATACGGCGCTGCTGCTGGCCATCGCCTATGTCCTGCAGGACGAAGGGCTAGCCGACCGGCAATTCCTGGCCAGCCATTGCGTCGGTTTCGACCGTTTCCTGCCCTATCTGACCGGCGCGCAGGACGGGGTGGCCAAGACGCCCGCCTGGGCCGAGGACATCACCGGCATTCCGGCCGACCGCATCGCCGGCCTGGCGCGCGAGATGGCGGCCAGCCGCACGATGCTCAACATCGCCTGGTCGCTGCAACGGTCGGACCACGGCGAACAGCCGTTCTGGGCGGTCGTCACCGTCGCCGCCATGCTGGGGCAGATCGGCCTGCCCGGCGGCGGCTTCGGCGTCGGCTATGGCGCGGTGAACTCGATCGGCAGCCCCGAGGCCCGCTTCGGCGGTCCGACCCTGCCGCAGGGCGACAATGCGGTGAAGGCGTTCATCCCCGTCGCCCGCATCGCCGACATGCTGCTGAACCCGGGTGGCCAGGTGACCTATAACGGCCAGACCCTGACCTATCCCGATATCAGGCTGGTCTACTGGGCCGGCGGCAATCCGTTCCACCACCACCAGGACCTGAACCGCCTGCTGCAGGCCTGGCGCAAGCCCGAGACCATCGTCGTCCACGAACAATACTGGACGCCGACGGCCAAGCTGGCCGACATCGTCCTGCCGGCGACCACCACCCTTGAGCGCGACGACATCGGTTATGCCACGCGCGAAGGTCACTTGATCGCGATGAAGCAGTTGACCTCGCCGGTGGGCGAGGCGCGGGACGATTACGCGATCTTTGCCGACCTGGCCGGCCGGCTGGATGCCGGGGCGAAATTCACCGAACAGCTCGACACCAGATCGTGGCTGGTGCGGCTGTACGAGGAAAGCCGCGAGCGCGCGGCCAGGGCGGGCATCGACCTGCCGCCGTTCGACGACTTCTGGGAACGCGGCCTGGCCGAATACGGCGCCCATGCCGCGCCGGTCGTGATGCTGGACCGCTTTCGCGCCGATCCCGCCGCCCATCCGCTGAAGACGCCCTCGGGCCGGATCGAGATCTTCTCCAAAACCATCGCCGGCTTCGGTTACGAAGACTGCGCCGGCCATGCCACCTGGTATCCGCCCAACGAATGGCTGGGCGCGGCGGAAACCGCGCGCCATCCCCTGCATCTGCTGTCGGACCAGCCGACCACGCGGCTGCACAGCCAACTCGACCACAGCCCGCACAGCCGGGCGGCCAAGGTGGCCGAACGCGAGCCGGTCATGCTGAACCCGGCCGATGCGGCCGCGCGCGGCATCGCCGACGGGGATGTCGTCCGTGTGTTCAACGATCGCGGCGCGTGTCTGGCCGGCGCGGTGCTCAGCGCCGACATCCGGCCCGGCGTGGCCAAGCTGTCGACCGGGGCGTGGTTCGATCCCGGCGCAGGCGGCCTGGAAAAGCACGGCAACCCCAATGCGGTGACCCAGGACCGCCCGGCATCGTCGCTGTCGCAGGGCTGCGCGGCCCAGACCTGCCTGGTCGAGATCGTGCGCCATGACGGGCCGCTGCCGCCGGTTACCGCCTACACCTTGCCCGTGCTGGAATAAGGTCGCGCCGGCCGATGCGATCTGCCATCCTCCCGCGCATGCGGGGGGATGGTGACAGGTAGGGCGGGCATCGGGATGCGCCGGATTTCGACGCAGGCGTTTCTGGCGGCCCTGGTCCTGGTTCTGGTCGGGCCCGGTCTGGTATTCACCGGTTTCCTGCTGTCGCGCTACGCCGATACCAAGCGCGACATGTATGCCCAGGAGGCGCAGAACATCGCGCGCCAGATGGCGAACGCGATCGACCGCGACCTGACCGGCCTGCTGACCACGCTGCAGTCGGTCTCGACCTCGTCGCTGCTGGCCGACGGGGACTTGCCGGGTTTCTATGCCCAGGTGTCGACGATCAAGTCGTTCATCAATGCCGATCTCGGCCTGCGCCTGCCCGACGGGCAGATGATCGTCAACACGCGCCTGCCGCTGGGCACCGACCTGCCGCGCGCCAGCCTGCCGATCGACCAGCGGGTGATCGAAACCGGCGAGCCCGTGGTGTCCGATTCCTTCATCGCCCCGATGTCGAAACGGGCCCTGTTCAGCATCGTGATGGCGGTGCCACAGGGCGCGCCCCAGCCGAAATACCTTTTGCATATCAGCGCCCCGACCGACCGGATCGCGGCGACGGTGCGCCAGGGCCTGCCGCGCGGCTGGGTGATCGGGGTCGGCGACAATGCCGGCAACTACATCGCACGCTCGGACCGGCACGACGAATTCGCCGGCAAGCCGGGCCTGCCGGCCTTCCTGCGCCAGATGACGGGAGCGGAAGGATCGTTCGTCAGCAACAACCCGTTCGGCGATCCGATCCTGGTGGGATATGCCCGATCGGTCGTGGCCGGCTGGACCGTCGCGGCGTCGATCCCGCAGGACATCATCGAACGGCCGCTGCGCCGCGACCTGTTCCTGCTGGTCGCTTTCGGCGTGGCGGTTCTGGTCCTGTCCGGCCTGCTGGCCTACTGGTTGTGGGGCGCGATCGCCCGCCCGTTGAAGGCGCTGGCGGCGGCGGGGCCGGCAATCGGCACCGACAGCGCCCGGCTGGACATCAGCAGCCCGGTGCGCGAGGTGGCGGAACTGGCCGACGTGATCCGCGCCGCCTCCGGCGACCTGGAGGAACGCGCCGCCCAGCGCGACCGGCACGAGGCAGAGCTGCGGGCCAGCGAAGCCCGGCTGCGCGCCATCATCGATACCGTGCCGGTCGGCATCCTGATCGCCGAAACCCCGTCCGGACGCCTGGTCGAAAGCAACCGGCAGGTCGAGGAAATCGTCGGCCATCCGATCATCGCCACGCCCGACGTCGAATCCTATGGCGCCTGGCAGGCCCTGCATCCCGACGGCCGGCCGGTCGAACCCCACGAATTCCCGCTGGCGCGGGTGATCCGCGACGGCCTGGCGCGCGACGAGATGGAATGCCTGTACCGGCGCGGCGACGGGCGCCAGGTGTGGATCCGCCTGGATGCCGCGCCGATCGCCACCGGCGGCGCGGTCGTCGCCATCCTGGACACCGACAAGGCCAAGCGGGCCGAACAGGATCTGGAAGCGCGCGTCGCAGAACGCACGGCCGAGCTGGGCCAGGCCAACAGGGCGCTGGTGGCCGAGATGACGCGGCGCGAAGCGGCCGAGGGCCAGCTGCGCCAGATCCAGAAGATGGAGGCGATCGGCCAGCTGACCGGCGGCATCGCCCACGACTTCAACAACATGCTGGCCGTCATCATCGGCGGCCTTGACCTGACGCGCCGCCGGCTGCTGCGGGGCGAGACCGACGTGGTCCGTTTCGTCGACGCGGCGATGGATGGGGCCAGGCGTGCGGCGATCCTGACCAGCCGGCTGCTGGCGTTTTCCCGCCAGCAGCCCCTGGCTCCGGAATCGGCCGATGCCAACAAGCTGGTCGCCGGCATGTCCGAATTGCTGCGCCGTTCGATCGGCGAGGCGATCCGCATGGAAACGGTGCTGGCCGGCGGGCTGTGGCGTATCCATGCGGATGTCGGCCAGCTGGAGAACGCCATCCTGAACCTGGCGGTCAATGCGCGGGATGCGATGCCCGATGGCGGGCGGCTGACCATCGAGACGGCCAACTGCCATCTGGACGAAACCTATGCCGAGGGTCATGACGGCGTGGCGCCCGGCCAGTACGTGATGATCGCGGTAACCGATACCGGCAGCGGCATGACCGAGGAGGTGGCCGCGCGTGCCTTCGAACCGTTCTTCACCACCAAGCCGGTCGGGCAGGGGACGGGGCTGGGCCTCAGCCAGGTCTATGGCTTCGTCAGGCAGACCGGGGGCCATGTGAAGATTTATGCCGAACCCGGCCATGGCACGACGATCAAGGTCTATCTGCCGCGCTTCTACGGGCCGGCCGACGCGGCACCCGTCGCGGCGGCCAGCCTGGCGGGGATCGGTGCGGCGGCGGGCGAGGTCATCCTGGTCGTCGAGGACGAGGATCGGGTGCGCCAGGTCAGCGTCGCCACGCTGACCGACCTGGGGTATGTGGTGCTGGCCGCCGCAAACGGCGCCGAGGGGCTGCGCCTGCTGGATTCGCGGCCCGACATCGTGCTTTTGTTCACCGACATCGTCATGCCCGACATGAACGGCCGCCGCCTGGCCGACGAGGCAAAGCGGCGCCGGCCCGACCTGAAGATCCTGTTCACCACCGGTTTCACCCGCAATGCGGTCGTGCATAACGGCGTGCTGGACGCGGGCGTCAGCTTCCTGCAGAAACCCTTCACGGCCGAGCAGCTTGCCGCCCGAATCCGCGAAGTTCTGGACGCTCAGTAGCTTCGCGAAATTTTTTCAGATTTTCGTGCAACCGAAGTCGGCCTGCGGCGTTTCTCGTTCGTCATGCCGCGTCGCGGCCAAACGGGGGTGGGGCGGAGTGATCGGGCAGCAGGTGGTCCTGTTCGAGGTGGCCGGCGCGATTTGCGCGCTGGATCGTACCGCCGTGCGCGAATTGCTGCCGATCGCGCGGCTATGGCGCCCGCCGGCCACGCCATCGACCGTCGCCGGAATCCTGGAACTGGATGGTGCCCCGGTACCGGTGCTGCGCCTGCGCCGCCTGCTGGGGCTGGGCGAGGGCGATGGCAATGACGAAGATATCTACCGCCACCTGATCCTGGTCGACGGTGTGGTGCCGGAATTGCCGGTGGCCTTGCTGGTCGATCGGGTGCTGGACGTGGTCCGCCCCGACGGCCCGGTTGCCGCGGCCGCCCACGCCAGCCTGAATGGCTGCGTGGTGGGCGAGGTTCCCTGGCGTGGCGGGCTGGTCCATCTGGTCGCGGCCGACCGCATCCTGATGGCCGCCGAACAGCAGGGCGTCGCCGAGCTGGGCCGCGCGGCCGAGGCGCGCCTGAGCGAATGGCGGGCAGGGGCCTGATGCTGCAGCCTCCGCGCCGCCCGCGTGCCCGCCTGCCCGATGCCGGTTTTCCCGCGCTGAAAGACCGGATCATCGCCCGCACCGGCCATGCCTATTACCACGACAAGGACGACCTGCTGTGGGAACGGGTGGCGCGCCGCATGGCGGTCGTCGCGGCCGTCGACAGCACGTCCTATCTGGAGCGGCTGGAAGACCCCGAGCGGGGCGAAGCCGAGTGGGAGGCGCTGGAAGCCGAGATCACCATCGGCGAAACCTTCTTCTTTCGCTATACCGAGCAGTTCGAGGCCCTCACCACCCGCATCCTGCCCGACCTGATCCGGCGCAACGCGGAAAAGCGCCGCATCCGGATCTGGAGCGCCGGCTGCGCCTCGGGCGCCGAGCCCTATTCCGTCGCCATCGTGCTGCGCAACCTGCTGGGGGACGACTGGGACGACTGGCATGTCCGGGTGATCGGCACCGACATCAATGCGGCGGCCGTCGCGGCGGCGCGCCGGGGGGAGTTCGGCCGCTGGGCGCTGCGCAGCCTGTCCGATGCCGACCGCGCCCGGTATTTCCGGCCGGCGACGCCGATGACCTGGTCGCTGCGCCCCGCCTATCGCGCCTCGGTACAGTTCGAGCGGCACAACCTGCTGAGCCTGCTGGACGGCACCTCGCCGTTGCAGTTCACCGATTTCGATCTGATCCTGTGCCGCAACGTCCTGATCTATTTTCATCCCGATACCGCGGCCCGCGTGGTGGGCGCGCTGGGCAACTGCCTGGTCGACGACGGCTGGCTGCTGGTAGGCCATGCCGAACCCAACCCCGCCTTTGCCGGCGTGCTGCAGGCCATCAACCTGCCGGGTACCACCGTCTATCGCCGCGGCACGGCGCCGGAAACGCCGCCCGCGCCCGCGCCCGCGTTCACGCCGATCCTGCCGCCTGCGATACCGGCCGCCGCGCCGGCGCCCCAGCGCCTCCGCCCGCCGCGGCCGACTGCATCCGCCGAACCGCCGCCGCCCCGGCCGGTACCGGCGGCCGGGCTGGACGAACTGATCGAAACCGTGCGGCTGCTGGCCGATCGCGGCGAACTGGAAGCCGCCCGGCAGACCTGCCGCAGCGGGCTGGACGCCAACCCGACCAGCCCGGCGCTGCATTTCTATGACGGGCTGGTCGCCCGGGCGCTGGGATCGGGGCGCGAGGCCGAGGCCGCGTTCCGCCGCGCGATCTACCTGGACCGCGATTTCGCCCTGGCCCATCACCATCTGGGCCTGCTGCTGCTGGACAGCGGGCGGGCGCGGGCGGGGCGGCGCTCGATCGGGCATGCCGCACGCATCGCCAACGCGCTGGACGGCGCGTTGCTGCTGGCCCAGGGCGACGGCATGACCGCCGCGGCGCTGCGCCGCGTCACCCGCCTGCCGCTGCAGGGCGCATCATCCAAGAAAGGCAGGCGGGTTTGAGCACCGCGGAAAAGGCGGCAGCCCGCCGCAACCGTATCCTGGACGAGCGCACGTCGTTCCTGGCCCGCAGGTCGCGGCTGCCGGAACTGCCCCATGGGGTCGCCGACGTCATGGTCTGCCTGGCAGGCCGCCAGGCCTGCGGCCTGCCGGTCGCAGCGATCGAGGAAGTGCTGCCCTATCGCCCCTGCGTGCCGGTGCCTTCGGGACCGCCGGCCCTGATCGGGCTGTACGGCCGCGCCGGTCGCGCCGTCAGCGTCGTCGACCTGGGGGCGGCGCTGGCCGGCAACCGGCCGGCCGAGGCCGCGGCCGGCGGTCATTTCATCGTGCTGCGCAATACCATGCCGCGCCTGGCCCTGTGGGTCGATCGCGCCGACGGCGTGGCCCGGGCCGTGCCCATGGACGGCGATGCCGACGCGTCGGCCGAAACCCCGGCCTTCACCAACTACGCCCGCACCCTGCCCGACGGGCGCGTGCTGGCGCTGGTCGACCTCGACCGTCTGCTGCCCACCCTGATCCCGTCACTGTCCGCCGGAGCCTGACCGCCGTGTCGATTTCGATCGCCAATCGCATCCTTCTCGGTTTCGCCATCCTCATCTCGTTGACGGTGCTGCTCGGCGTCTATTCGCTGAACCAGATCGGCGTGGTGCGCGATGCCGCCAACACGATCGTCACCCGCGACCTGGACGTCATGCGCCAGCTGGACGGCATCCGCGATTCCGAACGCGCCATGCGTGAGGCGCGCCAGGACATCGTCTACAACTACATGATGCGCCAGCTGGGCCGAGCCCAGGGCAACAGCGACGAGGCGATCTCCAACTGGCGCCGCCGCGCCGGTGAGGCCGAGGTGCTGGTGGCCGAGGCGACGAACATCGTCAATGGCTACCGTGCCCAGGCCGTGTCCCCTGACCGTATCGAATCCTGGCGCCGCATCGGCCAGCGCATCGGCGAAATCACCCAGGATATCCGGCAGATGCGCGAACAGACCGATCGCCAGATCGCGGCGATCACCGCCAACGACCTGGGCGCGACCGAGGGGGCCGAGCAAGGCCTTTCCAACCTGGAGGAGGCATTCGGCGGCCATCTGGCCGGCGCGCGCGAGGCGGTCAACGGCGGCATCCTGGCGGGGCAGAAGCGCGCCGACGAAATCTACGACGACAGCCGGCTTTCGATCTGGGTGGCACTGGCCATGGCCGCCCTGGTCGCGATCATCATCAGCTATGCCATCCGCCTGTCGATCACCCGGCCGCTGAACGCGCTGATGGCGTTCGTCGAGCGGGTCGGGCATGGCGATCTGGCGGGCCAGGTCGCCGAGACCGGCCGCGACGAATTCGGCCGGCTGGGCGAAACGCTCAACGGCATGGTCAGCGGCCTGCGCCAGCTGGCGCGGCAAAGCCGCGAGGCGACCGAGAACCTGAACGCGGCGGCGGCCGAGATCCGTGCCTCGACCCAGGAACAGTCGGCCAGCGTCGAGGAGCAGTTCGCGGCCGTCCAGGAGACCGCGGCGACCGTGGACGAAATCACCCATGCCGGCGTCCAGATCGGCAAGCGTGCGCAGGACGTGATCGCGGCGGCGCAGTTGACCGCCCAGACGTCGTCAGGCGGCCTGCGTGCGGTCGAGGATACCGCCCAGTCCATGGACAAGATCCGCGAACAGGCCGAGGCGGTGGCCGAGAACATCGTGGCGCTGTCCGAGAAGACCCAGGCTATCGGCGAGATCATCGCGACCGTCAACGACATTTCCGAACGGTCCCACCTGCTGGCGCTGAATGCGGCGATCGAAGCGGCGGCGGCCGGCGAAAGCGGGCGCAGCTTTGCCGTCGTCGCCGCTGAAATGAAACTGCTGGCCGACCAGGCCAAGGAGGCGACGACACAGGTCCGCGCCATCCTGGGCGACATCCAGCGGGGCATCAACACCTCGGTCATGCTGACCGAGGAAGCGGTCAAGCGCGTGACCGAGGGCAAGGGCCGCACCGACAGCGCAACCCACACGATCGAGGAAATCTCGGCCCGCGTTCAGGAAAGCGTGCAGACCTTCCAGCAGATCGTCGCCTCGACCAACCAGCAGCAGCTGGGCATCGAACAGGTCATGGGCGCGCTGCAGAACATTCGCCAGGCCAGCCAGCAGACCGCGTCGGGCACCCGCCAGCTGGATGCCGCGGCGGGCAATCTGTCCGAACTGTCCCAGCAGTTGCTGGTGCTCGTCGACCGTTATCGCCTCTGACGCCGGATCCGTCTTGTCCAGCCTGCGCGAACAGCTTCTTGCCGCCTTCGAGATCGAGCATCGCGAACATCTCGAAGTGATCCGCCGCGGCCTGGCCGCGGCGGCGCGGGGGGGCGATTACGACATCCGCGACATCTTCCGCCGGGCACACAGCCTGAAGGGGGCGGCGCGTGCCGTCGACCTGCCGGAAATCGAGGATCTGGCCCATCGGCTGGAAACGGCGCTGGCCCGCGTCCAGGACGGCGCGCTGGCGCTGGACGGCGAAACCCTTGCGCATCTGCACCAGGGTATCGACGCGATCGAGGCGCTGGCCGCCGCGACCGACGGGCAGGGGCGAGCCGACCGCGCCGCCGTGGCCGCGCTGAGCCGGTTGGCCGGCGAGGCCATGCCCGACGAACCCAGCCCACCGCCGGAAAGCGACGAGGAACCGGACGAGGATGCCTCGCCTGCCGAGGCGCCGGTCGCCTATCTGCGCGTGGCCGAGGAGCAGGTGGCCAGGCTGTCCCGGTCGATGCACGACCTGACCGCCGAGCTGCAGCAGCGCGACGGGCTGGATGACCACCTTGGCGAGATCGCCGCCGCCGCCGCCGCCCTGCGCCGGCAGTGGTCGGGCCGCGCCGGCAACGCCGAACTGGATGCGGGGATGCGCGGCCTGTTCCGCGATATCTCGGCGCTGTGGCGTAGCCATCGCCGGTCGCGCTGGTCGTTCGGCCAGGTGGTGCGCCGCCTGCAGGACGATGTCGATGCGATCGCGCTGGTACCCGTCGGGTCGATCTTCGGCGATTTCGGGCGGATGATCCGCGACATGGCACGCAGTGAAGGCCGGGAAGTTGCGGTCTATGTCGATGGGCTGGAGGTCGAGGCCGACCGCGACGTGCTGCAGCGGCTGAAGGATCCGGTGCTGCATCTGGTGCGCAACGCGCTGAGCCATGGGATCGAGACGCCGGCCGAACGCGTGGCGCGGGCGAAATCGCCGCAGCCGGAAATCTCGCTGACGTTCCGGTCGCGCGGCGGGCGTCTGTTCGTGACCGTCCGCGACGATGGCCGCGGCCCCGACCTGGTGCGCATCCAGCAGACCGCGA
>Ga0206117_100821_pt1 | contig 22584 bp, 22 predicted proteins | sample 3A5Ametagenome_FD_177997 | JGI IMG/M metagenome (GOLD analysis project Ga0206117, IMG submission 177997) | Enriched microbial communities from leaf-cutter ant dump, University of Wisconsin, Madison, United States - 3A5A | ecosystem: Environmental > Terrestrial > Nest > Insects nest > Nest dump... | reverse complement strand
ACCTGGCCGAGATGCCGGTCAGCGAACGGGCGCGCCACCCTTGCATCGGCGCCGACCGTGCCGACCTGGTGGTGGCGGGCTGTGCGATCCTCGAGGCGATCTACCGGGTCTGGCCCGCCCCGCATCTGCGGGTGGCCGACCGGGGCGTGCGCGAAGGCCTGCTGATGGGCCTGATGCAGCAGGCCGATGCCGACGCCTATGCCCGCGGCCGTTATTCCGTCGAATCGAGGATCTGACCAACCATGGCTAAAACCGGACAGCCGCCGGCCGGGCGCGGGCTGACCACGCGGCTCAAGACCGCGCGGGGGCGCACCACCTCGTCACAGGCCTGGCTGAACCGCCAGTTGAACGATCCCTATGTGTCGGCCGCGCAGAAGGAAGGCTATCGCAGCCGCGCGGCCTTCAAGCTGGTCCAGCTGGACGAACGCTTCAAGCTGATCAAGCCGGGCGACCGCGTCGTCGACCTGGGGGCCGCGCCAGGCGGCTGGACCCAGGTGGCGGTCCAGCGCGTCGGCAAGGGCGGCAACGTGCTGGGCGTCGACATCAACCCGATGGACCCGGTGCCGGGTGCCACCGTGATCCAGCTCGACTTCTTGTCGGAAGGCGCCGATCGCAAGGTGATGGACATGCTGGGCGGCCCGGTCGACGTGGTCTTGTCCGACATGGCCTCGCCGGCGACCGGGCATCGCCAGACCGACCATATCCGCATCATGGCGCTGTGCGAGATCGCGCTGGATTTTGCCATCCGCGTGCTGCGCCCCGGCGGGCATTTCGCCTGCAAGGTGCTGAAGGGCGGGACCGAGAACCACCTGCTGACGACGATGAAGCAGCAGTTCGCCGAAGTGAAGCACGCCAAGCCCGCCGCCAGCCGCCAGGATTCGGCGGAAAGCTACGTCGTCGCGCTGGGCTTTCGCGGCCGTCCCGACAATCAAGAAACCTCAATCTGAGATCCGAGACATCATGGCCCGCATCGCCGTCGGCGGCTTCCAGCACGAAACCAACACCTTCGCGCCGCTCAAGGCGGAATGGCGCTATTTCGTCGAAGGGCAGGGCTGGCCCGGCCTGACGCGCGGGGCCGACATCCCGCCGGTCTTCGCCGGCATCAACATCCCGATCGCCGGTTTCATCGACGCCGCGACCGCCGCCGGCCACGATCTGGTGCCGCTGGCCTGGGCCGCGTCGGTGCCGGCAGCCCATGTCACGGTCGAGGCGTTCGAGACGATGGCCGGCATACTGGAGGACGGGGTGAAGGCGGCGCTGGCCGAAGGGCCGCTCGATGCCCTTTACCTCGACCTGCACGGCGCGATGGTGACCGAGCATCATGAGGATGGCGAAGGCGCCCTGCTGGCCCGCATGCGGGCGATCGTGGGCCCGGACGTGCCGATCGTCGCCAGCCTGGATCTGCACGCCAACGTCACCCGGGCGATGGTCGCCCATTCCGACCTGCTGATCGCCTATCGCACCTATCCGCATCTGGACATGGCGGAAACCGGCGGCCGGGTCGCCGCGGCCCTCGACCGCCTGCTGGCCGACGGCCGGCGGCCGGCCAAGGCGCTGCGCCATCTGCCGTTCCTGATGCCGCTGACCGCGCAATGCACGATGGTCGAGCCGGCCAAGGGCGTCTACGAGCATCTGGCGGCGTCCGAAGGCGACGGGGTCGTCTCGCTGTCCTTCACCCCGGGTTTCCCGCCGGCCGACATCCATGAATGCGGTCCCGCCGTCATCGCCTATGCCGACAGCCAGGAAGCGGCCGACGCCGCCGCCGATGCGCTGGCCGCCGCGATCACCGCGCGCGAAGGCGAATTCCTGTTGCCGCTGCTGGCCCCGGATCAGGCGGTGGCGACGGCGATGCGCCAGTCGAATTCCGCCAGCCGCACCATCGTGCTGGCCGACGTGCAGGACAATTCGGGCGCCGGCGGCACGTCCGACACGACGGGCGTGCTGCGCGCGCTGATCGAGGGGGGCGCCCGCGACGCGGTGATCGGCCATCTGGTCGACCCCGAAGCGGCCGCCGCGGCCCATCGTGCCGGCGAGGGTGCCTCGATCGAGTTGAGCCTGGGCGGCAAGATGTTCACCGCGGGCGACCCGCCCTATGTCGGGCGCTTCACGGTCGAGAAGCTGGGCAACGGCGAATTCCTGTGCACGGGACCGTTCTATGGCGGCACCCGGGCGCGGCTGGGCAAGATGGCGCTGCTGCGGGCCGAGGCCGGCTCGGGCTCGGTGCGGGTCTGCGTCGCCTCGGTCCGCATGCAGGCGGCCGACAAGGAAATGTTCCGCCATCTCGGCGTCGAACCGGCCGAGGTCAAGATCCTGGGGTTGAAGAGCACCGTGCATTTCCGCGGCGACTTCACCGACATCGCCGAGGATATACTGGTCGTGGGCGCCCCCGGCGCGTTCATCGACCGCCCCGAGGACTTGCCCTATAAGAACCTGCGGGAGGGCGTGCGGCTGATGCCGCTGGGCCGGCCCCACCAGATGTCTCCGACCTGAAAGGCCCGAACGCCATGACCGCCGTGACCCGCCGCACCCTTCTGGCCGCTGCCGGCGGTGCCACCGCGCTGCTGGCCGCCGGGCCTGCCCGGGCCCAATTGCAGATGCCGGTCTCCGCCCGCGGCATCACGCTGATCGAGGCCTATGGGCCGGGATCGCTGACCGCGCAGCTGGCCGACCTGCTGGATGCGGGGCTGGAGCGCGAGCTGGGCGTGCCGGTCAGCCTGAAGTCGACGTCGCATGCCGAACTGCGCAAGGCGCTGCAGACCGCGCCGACCGACGGGTCGGTGCTTGCGATCACCGTGCCGCTGGACGATGCGGTCGATCAGGCGATGGCCCCGGCGGGCCAGAAATTCGTCACCCTGACCCCGGTGGCCAAGCTGACCAAGGGGATTTCCGAAGCGCTGTTCGTGCGCATGGGCAGCCCGTTCAGCACGTTCGAGGATCTGCGGGCCGTCGATCGCAACCGCACGCTGCGCGCCGGCTTCATCGCCTCGGAATCGGCGATGCAGGTGGCGGTGGCGATGCTGCGGCGGGCGCTGGCGCCGAGCGTGGCGCGCGTGCCGTTCGACACGTTCGACGCCCTGGTCAAGGGCGTACAGTCCGGCGAGGTCGATTTCGGCCTGGCGCGCTCGAACTCGCTGATCCCCGCGGCCAAGGTGACCCCGCCGCCGGTGTCGCTGCTGGCCACCTTCGGCGCGGCGCGCAATCCTGCGCGCCCCAGCGTGCCGACCTTTGCCGAACTGACGCGCCAGCGCACCAATGCCTTCACCGTCAGCGTCGCGGTGTTCGGGCCGCCGGGGCTGGAAAGCCGGCCGGCCCGCCGTGTGGTCCAGGCGCTGGAAGCCGCGGCCGGCGTGCGTACGGTGATGGAGGGCGCGCGTGCCCTGAATATCCCGCTGGCCATCGCCGGCAGCGACCTGCTGTCCCAGTCGATGGCGCGTGAGGCGCGGGTGATCGATCGGGTCAAGCCGCTGGGCAACTGAGCCTTAGCCGAAAGGCGTTTCCGCCGCGCAGGGTTTTGCCGGGCCCTTCGTTAACCGTCCAGTCCCGCTCCGCGGGATGACGGAGCGAAAGGAGCCCGGATCATGACCGCAATCAGTTCGCTGTCGGGTGGCGGCGGCAGTCTTTACCTGCAGATGCTGCAGGGCCAGCGCAGCCAGTCGGCCGGTACCGCGCAGGCCGATGCGACCGCATCGAGCGACGACGACGACGAGAATGCCAGCGCCAAGCTTTATTCGGCCCTCGACACCGATGGCGACGGCCAGGTCAGTCAGGCCGAACTGCAGGCCGGCCTGCAGAAACTGTCGGACGCGCTGAACAGCGCGCTGCTGGGGGCCCAGGAACAAGGCGGCCGCCCAGGTGGCGGCCCGGGCAAGGATGCGTTCGCCGCCGACGATGCCAACGGCGACGGCGTGGTTTCGGCCGATGAATTCAAGACCGGCTTTGCCGCCCGCCAGGGCGAGGACACGTCGGGCCCGTCGGCCGACGAGGTGTTCTCGTCGCTGGATACCAACGGTGACGGCCGGATCGACCGGTCGGAGGCCCAGGGGGAACGCGAAGCCCGCGGTCCCGGCGGCGCGCCACCTCCGCCGCCGCCCGAAGATGATGCGACCGCGACGACGACCGATGCGGCGACGGGCCAGGCATCGGGCGCCAATGCCCTGGCCTCGCTGTTGCTGCAGTTCTACCAGAATGCCCAGTCGCGCGGCACGGCGGCCACCACGTCGGCCAGTTCGCTGGCGGCGGTGGCCTGAGGATCGCCCGGGCGTCGCCGAACAGATTCGGCGACGCCTTCACCGGTCCAGGCCGGATCGTGTCCGGCAGACGCCGGTCAGGAAATCTTTCCCCTGCATCGCATATCGGTGGGCGACCCGGCGCCATTCCGCCCCGATAGTGAACCCGGCATCAAGGCGGGACGCCGTATGCCGCCGATTTTCCAAACGACGCCGATTTTCCAAACGACCGATGGCCCGCGCCATGGGGGCCATCCGGGCCTGAAAATGCGTGATGGTCAGGGGCGGGGGCCAGGCCCAGGCCCGCCGGGCGGGGGCGGCCCTGGCGGCGGGGCGGGACCGCGGCCCGGCGGCGGCAGGATGTCGGCCAGCGCCCGCCGGCCGGTCGCCGACATCTCGCCCGCGGCGGCCAGGATGACGGCCTGATAGTCGGCGCCGATCGCCATTGCCGCCTTGTGGACCGCCGCAGCCGCGGCGGCGGCGCGGGCGGGGTCGTAGGGGTCGGCCAGGATTGCATCGCGCAGGGCCTGGGTGGCGGTTGCCATGTCCTGCTCGATTGCCTTGGAATCGACGTGTTCCCGGGCGATGACGGCCAGCAGCTTGGCGCCGTCCTCGGGCGGCAGGCGGCGCGCCAGGCGTTCCAGCATGTGTTCGCCCACCGGGCCGGGCGGGGGCGGGGCCGGGCGGAACAGCAGGAACGACAGCAGGAAACCGACGCCGACCAGATTCAGCGCGACCGACAGGCCGAGCCCGATGGCCAGGGCGTGAAGCGGGTTACGCAGGTTCATGAGGAAAATCCGGCAGTCAGGGCAGGGCCGCCCAGCAGCAGCATCTGGTCGGCCTCGGCCGTGGCCGGCTGGGACAGCGTAACCGACCGGCCCAGCAGCAGGCCCAGCCCTACCAGCGCCACGGCGGCGGCGGCCCCCAGCGTGGCGAACAGCCGCAGTGGTGGCCGCGCCGACGGCACGGGCATCGCACCCGCCACCGGCAGGTCATCGGGCAAGGCGCGCGACTCGAGCGTCGCCATGATCCGGTCGGCCAGTGCGCTGCTGACCGAAGCCGTCATCGGCGGCGGAGCGGCCAGGTCCAGCATGGCATCCAGGCGGCGCTCGGCCGCCAGCGCCTTTCGGGCCTCGGGGTCGCTGTCGGCCCAGGCGATGCCGGCCGCGCGCTCGCCCTCGGGCCAGCGGGCGGGGTCGGCGCCGTGCGCCGATATCAGGCGGGCGAAGCGGCGCTCAGTCATCATGACGCGGCATCCTCGTCGACGAAATCGGCCAGGCTGGCACGCAGGGCACGGCGCGCCCGTACCAGCAACCCTTCGAGGGCGGAAACGGAGACGTCCAGGAGATCGGCGGCTTCTGCATTGCTCACCCCTTGATGGTAACACAAGACCAGTGCCACTCGTTGCCGTTCCGGCAGGGCGGTAATGGCCTTTTCCATGGCAGCGTTCCGTTCGCGGTCCAGAAGGACCGCGTCCGCCGCCGGTTTCGGGTCGATCGGTTCGGCGATGCTGTCCAGCGGCGCCCCGGCGGGCCGGCGCAGCCGGTCGAGGCACAGATTGACGGCGATGCGCCGCATCCAGGCCGGTGCGCCGCCCGCGCGCGGGCTCCACCGGTCGGCCTGGCGCCAGACACGCAGAAAGGTTTCCTGCCCGACGTCCTCGGCATCCGACGCGTTGCGCAGGATGCCGTGCGCGATGGCCACGATCCGCGACAGATGCCGCGCCATCAGCATGCCGAAGGCGCGGCGATCACCCGCGGCAATCGCAAACATCAGTTCGTCGTCCGGTATGTCCGGCGAGGTATCCAGCCCCAGGCTCCCAGGTCGCAACCACGTATGGAGAATAAACGGGCGTCCTGGATAAACCCTGCGCGGGTATTTGGTGAATTTTTCAGGGGGAGGTGCGCGGGGCCTGGCGGATGGCGCCGGGGTTGGCGGCCGGGGCGCGGGTGACCGGGGTAATGGCCGCGGCCGGGCGGGCCTGGGCGTCGCGGGCCTGGGCGGGCGACACGATCACGTCGATCTCGGTCGAACCGTCGCCCGATCCGAACACGCCGCCCGAACTTTTCGGGGCGATGCGCACGATGGCGACCCGGTCGTCGCGGGTGAACGAGATCGCGACACGGCGGCTGCGCACGATCGCGGTCTCGACCCAGCCGTATTTGGGCATTTCCTGGCGGAAGAACGTCGTGACCTGGACGACGCGATAGGGTGCGGTCATCACCACCTGGCCGGTCCAGGATTCATCGGCGCCGACGATCACGGTGTCTTCCAGCGCGATCTGGGCGTCGGGCGGCACGGGGATCTGGGGAACGGTGAAAATATTGGGCGGCACCATCGTGGTGTCGCCGGTCGTGGTCGGCTGGGTGGTGGTCTGGGCGGTCGATTGTGCGCCGGCGCAGGCCAGCGGCAGGCAGGCCACGGCGGCAATGGCGAGGCGGCGGACCACGGCGGAACGTCGTTCACTCATGCCGGCCCATCCCCTTACCCAGCTGATTCGCCCCCATTCATTGCGGCAAGCCTAGCAGCAACATCTTGAATTTTGCGTAAATCCTAGTCTCTCAGCGTACAGATTACCGGGGTGTGGTCGGATGCCTTTTCCCGGCCGCGCGGCACGATATCGATCTCGCATTTCTCCAGCCGGTCGGCCGCCAGGCCGGACAGCAGGAAATGATCGATGCGCAGGCCGTCGCCGCGTTCGAACGCGCGGCCCTGGTAATCCCAGAAGGTGTAGTGGTGGGCCGCGTTGGGGTTCAGGGCGATATAGGCCTCGGTCAGGCCCAGGTTAAGCAGCGCGCGAAACGCCGCGCGGCTTTGCGGCAGGCACAGCGCGTCGTTGGCAAAGCCGATCGGGTCGTAGACGTCCAGGTCGGTCGGGCAGACGTTGTAATCGCCGGTCAGCACGACCGGCAGGTCGCCCAGCAAGAGGTCCTGGGCATGGGCGCGCAGCCGCGCCATCCAGGCCAGCTTGTAGTCGTATTTGGGCCCCGGCGCCGGGTTGCCGTTCGGCAGGTACAGCCCGCCGATGCGCACGCCCCGGACCGTCGCTTCGATATATCGGGCCTGTTCGTCGGTGTCGTCCCCGGGCAGGCCCAGCCGCACATCCTCGATCGGATGGCGCGACAGGATGGCGACGCCGTTATAGCTTTTCTGGCCCAGCGCCACGGCCTGGTAACCGGCGGCGCGGATGTCCATCAGGGGGAAGTCGTCGGTCTGGCACTTGATTTCCTGCAGCAACAGGACATCGGGTTGCGCCGTGCCCAGCCATTCCAGCAGATTGGGCAGGCGGGCCTTGACCGAATTGATGTTCCAGGTGGCGATCTGCATGCCGCCGTTATAGCGGCAAGACGCCGTCAATTACATCGAGAACGACGTGCCGCAGCCGCAGGACGACACCGCATTCGGGTTGCGCACCTGGAAACCGGCCTGGGTCAGGTCTTCGACGAAATCGATCTCCGATCCGCGCAGCAGGTCGAGCGAGACGGTGTCGACCAGCAGGGCCGCGCCGTCGCGTTCGATCACCACGTCGTCGGCGGTGGTCTGGTCGTCAAGGCTGAAACCGTAGGAAAAGCCCGAGCAGCCGCCGCCCGACACCGCCAGGCGCAGCTTCAGGTTCGGGTTGCCCTCGGCCGACACGATCCGCGCGATTCGCCGCGCCGCCTGGGCGGTCAGGGTCAGGCCGGGGACCGTAGACCCGGTGCCCGTCGAATCGGAGATATCGGCCATCGCGGCGGGGGCGGCATCCATGATCACGCTACCTGTGAAAAAGCTTCCGTCTCGGATTTACTAAATGTAGATACGGACCCGGCAATGTCAAACGGCGGGCGCGACCGACGGCCTGGCTTGCGTCCCTCCAGGCTTGCGACCGCTGTCAGCCAAGGTTAGCGTGCCCTGGCATCTGCGCCCCATATCTAGTGTGGATTTGCCCCGTTGATGAACCTGTTCGCTGAATTCCGCACCGCGGTGATCGATGCCGTGTCGGCCCTGGTCGCTGCCGGCACCCTGCCCGAGGGGCTGGATACCGCCGCCGTGACGGTCGAGCCGCCGCGCGATCCCGCGCATGGCGATGTCGCAACCAACGCCGCGCTGGTCCTGGCCAAGCCCGCCCGCGCCAATCCGCGCGCCATCGCCGAGGCGCTGGCCGAACGGCTGAAGGCCCTGCCGGCCGTGACCGGGGTCGAGATCGCGGGGCCCGGCTTCCTGAACCTGCGCCTGGATCAGGCCTTCTGGCAGGACCGCCTGCGCGACATCCTGAAGGCCGGCACGGCCTATGGCCAGTCGACGATGGGGGCGGGCACCAAGGTCGACGTCGAATATGTCTCGGCCAATCCGACCGGCCCCCTGCATGTCGGCCATTGCCGCGGCGCCGTCTATGGCGACGCGCTGGCCGCCCTGCTGCAGAAGGCCGGTTACGACGTCTGCCGCGAATACTACATCAACGATGCCGGCGCCCAGGTCGACGTGCTGGCCCGGTCGGCCCATCTGCGCTACCGCGAGGCGCTGGGCGACGTCATCGGCGACATTCCCGCCGGCCTCTATCCGGGCGACTACCTGAAGCCGGTCGGCCAGGCCCTGGCCGCCAAGTTCGGCGACCGGTATCGCGCCCTGGCCGAAGACCAGTGGCTGCAGGTCTTCCGCGACGAGACCGTCGCGGCGATGCTGGAACTGATCAAGCAGGACCTTAAGGCGCTGAACATCGTGCACGAGGTCTTCTCGTCCGAGCGCGCGCTGCACGAAGGCGGCAAGATCGACGCCGCGGTCGCCGCCCTGCAGGCCCAGGATCTGGTCTATACCGGTGTGCTGGAACCGCCCAAGGGCAAGACACCGGAGGATTGGGAGCCGCGGCCGCAGCTGTTGTTCCGCGCGTCGCAGTTCGGCGACGACACCGATCGCCCGCTGAAGAAGTCGGACGGCGCCTGGACCTATTTCGCCGCCGACATCGCCTATCACTACGACAAGTTCCGCCGCGGTTTCGCCGACCAGATCGATGTCTGGGGCGCCGACCATGGCGGCTACGTCAAGCGGACCAAGGCGGCGCTGGCCGCGACCTCGGCCGGCAAGGCCGAGCTGGACGTCAAGCTGTGCCAGATGGTCAACCTGCTGGACGGTGGCGTGCCGGTGAAGATGTCGAAGCGGGCAGGGCGGTTCGTCACCCTGCGCGACATCGTCGACGAGGTCGGGCCCGACGTCACCCGCTTCATCATGCTGACGCGCAAGAACGATGCGCCGCTGGACTTCGACTTTCAGAAGGTGACCGAGCAGTCCAAGGACAACCCGGTCTTTTATGTCCAGTATGCCCATGCGCGCTGCCACAGCCTGTTCCGCCAGGCCGGCGTCAACCCCGCCGACCTGGCCGGCGCCGATGTCGGGCGGCTGACCCATCCCGGCGAACTGGCGCTGATCCGGCTGCTGGCGTCCTGGCCGCGCCAGGTCGAGATCGCCGCCCTGGCGCACGAGCCGCATCGCATCGCGTTCTTCCTGCAGGACGTCGCGGCGGCCTTCCATGCGTTCTGGAACCTGGGCAACGACGACGTGTCCCTGCGTTTCGTCATTGCCGGCGACGATGAAATGACCCGCGCCCGCCTCAGCCTGGCGCAGGGTGTGGCCACCGTCATCGCCTCGGGCCTCGAGGTGATGGGGGTGACGCCGGTCGAGGAGTTGCGTTCATGAGTGAGTTCCGCCCCGATCCCTTCGACCGTCCGGCGCCGCAACCCGCGCCCGAAGGCGGGCTGATCGGGCGGCGCCTGGTGCTGGCACTGGTCGGCCTGGGTGCCGTCGCGGTCGCCGCGGCCGGGATCTGGTTTGCCTATGACCAGGGCGTCAAGCGCGGGGCCGGCGGCGGGCCGATGCTGATCAAGGCCGATAATGGCCCGGTCAAGACCGCCCCGGAAAACCCCGGCGGCATGCAGGTGCCCAACCAGGACAAGCAGGTCTTCGAACGCCTGACCGGCCGCCAGATGGGCCAGGGCAATGCGCCGGTGGAAAACCTGCTGCCCCCGCCCGAACAGCCGATGCCGCAAGCCCCGGCCGCGCCCGAACCCGCGCCGCCGGTGGTCGCCGCCCTGCCGCCGACCACCCCGCAGGCCGCGGTGCCCGCCGCCCCGCCCGCGCCCGCGCCTGGCCAGCAGGCGGCCCCTGCGCCGGTCGCGCCGGCTGCCGCACCGCCGGCCGCCGCCAAGCCGCCTGCGGTTGCCGCGGCCCCGCTGACCCCGGTGACCCCGGCCGCGCCGGCCGCCCAGCCGGCCCCCGCGGCGACGCCCGCCCCGGCGCCGGTGCCCGGCCAGCAGCAGACTGCCGCCGCCGGTCCGCGCCAGTTGACCGTGCCGACCACGCCGGCCCCGGCGCCCGCCGCCCCGGCCGCGACCACCGCGGCGGCGACGCCCGCGCCCAAGGCCGCAAGCCCCGCACCGTCGGGCGGCGGAAACTATCGCCTGCAGCTGTCGTCGGTGCGCAGCGAGGCCGATGCCGACAAGGAATGGCGCCGGTTGAAGGGCAAGTATCCCGATCCGCTGAACGCCCTGGCCTCGCGCTACCAGCGCGTCGATCTCGGCGACAAGGGCATCTGGTGGCGTGTGCAGACCGGGCCGGTCGGTGATCGGACCGCGGCCGACGCGGCCTGCGCCAAGCTGAAATCGCAAGGCCAAGGCTGCAGCGTTGTCCAATAGCCTTGCCCGCGCCCCGGTCATCTTCGGCTGTGGCGGCACGACCCTGACGGCTGACGAGCGGGCGTTGTTCGCCGCCTGTCGGCCGCTCGGGTTCATTCTGTTCAGGCGCAATCTCGACAATCCGGCCCAGGTTGCCGATCTGGTCGCGCAATTGCGCGATTCCATCGGGGTGCCGGACGCCCCCGTCCTGATCGACCAGGAAGGCGGGCGGGTGGCGCGGCTGGGGCCGCCGCATTGGCGCCGGCCGCCGGCCGCCGGCAAGTTCGCGACCCTGTACGCCCAGGACGAGGCGCGCGGCCTGAACGCCGCCTGGCTGAACGCGCGCGCCATCGCCCACGACCTGCACTGCCTGGGCATCGACGTCGACTGCGCCCCGGTGCTGGACCTGCTGCTGCCCGATGCCCACGACATCGTCGGCGACCGTGCCTATGGCACCACGCCGGCCCCGGTGATTGCCCTGGGCCGCGCGGTGTGCGACGGGCTGCTGGCCGGCGGCGTGCTGCCCGTCATCAAGCACATGCCCGGCCACGGCAGGGCGCTGGCCGACAGCCATCATGAACTGCCGGTCGTGCGCGCGACCGCCGCCGAGCTGGAGGCCGACTTCGCTCCGTTCCGGGCCCTGGCCGATGCGCCGCTGGCGATGACCGCCCATATCGTCTATCCGGCGTTCGATCCCGACCGGCCGGCGTCGACCTCGGCCGTCGTCATCGACCGGGTGATCCGCGGCGCCATCGGTTTCGAGGGCGTGCTGCTGTCCGACGACATCAACATGTCGGCCCTGGCCGGCAGCGTCGGTCAGCGCGCGGCATCCTGCCTGGCGGCGGGCTGCGACGTGGCGCTGCATTGTTCGGGCAGGTTCGACGAAATGCGCGAGGTCGCGGCCATCCTGCCGCCGATGACCGATCGCGCCGCTGCCCGCATCGAGCGTGCCCTGGCCCAGCGGCGCGCGCCGGGCCGTTTCGACCCGCAGGGCTCGCTGTCGCGGCTGGATGCCATGCTGCAGTCCGCGTCATGAGACACCCTGTGTCAACGTCCCTCCCGGTAGAATTTTGGCCGTCCGGCGTGTCGATGTCGAAGGACGCTGCGCGCCGGCATAGCCGGCCGCCTTCGGCGGTCCTTGACATCGCGACGCCTTGCCGGCCGCTTGGAAGGCAGGTCGGGACGAGGAAACGGTCTATTGGTTCGAACCAGGAAACGGGTGTCAGTTTCGCGGGTTCATGCAGCGAAGGCTCGGGCGGCCTGATGCCGGTTTGGGTCGTAGATGACGTTGTCGCTCCAGGCGCGCCAGATGATGCGTATCCATGCCCTTGCGAGGATGCGGACGGCGTGTGGGTGTTTGCATCCCCGGGCGATGGCGCGTCGATAGATATCGGCGGCCCAGTGGGAAGCATGCCTGGAATTGTCGGCGAAGCAGGTCACGGCCTGTCTCAGCCGATGGTTGCAGGCCCATCGGAAGACGACGCCACGGCTTTTGCCGGAAGCGTGGGTTACGGGGCAGACGCCGGCCTCGGCGGCCAACTGATCTTGCGTTTGGAAGCGCTCGGGGTCGTCGCCGATCTCGGCGAGAATTTGTGCGGCGCAGATACGTCCGGTGCGGGGGAAGGACATGATGACGCGTCCTTCGGGCAGTTCAGCGAGGTCGTGGCCGATGCGTGCGGAGAGTTCGGCGATGTGGGCGACGATGGTGGAGAGGACGGCGGCGAGGGATCTGACGAGTTCGCCCTTGGCGTCGGCCTCGGTCTCGCCGGCGAGACCGGTGGGTGCAGCGCGCAGGCGGTTGAGGAGTTCGGCAGCGCTGCGCCGCCCGCAGTAGCGGTGCTGTGCCATGAAGGTGGTGAGTCGCTTCTCGCCGAGCCGGGCCGCACTGTCGGGAGTTGGGTAGCGCTGCACGAAGGCGAGGGCGATCGGGCTGTCGATATCGGCGAAGATGGCGGCGGCGCCGGGCCAGAAACTGTCGAGCAGGGCCCGAAGCTGGTTGGCCAGGGCGAGGCGCTGGGCTACCAGGTCGTCGCGGCCGCGGACCAGGGCGCGCAAGGCCTTGATGGCATCGGAGCATGGCACGAGCGGCCGGAAGCGGTGGCCGTCGGTGCGCAGCAGGTCGGCGAGCAGATAGGCATCGCCCTGGTCGCTCTTGCCACCGGCAGCGCGATAGCGGGGCCGGCTGGCCTTGACGACGTTGGGATGGATCGGGATGACCGGATGGCCGGCCGCCATCAAGGTGTCGACGATCAGGCCGGATGGGCGCTCGATCGCGATCGGCAGGTCGGCCGGCGCGCCCCGCCGGGCCAGGCGCCTGATCAGATCGGCCAATCCATCTGCCGTGTGGGGGATGACGAACTGCACGACGATCTGGCCGGTGGCGCGGTCGATCACGCAGACGCTATGTCCGGCTTGGCCCCAATCGAGGCCTCCGCAAACAGCCATGTGCGACCTCCTTCGTTCGGGTTTAGACTGCCCGTCGCTGGAAGGTCCTCCGGGATGCTCATTGACCGGCGCTCCGGCCTGCTCAGCTTGGCGCTTCACCCTGTCGCCCGTCGCGACCTTCCAGCACCTTCCAGGCAGCGGGTCTCACGAGGGCCATCGAGTGGCGAGCGGCCGTGGCTGTCATGGAAGGTACCGGCAGTCGAGTGCTTCAAAGCATACGCTCTGAACCGCTCCGACTCTAAGGTGCACCAATGAGCGGCCCGTCCGATATTTTCGAGGACGAAACCGCGCGGCCCGAGGGCGATGTCGCGCTGGTGGTGAACCTGGAAGGGTTCGCCGGCCCGCTGGATCTGCTGCTGAACCTGGCCCGCGACCAGAAGGTCGACCTGCGCCAGATCTCGATCCTGGCCCTGGCCGAACAATACCTGGCCTATATCGCCGAGGCGCGCCGCCGCCGGCTGGAAGTCGCGGCCGACTATCTGGTCATGGCCGCCTGGCTGGCCTATCTGAAATCGCGCCTGCTGCTGCCGCCATCGGAAAAACCCGGCGAGGAAGAGCCGAGCGGCGAGGAACTGGCCGCCCGCCTGGCCTTCCAGCTGCGCCGGCTGGAGGCGATGCGCGAGGCCGCCGAAAAGCTGATGGCGATGCACCGCCTGGGCCGCGACGTGTTTCCGCGCGGCATGCCCGAAGGGATCCGCGTGCTGCGTCGGGCTGCCTATCACTGCACGATCTATGACCTGCTGAAGGCCTATGGCGACTTCCTGACCATGCGCGGCTCGACCGAGGCGCTGACCATGAAGGTCGCGCGCCGCAAGATCGTGTCGGTCGAGGAAGCGCTGGTCCGGCTGAGCGGCATGCTGGGCCAGACGCTGGACTGGACGATGCTGCAGACCTTCCTGCCGCCCGACCTGACCGACGCCTTCACCCAGCGCTCGGCGCTGGCCTCGACCTTCAACGCAACGCTCGAGATGGCCAAGCAGGGCAAGCTGGAGCTGCGCCAGACCCATACCTTCGGCCCGATCTTCCTGCGCAAGGCCGACCGGATCGAAGCCGCCGATATCGAGCCGACCGAACTGGACGACGACCAAGCATCATGACCGACCTACCGCCCGGCGCCGTCGCCACCGATCCCCAGCATGTCCGCATGGCCGAGGCACTGCTGTTCGCCGCGTCCGAACCGCTGGACGAAGCCTCGATCCGCAAGCGCCTGCCCGACGATGTCGACGTCGTCGCCGTGCTGGCCGAACTGCAGGCCCAATATGCCGGGCGCGGCATCCTGCTGGGGCGCGTCGCCGGGCGCTGGGCGTTCCATACCGCACCCGACCTGACCTATCTGCTGGAAGACCACCGGCACATCCAGCGCAAGCTGTCGCGCGCTGCGGTCGAGACCTTGGCCATCATCGCCTATCACCAGCCGGTCACCCGCGCCGAGATCGAGGAGATCCGCGGTGTGTCGCTGTCCAAGGGCACGCTGGACGTGCTGATGGAAACCGGCTGGGTCCGGCTGCGTGGCCGCCGGCGGGCGCCGGGCCGCCCCGTCACCTACGGCACCGCCGACGACTTCCTGATCCATTTCGGCCTGGAAGACCTGCGCAATCTGCCCGGGCTGGACGAGTTGCGGGCCGCCGGCCTGCTGGAGGGGCGGCCCACCGGCCTCGGCATCTTTGCCGACCGCGAGCCCGAAGCGATCGTCGAGGATCCGTTGACCGAGGACGATGACGGCCGCGAATATCTCGACCCGCTGCCCGACCCCGAGGCCGACAGGCCGACCGAGGCGGAAGCACCCGACGACGAGGAGATGCTGGCCCGGCCCGATATCGAGCCCCTGGTCGAAGACGAGGAACCGGCCGGCCTGGCCGCGGTTGAGGACGAACCCGTCGATGCCGAACTGGCGGCGGCGGAAGAAGTCGCCAGCCTGGAGGCCGAGCCGATGTCCATCGAGACCGACATGCCGCCGATCGAGTTGCCCGAGGTCAGCAAGCCCGAGCCGGAACCCGAGATCGAGCGCGAACCGGACATCGATCCGCAGCCCGAGCCCGAAACGGAAATCGAGCGCGTCCCGGAGCCTGAGCCCGACGCGATGCCGCAACCGGAGCCCGAGGCGCCGACGCCCGCCGATCCGGACGACAGGACCGAGCCCACGCGGTAGCCGACCGGAACCCACCCGGCGCCGAGCGGTCGGTCGCCGGCGGCCCGGTCGCCATCATTTATCAACGGCGCGGTGACTGCCGGGCCAGGCCAATCATTCATCCGCGCTGGCAGGCACTGCGACGGAAGAATAGCCTGGGAGTCCTGTGAGCTGGAATCACGAGGAAGTCATGCGCCGCCGCCTGCCGCCGCTGGGATCGTTGCGCGCGTTCGAGGCCGCTGCCCGATTGGGCGGCATGACCCGGGCGGCCGACGAATTGCTGGTCACCCATGGCGCCGTCAGCCGGCAGGTGAGGGCATTGGAGGCCGAACTGGGTGTCGCCCTGTTCGGCGGGCCTAAGGGGCGGCTGCGCCTGACGCCCGAGGGCGAGCGGCTGCAGACCGTGCTGGGCCGGGCGTTCGACCTGATGGCCGAGGGTGTCGCCGACGTGACGGCACGGGCCGAGGGCGACCTGACCTTGTCCTGCCTGAGCAGCTTTGCCATGCGCTGGCTGATCCCGCGCCTGCCGCGCTTCCAGGCGACCCATCCCCAGGTGGCGGTGCGGCTGGTTACGACCGATTTCAGCGACATGGCGCTGCCCGACGGGGCCGACATGGCGATCCGCGTCGGCGGGCCCGACTGGCCGCCGGCCGTCGATGTCCGCCCGTTGTTTGCCGAACAGGCCGGGCCGGTGCTGGCACCGGCGCTGGCGGCGGGGCTGAAGCACTGCCGGCCGGTCGATCTGGCCAGGCTGACGCTGCTGCATACCGCCGCGCGGGCCGATGCCTGGGATCGCTGGTTCGCCGCGCGGGCGGTGGCCCCGGCCCGCGCAACATCGCGCCAGTTCGACCATTTCTATTTCATGCAGGAAGCGGCGCTGGCCGGGCAGGGGGCGGCGGTCGGCTATTGGCACCTGGTCGCCGACGACGTGTTGGCCGGGCGCCTGGTAGCCCCGTTCGGCTTCGATACGTCAGGTCGCCGGTACGTCGCGCTGATGGCCCGCCCGGCCCGGCCGGCAGCTCGATTGTTCGCCGACTGGCTGATCGACGAAGTCGCGATCTTCGAGCAGGAGCGCCCGTTGCCTGTCGGCTGAGAATTGCTTTTAGAAAAAATAAAATGCAATATGCCGGTCAGGCCAGGATCGGCCTGTTTGCTCAATGGAAGGAGTGCCACGCAATGGCAGCGACGATCGAAGGCGGCAACCGCGACGCAAAGGCTGCGTTCTGGATGCCGTTCACGGCGAACCGGCAGTTCAAGCAGGCGCCGAAAGTGTTCGTCAGCGCCGATCGCATGCATTACCAGACCGATGACGGCCGCCAGGTGCTGGACGGCATGGCCGGTCTGTGGTGCGTCAATGCGGGCCACAACCAGCGCCCGATCGTCGAGGCGATCAAGGCCCAGGCCGACAAGCTCGATTTCGTCTCGTCCTTCTCGATGAGCCATCCCGGCGGTTTCGACGTCGCCAACAAGATCGCGGCGCTGACGCCCGGCACGCTGGACCATGTCTTCTTCACCAATTCGGGGTCGGAGGCAGTCGACACCGCGCTCAAGATCGCCCGCGCCTATCACCGCGTCCGCGGCGAGGTCGGCCGCACCCGGTTCATCGGCCGGGCACGCGCCTATCACGGCGTCGGCTGGGGCGGTCTGTCGGTCGGCGGCATCGGCCGCCAGCGCAAGGATTTCGTGCCGCTGCTGGCCGATGTCGCGCATCTCTCGGCGACCCATTCGCTGGAGCACCAGGCCTTCACCCGCGGCCAGCCGGAATGGGGCGCGCATCTGGCCGACGAATTGCTCACCCAGATCCAGATCCACGATGCCTCGACCATCGCGGCCGTGATCGTCGAGCCCGTGGCCGGGTCGGGCGGCGTGCTGCCGCCGCCCAAGGGCTACCTGGAACGGCTGCGCGCGATCTGCGACCAGCACGGCATCCTGCTGATCTTCGACGAGGTCATCACCGGTTTCGGCCGCCTGGGCACGCCGTTCGCGGCCGAGGCGCTGGGCGTCACCCCCGACCTGATCACCTGTGCCAAGGGGCTGACCAACGGGTCGGTGCCGATGGGGGCGGCGATCGCCAGCCAGAAGGTGTTCGACGCGTTCATGGGCCTGCCCGAAGGCGCGGTCGAATTCATGCACGGCTACACCTATTCGGCCCATCCGCTGGCCTGCGCCGCGGCCGCGGCAACGATCGACGTCTACAAGGACCAGGGCCTGTTCGAGCGGTCTGCCCGGATCGCGCCCCTGTGGGAAGATGCCGTGCATTCGCTGCGCGGTGCCGCGCCCGACGTCATCGACATCCGCACCCACGGCATCCTGGCCGCCATCGAACTGGCGCCCAAGGCGCCGGGCCAGGCGTCGCGGGCCGGGGCGGTTGCCCAGAAGGCCTACGAGGACGGCGTCCTGGTGCGGCTGGCCGGCGATGCGCTGGTGCTGTCGCCGCCGCTGATCATCGAGGAGACGCATATCGCGCAGATCGTGGACACGATCGCCAAGGCCCTGCGCGAGGTCGCCTGACGTCCAGCCTATGTCCATCGCCGGGGAAAATCGCTAAAACCTCGGCGATGGACTGACTTTCGACGGAGCGGGTCTGCAGGCAATGAGCGAGTCCGAGGCCAAGATGTCGGGTGACGATCGTGTCAGCGCGCTGCAGACCGACCTGGTGCGCCAGATTCTGGCCTGGCTCGATCGGACCGAGGTGGCGGTTGGCACCCCATTGCGCGAAGTCGCCCTGGCCAACACTTTCGGCGTGTCGCGCACGCCGGTGCGCTCGGCCCTGCTGATGCTGGAAAAGCTCGGCTATGTCTCGTCCAGTCCGCGGCGCGGTTTCGTGCTGGCGCGCGCGGTCGATGCCGACCGGGCGCTGGACGATGCCCTGCCGCGCTCGACGCTCGACGAACTGCAGGAAACCGTCATTTCCGACCGCGCCTCGGGCAAGTTGCCGGCCGAGGTGTCCGAGGCCGAGCTGATCGCCCGCTACGGCCAGTCGCGCGGCGTGATCCGCCGCGTCATGATGCGTCTCAGCGACGACGGCATCGCCCAGCGCCTCAGCGGTCATGGCTGGGGATTTGCCGAGGCGCTCGATTCGATGGCCGCGATCCGCGACAGCTATCATTTCCGCATGGTCATCGAATGCGGCGCGATGCGCGAACCGGGGTTCCGCCCCGATCCGGTCGAACTGCGCCGCCTGCGCGACGCCCATGCCCAGGTGCTGGAAGGCACCGAGGCCAAGCTTGATTCGCGGGCCTGGTTCGCCATCAACAGCCGCTTTCACGAGGCGATCGCCACCTGGTCGGGCAACCGCTTCTTCGTCGAGGCGTCGCGCCGCCAGACCGCCCTGCGCCGGCTGTCGGAATATCGCGCCTTTCCCAACATCGCCCGCGACGGGGTCGAACGGTCGTCGGCCGAACATCTGGCGATCCTGGATGCCATTGCCGCCGGCGACTATGCCTGGGGCGCCACGCTGTTGCAGCGCCATCTCGAGATCAACCTGCGCGAATACCTCGCGAAATATCAGGACACCGGCGCGGCCGGGGTGATCCGTCGAGGCTAATTTTGCATTTTGATGATATTAAGTACAAAAATACCAATGAAGCCAGAGCGGTAGGCCGAGCCTGGATCACGCCGGCGGCGGATCGGCCGGCCATGCGGCTGTCGGACCTGCTGGCGCCCGGCGTGCTGGAAGGTCTGGTCGACCAGGCGATGGCGCGCGAACCTGCCGGTGCCTGCCGCCGTGCGGTGACGTCGGTCTGGAGCAAGCGGCTGTTTTCGGCCCTGCTGTCGGCCCCGCTGACCGCCGACTTGCTGGGCGAGGCGCCCGACGACGATCCCGTGCTGACCCTGGACGGCCATGTGGTCGTGGCGGCGGTGACGGCCTGGCCGGCGGCGCCGCGCTGGCGGCCGGTTGCCGACTGGATCGACGGCACGGTCGAACCCGCGATTGCCAGACTGTCCAAGGTCGGCGGGCTGTCGCCCCGGGTGTTCTGGTCGAATGCCGCGGCGATGATCGCCTGGCTCTACGAACATTGGTCGGCGCTGGATGGATGGGCGGACCAGGCGGCGGCCCGGCGGCATCAAGTGGCCGAGGCGGACCGGCCCGACGGGCGGGCCAATCCGTTGCGCGACCACATCGTCTATCGCCCGTGCGATGTGCCGGGTTACGAGGCCGGCGCCAGGATGCGCCGGGTCTGCTGCCTGCGCGACCGGCTGGGGCAGCGGTTGTGTTCCAGCTGCCCCAAGATCGAGCCGGCCGAGCGAGACAGGTTGCTGGCCGGCTGATCCAGGCGGTTACTGCTTCCAGACGCCCCAGGTGATCGGCCGGTCGACCGGCCAGGTGGTCCAACCCTTGACCTTCATCTGCGAGGCGGCGGCCGTCGGCTCGAAATAGAGGCCGATGGTCGGCACCTGCGTCTTCATCATGCCGTGCAGTTCGGCAAAGATCTGGGCGCGGCGCTTTTCGTCGGCGGTGTCCAGGCTTTCGCGCAGCAGGGCCAGGGCCTTGGGGTCGTTCCACTGGGCCCAGCCGAACTTCTCCATGTCGGCCAGGATCGTGCCGTAGGAGAGGGCGGGGTCGGTGCGCGGCGAGAAGGCAAAGGATTGCAGCTGGAAGCTGCGCTTCAGGTAATTGTTCAGCTGGGTCGCCCATTCCAGCACTTCGATCCGGGCGTTGAAACCGGCGGCCGCCATCATCGCCTGGATCACCACCGCGTTACGGTACATGGTGGGATAGCGCTGGTTGGTCTGGATCTTGATCTCCTGGTTGGCATAACCCGCTTCCTTGAGCAGGGCGGCCGCCTTCTTGGGATCATATTCAGGCCAGGACAGGAAGTTCTTGTCGAAATAGGCCGAGGCATTGGCCACCGCCGACGGGTTGGGATCCGACAGGCCGTTGACGCCGGCCATGGCGATTTCCTTGAGGTCCAGCGCATGCGCCAGGGCCAGCCGCATCTTAGGATTGCTGAACAGGGGATCGCGGTTGTTGATCAGCAGCGTGTCCCAGGCCAGGCCCGGCGAGACCTGGACGTTCAGCCCGGCCTTCTTCAGTTCGTCCAGCACTTCCTCGTTCGGGGCAGGCAGCACGTCGATCGCGCCGGATTTCAGCGCCGCGGCGGCAGCCGAGGAATCGGGGATGATCTGGAACTGCACCTGATCGAGATGGACGATGCGGGCGCCGGAATAACCGTTGGCCGGGGCCGAGGACGGCTTGTAGTCGGCAAAGCGCGCCAGCACCACGGCCTGGCCGGTCTTCCATTCCTTCAGCGTCCAGGGGCCGGTGCCGATCGGCGTCTTCCAGGCACCCTGCGCGTCCACCGACGACGGATGGGACACCAGGATGCCGCACTGGACGATGGCCAGCTGCTTGATGAAGGTACCGCTGGGCGCCGCCAGCTTGTAGACCACGGTGCGCGGATCGGGCGCCTCGACTGCCTCGACCTTGGCGCCGGCGGTGCCGTCGAAGCCGTTCTTGCAGTTCCAGCCGGCCTGGCCGGCCAGGCGATCCCAGCTCCACTTCACCTCGGCCGAGGTCAGCGGCGCGCCGTTGTGGAACTTGACGCCCTCGCGCAGGGTGAAGCGATAGGTGCGGCCGTCGTCCGACACCGTCCAGCTGTCGGCCAGGGCCGGGCCCACGGTCAGGTCGGTGCGATAGGCGACCAGACCTTCGAAGATCTGGTGCATGACGCTGTCGGTGTTGGTGTCGCGGTTGATGCCCGGTTCCAGGCTGCGGATGTCGGAATTTATACCGATCAGCAGCGTGCCGCCCGCCTTGGGCGTATCCTGGGCCATGGCCGGTCCGATCAGGGCCGTGGCCGCCGTGGCGGCAATGGCAATGATTGCTCTCATGCGTGAAGTTCCCTCGTTTCGGTTTCTGGACTTATCCGGCGTAGGCCTGGTCGAGGAAATCCTCGACTGCCGGCATCAGGCCCTCGCGGCGATGGGCGATGCCCGGCACGACATCGTGGCGAACCGCGATGCCGTGATTCTCGAAGCTGGCTTTGAGCGATTTCATCCGGTCCTGGCGGTTGGCCCCGGCCAGGTCGGCACCCGGCATCCACCAGGCGGCGCCGGGCGCGACGGTGATTTCCCAGGTATCGGTATCGTCACCGCCGACCACCATCTGGACGGCGACGCGGCGCATGGCGTCGATATCCAGTTTCTTGCCGAACACCGCCTCGAAGTTGCGCACGCCGACCCAGAAGTCGTGGTCGTGATCCAGCAGCGTGACGATGCCGGGCGCACCGATCGAGACGGCCGACAGCCGCTCGGGATGCAGATACAGGAACCGATGGGCGAAATGCCCGCCGCCCGAAAACCCGAACAGGCCGAACCGGTCGGTATCGACGCGGTAACGCCGGGCCAGTTCGTCGACCATCGACAGCAGGATGGCGTCGTAATGCAGATCGCCGTCGCGCATCATCTTGTAGCTGGACAATTCGCCCGGCGCGGCCATGCCGGCGGGGAACAGCGGCGCCAGGATGATCGCCTGATGGCGTTCGGCGAAGGCGATGAAGGCATCGCGGTAGTCGCTCATGTCGCGCATCGTGCCGTGGACCGACACGAACAGGCGGTAGCGTTCGCTGCCTTCCTCGTCGTAGCTGCGCGGGACATAGGCGCAGTAGGAAAAGCGCTTGTCGGCCTGGGCGCAATAGACGGTGGTACGCCCGAAGTCGTAGTAGGACAGCTGCTTGCCGTGGCCGGGTCGGTTGCGCATCGCCGGCCTCAGATCACCGGATCGATCGGCGTCATCCGGCCGACATGCGCCTCGATCACTTCGGCGGCGTCAAAGCAGATATCCTCGCGGTAACGCCCGGCGACCAGTTGCACGCCGGTGGGCAGGCCGTCATGCGTGCCGGTCGGGACCGACAGGCCGGGCAGGCCCAGCACCGAGACCGCCAGCATCGGCGTCTGCCGCGCCAGGAAATGGGCGGCGGACTCGGCGCTGACGACATCGGCATCGACCAGCGCGGGCAGGTCGCCCGACACCGGCATGACGATCAGGGGCCAGGTCTCGAAGAATTCCTGCCATTCACGCAGCAGCCGGGCGCGATCGCCGATGGCATGCAGCGTATCCTCGGCCGAGCCTTCGCCCCAGACCTCGGTCCAGTATTTCAGGCCCAGCCGGATGCCTTCGTCGCCGTTCTTCTCGGCC
>Ga0206117_100819_pt1 | contig 22636 bp, 22 predicted proteins | sample 3A5Ametagenome_FD_177997 | JGI IMG/M metagenome (GOLD analysis project Ga0206117, IMG submission 177997) | Enriched microbial communities from leaf-cutter ant dump, University of Wisconsin, Madison, United States - 3A5A | ecosystem: Environmental > Terrestrial > Nest > Insects nest > Nest dump... | reverse complement strand
GCCCTGTTCCGGGTGTCCCTTCTTTGGTTTTTGCCGGGATGGGGTTTAACACGACAGATGAGACGATAACTGATGTTCGACCGTCCGCAGCGCTCTTCCTTCCGCGCTCCTGAAATCACCCAGCGCGACATCCGCGCCACCGTCAAGTGGTTCAACGCCACCAAGGGCTTCGGCTTCGTCACCCCCGACGATGGGTCGCCCGACGCTTTCCTGCACTCCACGGTTCTGCAGTTCTGCGGACACGACAGCCTGCCCGAAGGCGCCACCATCACCTGCGATCTGTCGCGCGGCCCGAAGGGCCCGCAGGTCGCCACCATCCACGCGGTCGACACCTCGACCGCCGCTCCGAGCCGTCCGTCGCGCGCCTCGCGCGAGCGTGACAGCTGGGGCAACGACGGCGGCTACGGCGGCGGCAACAGCTACGGCGGCGGCAGCCGCGGCGGTTACGACAGCTACGGCGATTCGGACAGCGGCGAAGTCGTCGACGGCACGGTGAAGTGGTTCAACGTGTCGAAGGGCTTCGGCTTCATCGCCCCGTCGACCGGCGGCAAGGACATCTTCGTGCACATCCGTGCGCTGGAGCGGTCGGGCATCAACGGCCTGGACGACGGTGCGCAGGTCCGCGTCACCATCCGCCAGGGCGCCAAGGGCCCCGAGGCGCAGCGCGTCGAGATGGCCTGATCTCTCATCGGTCGTTGTGATGTGAAAAAGCCCCCGCTCTACCGGAGCGGGGGCTTTTCCATGGCCATTCCTCGGCCGTCATTCCCGCGAAGGCGGGAATCCAGCTTCGACAGGCGCTCCCGTGGGAAACCCTGGTTCCCCGCCTCCGCGGGGATGACGGTCGACAATCGTTGAGAAGACCTCGCGGCCGCTCACTCCAGATGGTCCAGCGGCAGCCGGGTCTCGAACTTCACCTCTTTCAGGGTGACGCTCGATTTGACGTGCGAGACCGCGGGGATGGAGAAGATGCGCTCGCTGAGGAAGCGGCCGTAATCCTCGGTGGTCGGCACGACGATGCGCAGCAGATAGTCGGCGTCGCCGGTGACGGCGAAGCATTCCAGAACCTCCGGCATGCCGGCGATGGCGGTCTCGAACTGGTCGACCGCGTTCTCCTTGTGGCGTTCCAGAGTGACATGGGCGAAGACGCATTCGCCGAGCCCCAGCTTGCGCGGGTCGAGCTGCACCGTATAGCGGCGGATGACGCCGATCTCCTCCATCGACCGCACCCGGCGCCAGCAGGGCGAGGCCGACAGCCCGACCGTGTCGCCCAGCTCCTGCATGGTCAGGCGGGCATTCTCCTGCAGGGCCGCCAGGATCCCCTTCTCATGCCGGTCGAGCTTGATCGCCGCCATTGGCAGTTTCTCCGTCCGTCCAATCGTTGCATCTGCAAACATAAGCAGAGCCGGCATCCGGTGCGAGCCCTTCCATGCAACCAATCCCCCTCCTGCGGCGTTGCTCCGGCGGTGGGTGGCGGGTCGGCAGGTGCGAGGAGACTGACGTGTTCGATTGGATTGTCGGTATGGTGGAGCAGACGGGGTATCTCGGCGTCGCTCTGCTGATGTTCGCGGAGAATCTGTTTCCCCCCATTCCGTCGGAGCTTATCCTGCCGCTGGCCGGCTTCACCGCGGCGCGGGGCGACCTCGGCCTGCCGATGATCATCGTTTCGGGCACGGCGGGTGCCGTGCTTGGAGCGCTGTTCTGGTACGGAATCGGCCGCTGGGTCGGCAGCAGCCGGCTGAAGCAATGGGCCGCGCGCCATGGCCGCTGGCTGACCATCGCACCGGAGGAGGTCGACGAGGCTGCCGCCCATTTCCGCGAGCATGGCGGCCGGGCCGTGCTGATCGGCCGGATGATCCCGGCGGTGCGCACGCTGATCTCCATCCCCGCCGGGGTGTCGACCATGCCGATCGTCCCCTTCCTGCTCTACACCACCCTCGGCACCGCGATCTGGACCACGTTTCTGGCAAGCGCCGGCTATCTGCTGGAGGACCGTTACCAGCAGGTCTCCAGCTGGCTGAACCCGGTGTCCAACATCGTCGCCGCCGGGATCGCCCTCTGGTACGTCTACCGCGTCGCCACCTTCGGCCGGCGGGCGGCCCGCCAGCCGGCGGAATAACGGCCAAGCTCTTTTCCGCATTGAGGAAAAGCGCCTCGGCTCCTCTGGACCGTTCGGCTGCCGGCATGCTCTGACTGGCGGGTCCGACCGCCTTTGGGAGCCTTTCCGTGAGTTCAAACCCGACCATCATCCTCGTCCATGGCGCCTTCGCCGACGGCTCCTCCTGGGGCCGGGTGATTTCCCGCTTGCAGGCGGAAGGCTTCGCGGCGGTCGCGGTGCAGAACCCGCTGGTCTCGCTCGACGACGATGTCGCCCATGTCCAGCGCGCCATCGACCGGACCAAGGGGCCGGTTGTGCTGGTCGGCCATTCCTGGGGCGGAGCGGTCATCACCCAGATCGGCGAGCAGGAGCGGGTGAAGTCCCTGGTCTATGTCGCCGCCTTCGCTCCCGACGTGGGGCAATCGCCGAACGACACGCTGAAACCCTTCCCGCCGTCGGCCGGCCTGTCGGGCGTGTCGGTGGACAAGGGCCGCTTCCTGACCCTGACGCCGGAGGGCATGTCCCGCAATTTCGCGCAGGATCTGCCGGCGGCGGAGGCCGCCCTGCTGGCCGCCACCCAGGGGCCGGTCGCGGCAGTCTGCTTCGCCAGCAAGGTCGGCGCCGCCGCCTGGAAGACCAAGCCCGCCTGGTATGTCGTCGCCAGCCAGGACCGCATGCTGCCGCCCGACTTCCTGCGTGCCACCGCCTCGCGCATCGGCGCCCGGACGGTCGAGGTCGAAAGCGGCCACGCCCCCCACCTGTCGCGTCCCGATGCGGTGGCGGCGGTGATCGTCGAAGCGGCCCGCGCTATCTAGATTTCCGCACCGCCCCCGGCGTGGTGCCGCGCCGCCGTCGCAGGCTGCGGGTCAGGGCGCTCTGGTCGGAGAATCCCACCGCCAACGCCACCTCCGCCAGCGGCAGGCGGCCGTCCCGCAGCAGCGCCTCCGCCCGGTCCAGCCGCAGGTCTGCCAGCAGACGGGCCGGGGTGCTGCCGGTGCGGGCGCGGAAGCGTTCATGGAAGCGGCTGGGCGCCAAACCAGCCGCCTCGGCCAGTTCCGCCACCGTCAGCGCTTCGCCGCAGCGCTCCGACATGAGAGCCAAAGCGTGGTCGATGGGGTCCTTCGATACGGGCGATGCAGGCGGCGGCTGGCGCGCCTCCAGGGCGCGCAGCAGCAGCCCCGCCGAGTGATGGGCCAGCACCGGGTCGAGCGGCCGGTCGGCCGCCTCCGCCGCCAGATAGCGCACCAGACCATCCAGCGCCCCGTCGATGGCGAAGAAGGCATCACAGGTGCGCACCGCCGCCTCCGGCACCAGACCGGCGGCCGGCACATCCAGCACGACGAAGCGGTTGGCACCGCCGCTGCGGAAGCTGTGCGGCACGCCGTCGGCCACCAGAACCCCGCGCCCCTCGCCCACCCGGCCGCAGGCGCCGCCGACCTCCATGTCGAGGGTGCCGGCGATGGGCAGCACGATCTGGTGATGGTCATGCGCGTGCCGCCGTTCATGCCCGTCGTAACTGCGGGTGCTGACGGTCGGCCGATGCGAAGACGCCACGCCGGCGGACTCCTGGAATCGGTTCGAGGGACCGATGGTACGCCCTCGACCATTCCACCGGCAACCGCCCCGTTGCCGGACGAGGCGCGCCAAATACCGATTTACGAAACTGAGTTTCGGCAAATGTCCATGGCAATCGAACGAAGTCTCCGTCCGCATTCCGAACGGATATGGCGATATTCGCCCACCCATTCACTTCCCTTTGATCTGACATTCCGGACGAACGGTTGCGGCATTGGACAGCCCGTCCTTATGAGTATTTTCAAATAAGAAAAACGACCGCCAAGGCACGGATCGTTCGTCATCCGACAAAAAACATTCATAAAAGGAACGCCCGATGTACCGAGATCGCATCCGCCTGAAATCCTTGTGGGGCAAGGTGGTGCCGGCAGAGGAAGCCGCCTTTCTCATCAAGGACGGCATGACCGTGGGCATGAGCGGCTTCACCCGTGCCGGCGACGCCAAGGCGGTGCCGCTGGCGCTGGCCGAGCGCGCCGCGTCGGAAAAGCTGAAGATCACGCTGATGACCGGCGCCTCGCTGGGCAACGACGTCGACAAGATCCTGACGGAGGCGGGGGTGCTGTCGCGCCGCCTGCCCTTCCAGGCCGATCCGGTGCTGCGCAAGGCGATCAACCGCGGCGAGGTGATGTTCGTCGACCAGCATCTGTCGGAAACGGTGGAACTGCTGCGTTCGCGCCAGATGGGGCCGGTCGATGTCGCGGTGATCGAGGCCTGCGCCATCACCGACACCGGCGGGATCGTGCCGACCACCTCCATCGGCAATTCGGCGACCTTCGCCATCCTGGCGGAGAAGATCATCATCGAGCTGAACCTGACCCAGCCGCTGGATCTGGAGGGGATGCACGACGTCTATATCCCGACCCGCCGCCCCTTCCGCGAGCCGATCCCGGTGGTGACGGCAGAAAGCCGGGCTGGCCTGCCCTATATCCCGATCGATCCATCGAAGATCGCCGCCATCGTGGTGACGCGCAAGCAGGACAGCTCCGCCAGCATCCTGCCGCCCGATGACGAGACCAACGCCATCGCCGGCCACCTGATCGAGTTCTTCGGCCGCGAGGTGAGGCAAGGCCGGCTCGGCCGCTCGCTGGCGCCGCTCCAGGCCGGCATCGGCACCATCGCCAACGCGGTGCTGCACGGGCTGATCGACGGGCCGTTCCACGATTTGACCATGTACAGCGAAGTGCTGCAGGACAGCACCTTCGAGCTGTTCGACGCCGGCAAGCTGACTTTCGCGTCCGGATCCTCGATCACGCTCAGCGCCGGCAAATATGCCGAGGTGCTGCCGAAGATCGGCTCCTACAAGGGCCGGCTGCTGCTGCGGCCGCAGGAGATCTCCAACCATCCGGAGGTGATCCGCCGCCTGGGCGTCATCGGCATCAACACGGCGCTGGAGTGCGACATCTACGGCAACGTCAACTCGACCCACGTCAACGGCACGCAGATGATGAACGGCATCGGCGGCTCCGGCGATTTCGCCCGCAACAGCCACCTCGCCATCTTCGTCACCAAGTCGCTGGCCAAGGGGGGCGCCATCTCCAGCATCGTGCCGATGGTCACCCATGTCGACCACAATGAGCATGATGTCGATGTGCTGGTGACGGAGGTGGGGCTGGCCGACCTGCGCGGGCTGGCGCCGCGCGAGCGGGCGGAAACCATCATCCGCAACTGCGTACATCCCAGCTACCGCGAGCTGGCGGCCGACTATCACCGTAGGGCGCTTCAGCGCGGCGGCCACACCCCGCACCTGCTGGAGGAAGCCTTCGCCTGGCACAGCCGCTTCCAGCAGACCGGCAGCATGATGCCGGCGCCGCTGGCGGCCGAGTAGGGCCCCTCAAAAACGGGCGGGCCGCGGAATGCCGCGGCCCGTTCCCGTTATAAGCATGCTGTCAGACGTGCTGCCCGCCATTGCGCTCCAAATAAAGGATCAGAGCTGGATAGTAGTGTTTGCGTTCGGACGAAATCTTCTCGCAGAAACGGCAGGCGGCTCCGCTCTTGAGCCAGTCCTCAAGCTGACCGTTCTGCCGTTTTTCCGCGACGATGGCATCGATCGCGTCCAAAATCTTGTGAATCACCTCAGGCCTCGTCTTATGGAGATCGGAGCGGCGTCTTCGTCGCCCTCACGATCTTATATGCGCTCTGCATCCGGCGAACGGCCCTGCATTCTGGGAATGGCTGCGTGTTGCAATGCACAAAACGAAAGGCTTCACGCCCTCTCCCGCTCATCCTCCGATGGCCGCAGAGCCTGACCGGTCGGGCAGAGCCGCAGCAGCACACAGCGGTCGCAGGCCGGCGCATGGTGGTAACAGCAACGCTGGCCGTGCAGCATCATGACCTCGTGGTTGTCATAGACCTGCTGGGCGTCCCACCCCTCCGGCAGCTGCGCCGACAGCACGGCGTGCGAGGGGCCGACGGCGAGAGTGGCGGGGATCAGGCCGGTGCGCACGGCGACGCGGTGATGGTGGCTGTCCACCGGAAGCGCCGCCTGCCGCAGGGTGGAGAAGCTGAGCACCGCAGCGCTGGTCTTCGGCCCGACACCCGGCAACTCCTCCAGCCACGCACGGGCTTCCGGCACCGTCATGCCGGACAGCAGGTCGAGCGACAGGCTGCTGACCCGCTCGGTGATGCGGCGCAGGATGGCCTGGATGCGTGGAGCCTTCTGCTCGGGCCAGGTTACGCCGGCAATGACCGCCTCGACCTCCGCGACCGGGGCGTCGCGCACCGACTTCCAGTCGGGCCAACGTCGCCGCAGCGCCTTGAAGGCGGCGCCGGAGGCCGCATTCCGGGTGCGGTGCGACAGCAGCGACGACACCAGCTCGCTCAGCGGGTCGAGGCTGTGGAAATAGGCAACCGGGCAGCCGTAAACGGTGCACAGCAGCCGGTGGATTTCGAGCGCCTTGTCGCGCAACGCAGCGGGGTCGGTCATGAAACCGACAACAGCCGAGCCGGTAAGGCGTTACCGGTAAATCATCATGCCCTGCTCTACCCCACCAGCCCCGACATCACCGCGCGCAGCTGCGCCGGCTTCACCGGCTTGTTCAGCACCAGGCAGCCGGCCGCCTTGGCCTCGTCCGCCAGTTCCGGCGTGCGGTTGGCGGTGACGATCACGGCAGGCAGGATACGGCCGCAGGCGGCGCGCAGCCGCGCCACCTCGTTGACGCCCAGCGCGCCGTCGTCGAGGTGGTAGTCGGCGATCAGCAGATCCGGCGGCTGCGGCATGCCGGACAGCAAGGCAAGCGCCTCATCGCCATTGGTGGCCGACACCACGTCGCAGGCCCAGCCGCGCAGCAGCGCTTCCATCCCCGCCACCACCGCCGGCTCATTGTCCAGCACCAGCACCGAAGTGCCGGCCAGCCGGTTGGTCATCGGCCGGGCGGCGATGCTGGCCGGGCGGACGGCGCGGCGCTCGGTCCCGCGCGGCACGGTGACGGCGAAGACGGAGCCCTTGCCCGGTTCCGACCGCACGGTGATCGGGTGGTCCAGCATGCGGGCAACGCGGTCGACGATGGCGAGCCCCAACCCCATGCCGCGGTCGCGCCCCTTGGTGACCGGGGTGTCGAGGCGGCGGAATTCCTGGAAGATCTCGGCGATCTTGTCGCGCGGAATGCCGGGACCGTTGTCCCACACCTCGATGCGGATGCCGCCGTCGCCGGTGCGGCGGCAGCCCACCACCACCCGGCCGCCCTGGACGTAGCGCAGCGCGTTCGACAGGAAATTCTGCACGATCCGGCGCAGCAGACGCATGTCGCTTCGCACCACCGCCCCCGATCCCACGACCTTCAGGTCGATGCCGCGCTCCGCCGCCACCGCGGCATATTCGGTGGCAAGCGGCGCCAGGATGCCGCGCAGCGGGAAGTCGGTCACCTCCGGCGTCACCGCCCCGGCGTCGAGCTTGGAGATGTCGAGCAGCGCCGACAGCAGATCCTCCACCGACGCCAGGGCGAGGTCGATGTTGTCCACCAGTTCGGCATTGCCGGCCGGCTGTTCGAGGTCGGCGAGCGCCGAGACGAACAGGCGGGCGGCGTTCAAGGGCTGCAGCAGGTCGTGGCTGGCGGCGGCGATGAAGCGGGTCTTCGACAAATTGGCCTGATCGGCCTGGGATTTCGCCTGCTGAAGCTGGTCGTTCAGCATCATCAGCGCGGATTTCTCCGCCTGTTCGGATTCGCGGCGCCGCTCCTCCTCGCGCTTGATGACGGTGATGTCGGTGTAGACGCCGACGATGCCGCCGTCCCGCGTGCGCCGCTCGTTCACCTGGATCCAGCGCCCGTCGGACAGCCGGTTAAGGAAGACGCCCTTCAGGTCGTGGCGATGCTCCATTCGCTCGCGCAGCCAGACGTCGGGCGGCGGCTCGGCGACGGCACCGGCAGCGGCGACCATCGCCACCAGATCGTTGAAGCGGATGCCGGCCTGGATGCGGCCCGCCACCGATGGCCAGTAGGACAAATATTTGCGATTGCACAGCACCAGCCGGTCGGATGCGTCGAACAGGGCGAACCCTTCGTTCACCGACTCGATCGCCTCGAACAGGCGGGTGCGCATGGTGTCCGCCAGCTCCTTGGCACGGGCGAGGTCGCGGTTGCTGTCCTCCAGCTTGTGCAGGGCGCGTTCCAGCTCCAGCGTGCGCTCGCGGATCTTCTGTTCCAGCACGATGGCGGTCTGGAACAGCGAGAAGGCGCCGCCCTGGAAATCCATCGACCGCTCGACGCGGTCCATCAGCACCTTGTTGATGCGCTGGAGCTTGGCATTCTCCCGCTCCAGCTCGGCGATGCGGTCGGCGGGGTCGAGGGTCCAGTTGCGGGTTTGCATGCCGGCCATGGCTTAGCGCCCTCCGATGGCGACGCCCGTGAAGGTCTGGTTGACGTGCATGCCGTTCACCTGCTCGCCATAGGCACAGAACCCGACGACGCGGTGACGGGCCAGCCGGTCGGACATCACGGCGTTCAGCTGCCGCTGCTCCATCTCCAGCCGGCGCAGGATGCAGTCGCAGCCGAGGATCAGGTCGGGGGCGCCGACCTCCGCCTCGATGCCCTCGATCAGCCCGTCGAAGTTGGAAACCGGGTCCACCCCCTCCGCCACCGTCAGGACGATGCCCTCGTCGATGGCGCAGAAGAAGGTCAGGCTCTCGTCGTCGTTCACCTTCTGGATCGAGCGGACATGGTACTGGCCGCCGACCCGCACCACGACCGGGTGGGAGGCGAAGATCATCGGGGTCAGCGGCTCCCCCTCCAGCCCGACCAGCCGGGCATATTCGCGGCCCGCCGGCTCGGCATTGATCTCATGGACGATGCGGTGCTGCGGATCGGCGCCGGTGACCACCATCTTGCGGTCGGAGCTGACGAAATGCTGGGTGCGGAAGACGGTGAAGGGCCGCGTGGTGGTGAACAGCGCCACCACCGCGGCGTTGGGATGGAAGGCCCCCTCGTGCAGGACGAAGGTCCGCTCGAAATGCAGGTCGTCGCCGGCCGAGGCGCCGAACAGCGGGATGTCGATCAGCGCGTTGTGCAACGCGCTGACCACCGTTTCCTCGCTCATCGACAGCCCATCGATCAGCAGCATGGCGAAGCTGCGGGCCTCCTCGCCCAGCGGAACCGGGCGGGTTCCCATCGCGCGGTCGCGGCGCGACAGCAGCGACCGCGCGATGGCGGTGCTGTCGGCGATCTCGAAGCGGTCGACATGGTCGACCAGGGCGGTGACGATGCAGAAATCCTCGGTCGGGAAGCCCACCGCCACCAGGGCGTTGGTGGTGTAACCGCCGGGGCCGATCTCCCCCGCCGTGGTGCAGCCGATCACCGGCACCATGCCGAACTGCGCCGCCAGCGCGTCGGCCAGCGCCTCGCGGTCATAGCTGGGCGCGCAGAAGACGACCACCAGTTCCAGCGCCACCTCGCCCAGCCCGGCACGCAGTTCCCGCGCCGCCTCGTCGGGGCGTTCGGCATGGGTGACGGCGCGCGGCATGCCGTCGCCGGAGGCCGGTCTCGCCGGCCCCGTCACGGAAGTCTCTCCTGCGGACATGGCTTCCCCCTGCACCCCTCGCTCCGTCCGCGGATGCGATCCGGCAAGGGTACTCCAGGGATGGCGGCGGGCAAGACCAATCCGCGGACCGGTGAAGGAGGACATGATGCGGGGCGGCTCCCAGAGATGCTTTGCCTAAACAGTCTCGGCCGGTTGCGGATCCGGCAGGCCGGCCAGTTCCTCGTCGGTAAACAGGCGGGCCCTGGCGGTGAAACGGACGCCGTCCGGCGCCTCGATCGAGAAGCCGCCGCCGCGCGCCTGGATAACGTCCAGGATGACCTGGGTGTTGCGCCACCATTGGAAGGTGTCGTCGGACATGCAGAAGGGCGCACCGGCGACCGTGCCGAGGCACAGGTCGCGACCGCCCATCCGGAACTCCCCCTTCGGCAGGCAGAGCGGGGCCGAGCCGTCGCAACAGCCGCCCGACAGGTGCAGCATCAGCGGCCCGTGCTTCGCGGCGAGCCGGTCCAGCAGGGCGATGGCCTCAGGCGTAGCGATGACACGGTCGGTCGGCATTGTGGCGGTCATGGTGGTCCTTTATCACGAAACCACGCGGAGAAAGAAAAAAGGCCGGGGGACACGCCCCCGGCCCAGGTTTGCCCGATAGGGAGGAGCAGGGCTCAGAAGAAGCCGAGCGCTTTCGGGCTGTAGCTGACCAGCAGGTTCTTGGTCTGCTGGTAGTGGTCGAGCATCATCTTGTGCGTCTCGCGGCCGATGCCGGACTTCTTGTACCCACCAAAGGCGGCGTGCGCCGGGTACAGGTGGTAGCAGTTGGTCCAGACGCGGCCGGCCTGGATGCCGCGGCCCATGCGGAAGGCGCGGTTGCCGTCACGGCTCCACACGCCGGCCCCCAGGCCGAACTCGCTGTCGTTGGCGATGGCCAGCGCCTCCTCCTCGGTCTCGAAGGTCGTCACGGCGACGACCGGGCCGAAGATCTCCTCCTGGAAGATGCGCATCTTGTTGTGGCCTTCGAGGATGGTCGGCTGCACGTAGTAGCCGCCTTCCAGCTCGCCGCCCAGATGGGCGCGCTCGCCGCCGATCAGGACCTTGGCGCCCTCGGCCTTGCCGATCTCGATGTAGGAGAGGATTTTCTCCAGCTGCTCCTGCGAGGCCTGGGCGCCGATCATGGTGCCGCCGTCCAGCGGATGGCCCTGGGCGATCTTGGCGACGCGCTCGACCGCCAGCTTGATGAAGCGGTCGTAGATCGACTTCTGGATGAGGACGCGGCTGGGGCAGGTGCAGACCTCGCCCTGGTTCAGCGCGAACATCGCGAAGCCTTCCAGCGCCTTGTCGAGGAACTCGTCGTCGGCAGCCATCACGTCTTCGAAGAAGATGTTCGGCGACTTGCCGCCCAGCTCGACGGTCGACGGGATGATGTTCTCCGACGCGTATTGCAGGATCAGGCGGCCGGTCGAGGTCTCGCCGGTGAAGGCGATCTTCGAGATGCGCTTGTTGGTGGCGAGCGGCTTGCCGGCCTCGATGCCGAAGCCGTTGACGATGTTCAGCACGCCGGGCGGCAGCAGGTCGCCGATGATCTCGGCCAGCACCATGATCGCCATCGGGGTCTGCTCGGCCGGCTTCAGCACGATGCAGTTGCCGGCGGCCAGCGCCGGGGCCAGCTTCCAGGCGGCCATCAGCAGCGGGAAGTTCCAGGGAATAATCTGGCCGACGACGCCCAGCGGCTCATGGAAGTGGTAGGCGTAGGTGGTGTGGTCGATCTCGGCGATCGAGCCTTCCTGGGCGCGGATGCAGCCGGCATAGTAGCGGAAATGGTCGATGGCCAGCGGAACGTCGGCGGCGCGGGTCTCGCGGATCGGCTTGCCGTTGTCCAGCGTCTCGGCCAGCGCGATGACCTCCAGCCGCTCTTCCATGCGGTCGGCGATCTTCAGCAGGATGTTCGAGCGTTCGGTCGGCGAGGTGCGGCCCCAGGCATCCTTGGCGGCGTGGGCGGCGTCGAGCGCCAACTCCACGTCGGCGGCCTGGGAACGGGCGATCTCGCACAGCGGCTTGCCAGTGATCGGGGTGAGATTGGTGAAGTATTGGCCATCCACCGGCGCAACCCACTGGCCACCGATATAGTTGTCGTAGCGGGGGCGGAGCGCGATCTGCTTCTGGAGCGTGTCGAGAGCCTGGTGGAGCATTTTGGCCGTTCCTCTCAGTGTGGTGAACCGGTCAGGTCTCCGGTCCAGCGCGTTTGTCGAGGGCCATTCAGCCACTCTGAGAGGCAGGGGGTAAATTGTACTATGGAAGGAGACGGTCGGCGGGTGGGATTGTTCGTGTCCCACCCTATGACCGCACCCTTGCGGCGCTTCACTCCGCCGGCTGGCGACCCTCGACATAGCCCTTGCGCATCTGCTCCTGATACCAGCGGCGGTGGTGCTCCATCGCCCAGTTCTCGTCGACCTCGCCGCAGCCCATAGCGTCGAAGGCGCCTTCCATGCCGATGGTGCCGATGTAGATGTGGCCGATCACCGCAGCGATCAGGCCCGCCGCCAGCAGCCCGTGGATGACGTGCATGATCTGCATGCCGCCGATCCCGGTGAACGCAAAGGGCACCATCAGCAGATAGCCGGTGGCCGCCATGCCGATGCCGCCCAGCACGATGCTCCAGAACACCAGCTTCTGCCCGGCGTTGAAGCGCCCGGCTTCCGGATGGTGCCCACCGGCCTTGGAGAAGAGCCCGCCCGCCGTCCTGATCCAGGTCCAGTCGGCCTTCTCCGGGATGTTGTCGCGCAACCAGAGCGCCATGATCATCAGCAGCCCGACGACGAAGGGCACACTGACGAAGTTGTGGATCGACTTGGCATATTCGGCCAGCGGCGTGAAGGCCTGATGGCCGATCAGCGGGATCAGCAGCGGCCGCCCGAAGGTCATGATCACCCCGGTCAGCGCCATGGTCAGGAAGCTGACAGCCGTCGTCCAGTGGGCGAAGCGGTCCAGTCCGTTGAAGCGCAGCACCAGCCGCCCCGATTTGCCGCCATGGATGCGAATTGTGCCGCGGTAGAGGAAGAAGATCGCCAGCACCGCCGTCATGCCGATGGCGAGCCCGCCGATCGCCAGCCGCAGCGTGTGGGTGCGCCACTCCCGCCATTCCCGCCCTTCCGGCTGGACCAGCACCCCCAGCCTCTCATCCGGGATGCTGACGCGGCCGATCACCTTGTCGTCCTGCGGGACGTAGAGCGGCACTTGCTCCTTGGTGGTCGGCGAGTTCTGGCCGGGCACCTGATAGAGCTGCGCTTGTGCGAAAGTCGGAGCGGCCAGACTCTGGACGGCCAGCAAGGCGATCAACAGCAGCAGGGCGTGCAAGGGGAGTCTGGTGGGGCGCATGGTGGTCTCCCGGTAAGGTCTTTACTTGTGGAGGCGCTTACGCCCCTCCCGTGCCCGGCCCGCCGGGGGCGAAGGGGGAGCCGCGGTCGTTGCGGCCATAGGCGGTCGACCAGCCCGGCGCGCCCGAGCCATAGCCCCGGCGAAGCGAGCGTTCCTGATAGATGTCGGCCAGCACCGCCCCGTCGCCACCCATCAGTGCGCGGGTGGAGCACATCTCCGCACACAGCGGCAGCTTGCCCTCGGCCAAGCGGTTGGCGCCGTATTTCTGATACTCCTCGACGCTGCCGTCCGGTTCGGGACCGCCGGCGCAGAAGGTGCACTTGTCCATCTTGCCGCGGCTGCCGAAGTCGGTGGTGCGCGGGTATTGCGGCGCGCCGAACGGGCAGGCGTAGAAGCAGTATCCGCAGCCGATGCACAGATCCTTGCTGTGCAGCACCACCCCGTCGGCGGTTTGCAGGAAGCAGTCGACCGGGCAGACCGCGGCGCAGGGCGGGTCGTTGCAATGCATGCAGGCCATGGAGATCGACCGCTCGCCCGGCTTGCCGTCGTTCAGCGTGACCAGCCGGCGGCGGTTGATGCCCCAGGGGACCTCATGCTCGTTCTTGCAGGCGGTGACGCAGGCGTTGCATTCGATGCAGCGTTCGGCGTCGCACAGGAACTTCATCCGGGCCATTGTTCTGTTCAGCTCCCGTACGTCACGCCGGCTCGACCCGGCAGAGGGTGACCTTGGTTTCCTGCATGAAGGTGACGGGGTCGTAGCCGTAGGTCGTCACCCCATTCACCGGCTCGCCCAGCACGATGGGGTCGGTGTCGGGCGGGTAGTTGCCGCGCAAGCTGTCGCCCTGCCAGAAGCCGGAGAAGTGGAAGGGCATGAACACCGTGCCGCCGCCGACGCGGTCGGTCACCAGCGCCTTGACCTTCGCCTTGCTGCCGTCCTCCGGCCCATAGACCCAGACCCAGGCCCCGTCCCGGATGTTCAGCCGCTCGGCGTCCTTGGTGTTGATCTCCGCGAACATCGACTGCTGCAGCTCGGCCAGCCACGGGTTGGACCGGGTCTCCTCGCCGCCGCCCTCATACTCGACCAGCCGGCCGGAGGTCAGCACCATGGGGAAGCGCTGGCGCAGGTCGCTGTCCGCCACCTTGAACTGGAGCGAGCGGGCAAGCTGGACCAGACGGAAGTCGCGCCGGTCCTCGATGGCCGGGAAGGCCTTCACCAGATCGGGGCGCGGGGAATAGATCGGCTCGCGGTGGACCGGCACCGGGTCGGGCAGGTTCCAGGCGACGGCGCGCGCCTTGGCGTTGCCGTGCGGAACGCAGCCATGCTTCAGCGCCACGCGGATGATGCCCATCGACAGGTCGGTCTGCCAGCTGACATTGTCCACCTCGGCCCCGCTGCCGCCGATGGCCTGGATGACGCGCATCTCGTCAGGCGTCAGATCCTTGTCCCAGCCCAGCTTCCTCAGCACGGCCATGGTGAATTCGGGATAGCCGTCCTCGATCTCCGAGCCCTTGGAATAGGAGCCGTCGGCCAGCAGCGAGACGCCGTTGCGCTCCACCCCGAAGCGGGCGCGGAAGACGCCGCCGCCGTCCATGACATGCTTGGAGGTGTCGTAGAGCACCGCCGATCCCGGATGCCGGATCTCCGGATGGCCCCAGCTCGGCCAGGGCAGGCCGTAATAATCGCCGGCGCAGGGGCCGGAGGATGCCCGCATGGTGATCTTGTCGAAGTCGGCCTGATGCTTCATGTGCATCTTCAGCCGTTCCGGCGACTGGCCGGTGGCGCCGATGGACAGGCAGCTGCGGTTCATCTCGCGCAGGATGTCCTCCGGCACCGGCCGGTCCTTCTCCACCGTGATGTGCTTGAACATCTCGTCGGCGAAGCCCAGCTTGCGCGCCAGCAGATAGATGATGGCGTAGTCGTCCTTCGATTCGAAGATCGGCTCCACCACCTTCTCCCCCCACTGCATCGAGCGGTTGGAGCAGGTGCGCGACCCGTCGGTCTCGAACTGGGTGCAGGCCGGCAGGATGTAGGTGCCGTTGCGCCGCTCCTTGATGGCGGCAAAGGTGGTCGGGTGCGGGTCGGCGATGACCAGAAGGCTCAGCTTCTCAAGCCCCTTCACCATCTCCGGCATGCGGGTGACGGTGTTGCCGCCATGGCCGAAGCACATCATGGCGCGCAAGGGGCTCGGCTGGTCGATCTCGCCGGGCTTCGCCAGCACGGCATCGAACCAGCGGGTGGTCGGGATGCCCTTGGCCTCCATCAGCTCCTTGGTGGCGAAGCGGCCCTTCAGATAGTCGTACTCGACATCCCAGGCGCGGGCGAAATGCTTCCACGCCCCTTCCGCCAGCCCGTAATAGGCGGGCAGCGTGCTGACATCGAGGCCGAAGTCGGTGGCGCCCTGGACGTTGCAGTGGCCGCGGTAGATGTTGGCGCCGCCGCCGGCCACGCCGATGTTGCCGAGCGCCAGCTGCAAAATCGACAGGGCGCGGACATTGGCGGTGCCGACCGTGTGCTGGGTGACGCCCATGCACCAGATCACCGTGCTGGGCTTGTTCTTGGCCAGCGCCTCCGCCACGCGGCGAAGCTGCGATCCGGGGGCGCCGGTCACCCGCTCCACCTCCTCCGGGGTCCACTTCTTCACTTCGGCGCGGATCTCGTCCATGCCGTAGACGCGCTGGCGGATGTATTCCTTGTCCTCCCAGCCATTCTCGAAGATGTGCCACAGCAGGCCCCAGGCGACCGGGATGTCGGTGCCGGGACGGATGCGGACATATTCGGTGGCGTGCGCGGCGGTGCGGGTGAAGCGCGGGTCGATGACGATGAAGGGCGCGCGGTTGTGCTCCTTGCCGCGCAGCATGTGCTGCATCGACACCGGATGCGCCTCGGCCGGGTTCCCGCCGACGATCAGCAGCGCCTTGGAGTTCTGGATGTCGTTGTAGCTGTTGGTCATGGCGCCATAGCCCCACGTGTTCGCCACGCCGGCGACCGTGGTGGAGTGGCAAATGCGCGCCTGATGATCGACGTTGTTGGTGCCCCAGAAGGCCGCCAGCTTGCGGTAGAGATAGGCGCCCTCGTTGGAGAATTTGGCCGAGCCGAGCCAGAACACCGCGTCCGGCCCGGATGCCTTGCGGATGTCCATCAGCTGGTTGCCGATCTCCTCGATCGCCTGGTCCCAGCCGATGCGCTGCCAGACCCCGTCCACCAGCTTGAGCGGATATTTGACGCGGCGGGTGCCCTTGGTCAGTTCGCGCACCGAAGCACCCTTGGCGCAGTGGGTGCCCTGGTTGATCGGGCTTTCCCAACCCGGCTCCTGCCCGACCCAGACGCCGTTCTGCACCTCGGCGATCACCGTGCAGCCGACAGAACAGTGCGTGCAGACGTTCTTGCGCGTCACCACCTCGACATTCGGCAGGATGGGACCGGCCTCCGCCTTGCGGATCATGGCACCCGGCAGGGCGCCGACGGCGGCGATGCCGCCTGCGGCAAGGCCGGACCGGCGCAGGAAGCCGCGGCGGCTGACGCCCGACTCCAGACTGTCGGCCAGTGCCGCGACCAGACCGGACCGCTTTCCGCCTGCCGCTTTCGCCGAGCTGCGTTTGACCAGCATGGACACCCTCCGGATCGCCCTTAGAGGCGGTTCAGCGCGTAGAAGCGCTTGACGTGTTCGGTTTCGCGGTAGCGGGCCTTCACCTGCTCCTGCGGCGATTCCATCGCCTGCGCCTCGTCGCCCACCGGCAGCATCGTTGCCGCCGCGGCGCCGGCCGCACCGAGGCCCAGCGTCTTCAGGATGTCGCGGCGTTGCAGCGGGTTGCGTTTGGGGGGGGTGCGCGTGGATTCTTGCGGCGTCTTCATGCGTCGGCTCCCTCCAACTCGTCGATCTGTCTGTTGAGCGCCTCCCGCTCGATCTCCAGGAACAGGCGGCCGATGGTGCCGACCGGGCGGTAGAGGCCAGCCGCCTCCGCCCTCTCCAGATCCTGGAAGAAGCGCCCGGCCCAGGGCGTCAGATGGCTGTCCAGCATGTGGCGCTGCACCGCCGGGTCGGCCCCCTCGCGGATCAGCACGGCCATCACGTCGCAGAGTGCTGCGATGTGGTCCTCCGGCTCCGACACGTCGGGGGCGCGCTCCAACCCCAGAGCCTGGAGGTCGGCGCGCAGGGCCGACAGCGGGCGGTCGGTCAGGAAGCCGGTGCGGTAATAGGAGGCATAGGGGACCAGTTCGCCCTGGACGACGCCGATGAACAGCGCGTTGAACTCCCGCTCGGCCCCTGCGGACTCGACGGCGCGGGCGCGGGCGGCCAGATCGTCGAAGGCCCGTCCGAGCGGCGTCGCATCGCCGCTAAGTTTGCCGAGCAGCGCCAGCAGATCGGCTGACGGCGGGGCGGCCAGCGTCAGCGCCAGCAGCCGGTAGGCGTCGGCGCGCAAGCCGTCGGCGCTGGTTTCCGGATCATGAACCGTCATCACACTCCCGCAAGCCGCTCCGGGTCCCTCGTCCAAGGCCGTGGCCGGCCCGAACTGGGATAACGGCCGACACGGGCAAAGGTTGCCCTATCCGGTCGGGGCTACCCAGCCGGGCTCATCCCTTTTCCCCACTGACGGAATCACCGCTGCGGACGGCCGGAGAAGTTGCGATGCGCGATCGACGCCTCCTCTCCCACCCGTGCGCCGGACGACGCGAAGGTCTCGTCGGCACTGCGGGCGAACAGGCCCGGCAGGACGGCCCAGGCGGCGCCTGCCAGGACGACGATGGCGCAGAGCGCAGCGAGGAAGGCTTTCATCGGCAATTCTCCGGACAGCGCCTGTCGGGGCGAGGCCGCCCAACCCGGCTCCACCCACCACCGGCACAACACCGCCCGAGCCCGATTGTTTCCGCCCCGTCATTTCCCCTTGATATGCTCGTTACGAGCAAATATGGTTTTGCTCGTAACGAGCATAGAGCGGAGCCGTCTGATGCCCGAGGTCGCCGAACTTGCCTACACCCCCACCGTCGCTGCGGCGACCGCGCCGATCTACGAGCGGATGAAGCGTGTCGTGCCGGCGATCGAATGGCCCTTCCACGCGCCGCTGGTCCACGCCATCAACGACCTGAAGCGCGAGCGCAACGCCGTCATCCTTGCCCACAACTACCAGACGCCCGAGATCTTCCACGGCGTGGCCGACATCGTCGGCGACAGCCTGGCGCTGGCCGCCAAGGCGACGGAAACCGACGCCGACGTGATCGTGCTGGCCGGCGTGCATTTCATGGCGGAGACGGCGAAGCTGCTCAATCCGGCCAAGACGGTGCTGATCCCCAGCCGCAACGCCGGCTGCTCGCTGGCCGACAGCATCACCGCCGCCGATGTCCGGCTCCTGCGCGAGGCGCATCCCGGCGTTCCGGTGGTGGCCTATGTCAACACCTCGGCCGAGGTGAAGGCGGAGGTCGACATCTGCTGCACCTCGGGCAACGCGGTGGAGGTGGTGGAATCGCTCGGCGTCGACCGGGTGATCTTCCTGCCCGACGAGTATCTGGCGAAATACGTCGCCACCCAGACCAAGGTCGAGATCATCGCCTGGAAGGGCCATTGCGAGGTGCATGAGCGCTTCACCGGCGCCGAGATCGAGGAGTTCCGCCGCCGTTTCGACCGGCTGACGGTGATCGCCCACCCAGAATGTCCGTCCGACGTGCTGGAAGCCGCAGATTTCGTCGGCTCCACCGCCCGCATGATCGACTTCGTCGGCACCGAGAAGCCGCCGCGGGTGCTGATGGTCACCGAATGCTCGATGAGCGACAACGTCGCCGCCGCCTCGCCCGAGACGGAGTTCGTGCGGCCCTGCAACCTGTGCCCTCACATGAAGACGGTGACGCTATCGAGCATCCTCGACTCGCTGCAAACCCTGGAGCCGCGCGTCGAGATCCCGGACGCGCTGGCCGCCCGCGCCCGCCGGTCGGTGGAGCGCATGCTGGCGGTGAAGCCGAAGTGAGCGTGTAGAAAAGCCCTTCCCTCAGCGAGAGGGAGCTTGAGGAGTCCTCCATGACCTCCAGCACGCCTTTTGACGTCCGCGATGCCGAGGTGATCGTCGTCGGCTCCGGCCTTGCCGGGATGACCGCGGCACTGCAACTGGCGCCGCGCGCCGTCACGCTCATCACCAAGACCGCCGGCCTGACCGGCGGCTCCAGCCTCTACGCCCAGGGCGGCATCGCCGCCGCCGTCGGTCCTGGCGACCGGCCGGAGGACCATGCCGCCGACACCGTCACCGCCGGGGCCGGGCTGGTCGATGCGGCGATGGCGGCGCTGCTGACCCGCGACGGCGCAGCCGAAGTCCGCCGCCTGCTCGACGACGGCCTGCCCTTCGACCGTGCGCCCGACGGCTCGCCGCTGCTGGGCCGCGAGGCCGCGCATGGTGCTGCCCGCATCGTCCATGCCGGCGGCGACGCCACCGGCCGCACCCTGGTCACCGCCCTGGCGGACCGCCTGCGCGCCACCCCGTCGGTGCGGGTGGAGACCGACGCCTTCGCCGTCGATCTCGTGCTGCGCAACGGCCGGGTCTGCGGACTGCTGGCCTGCCATGGGCAGGGTTGGGTGCTGCACAGGGCGCCGCGCGTCATCCTGGCGACCGGCGGCATCGGCGCCGCCTTCGCCCGCACCACCAACCCGGCGGAGGCCACCGGCGACGGCCTCGCCATCGCCGCGCGGGCGGGTGCCCGGCTGGCGGACCTGGAATTCGTCCAGTTCCATCCCACGGCGCTGGCCGTCGATGCCGACCCGGTGCCGCTGCTGACCGAGGCGTTGCGCGGGGCGGGCGCCCTGCTGCTCGACCGTCAGGGCCACCGTTTCATGCCGGACGAGCATCCGCTGGCGGAGCTGGCGCCGCGCGACGTGGTCGCCCGCGCCATCGGCCGGCGCGTCGCGGCGGGCGAGCCGGTTTTCCTCGACCTGCGCCCGGCGCTGGCCGCCAAGCCCGGCGGTTTCCCCACCGTCTTGGCGCTGTGTGCCGAGCATGGGCTGGATCCTTTCGCCGAACCCATGCCAGTGGCGCCGGCCGCCCACTACCATATGGGCGGGGTGGTGACCGACGCCGACGGGCGGACCAGCCTGGAGGGGCTGTGGGCCTGCGGCGAGGTCGCCTGCACCGGCGTCCACGGCGCCAACCGGCTGGCGAGCAATTCCCTGCTGGAAGCGCTGGTGTTCGGAGCCCGCGTCGCCCGCGACGTGACAGACCGTCCTCTGTCGCCGCTGCCGCCCTTCGCCCTGCCCAGGCCGCCGGCGGTCGCCGCCGATGTCGGCCATGCCCTGCTGGACGCCATCGGGGCGGAGGCGCGGACTGCGCTCTACGACGGCGCCGGTCTGGTCCGCAACGGGCTGGGGCTGCTGGCCGCCCGGCGCAAGCTCGACCGGCTGGCGGCGGCGCTGGACATGCTCCGCTGCGAGGACGGTGACACCCACGACACTGTCCAGGCTCCGCCGGACATCGTCCGGCACTGGGGCGAGGCGCGCAACCGGCTGCTGGTCGGCCGTCTGGTCGTCCATGCCGCCCTGGCGCGGGAGGAAAGCCGCGGCGCCCATTGCCGCAGCGACCATCCCTTGCCGAATCCCGCCTCCCTCTCCCGCACCCTGACCCTCAGCGATCTGGCCGGCACCGCCGGTCCCCTGCCCGGAGACGCCGCATGCTGCATCCTCTGACCGTCGAGCCCATCGTCCGTGCCGCCCTGGCGGAGGATCTGGGCCGGGCCGGCGACATCACCACCGACAGCATCATCCCGGCCGACGCGGTGGCGACCGCCCGCATCGCCGCCCGCAAGGACGGCCGCGTCGCCGGGCTGGAAGCGGCGCTGATCGCCTTCCTAATGCTCGACCCCGGCATGTCGGTGACGGTGGAACGCGCCGACGGCGACGACGTGCCCCCCGGCGGCACCATCGCCACCCTCACCGGCAAGGCCCGCGCCCTGCTGACGGCGGAGCGCACCGCGCTGAACCTGATGGGCCGGCTGTCCGGCATCGCCACCGCCACCCGCGCCCTGGTGCGCGAGGTGGAGGGTACGCAAACGCGCATCGTCTGCACCCGCAAGACCACCCCGGGCCTGCGCGTTCTGGAGAAGCATGCGGTCAAGCTGGGCGGCGGCTTCAACCACCGCTTCGGGCTGGATGACGCGGTGCTGATCAAGGACAACCACATCGCCGTCGCCGGCGGCGTGCGCCCGGCGGTGGAGCGCGTCCGCGCCGCCATCGGCCACATGGTGAAGGTGGAGGTCGAGGTCGACACGCTCGACCAGCTGGACGAGCTGCTGGGCCTGCCCGTCGATGTCGTGCTGCTCGACAACATGGACCCGGACACGCTGCGCCGCGCGGTGCGGATGGTGGATGGCCGCCTGCTGACCGAGGCATCGGGCAACGTCACGCTTGCCACCGTCCGCGCCATCGCCGAGACCGGCGTCGACATGATCAGCTGCGGCTGGCTGACCCACAGCGCCCCGAACCTGGATTTGGGACTTGATATGTGACGACACGGCCGGCACTCCTGGCTCCGACCCGGAGCAGGAGTGCCGGCCGTGTCGTCATCGCGCTGCCGCCATCACGCCGCCAGCGTCTCGACCTTGCCGTCGAGATCCATGATCAGCAGCTCGACCTCCAGATCGGGATAGCGCTGCTTTGCCATGTCCTTGAGCTTGACCAGATACTGGCTGTGCACCTCGGTTTCCCGCTTCGCATCGCCGGCCAGGTCCAGATTGAGGAACGCGTTGTAGGCTCCGCAGTCGCGGTGATCCATGACGATCAGCCGCTTGACATGGTGCAGGTCGCGGGCGATCTGGACCTCGTCCCAGAAGGCGGCGCCCCAGGTCGGCTTCTTCTCGTTCAGCGCGCCCAGGCTGGCGCCGGCCAGAACGATGTGGTCGTAATTGGTCTTCAGTTTGCGCCCGTCCATGTATTCGGCCACCCGCGCCATCAGGCGGTAATCCATGCAGGTCAGCAGCAGCGTGTCGACACTGCCAGCCTGTGCCGGCCGCGTCAGCATCGGGGTCATCAGCGTCACACCGGCGCCCAAGGTCGCCAGCTTCAGAAACCCACGTCGCGAATTGTGCTGCGCATGACAGCAGCCGTGCTCGTGCCCGGTGGACTGGTGAGCCGTCAAGTCCTTCATAGAGCCCTCCCTGGATTGTAGATCAGGCGGAGGGTATTCGCGCATTCCACGGAATTCTATTCACAAAGTTCACCACTAGGGATTTCCCGTACTGCAAAAAAACGACGCATGAATATCCAGATTCTGATCTTTTAATCTTTACGTTCAGAGCGCCTCAAATATCATATCAAGGTGACGGGCCGAATGTTTCCGTCACCTTATAGTGAGACCCTGGAGACTTTTCGTAATCCCGTGCGAAACAGAACGGGCCGCCCTTTCTCACGAAGGGGCGGCCCGTTTCTGTACATGGAATTTCCGGGTCGTCAGCGTTCGGCCGTTACCCGCCGCGCGTGCTGCTGGGCGCTGGTGTTCCGGCCGACCCGACGGTGCTGGAGGCCGGCGGCGGCGATGCGCTCGCGCTGTGGTTGGGCGAACAGTCCGCGTTGGCGATCCCCGCCGTCAGGAGAGTGGCGAGACCGAACAAAGCGGCGACGACCGGACTGGCTCCATGAGACATTGGATCACCTCCTTTCTGAA
>Ga0206117_100818_pt1 | contig 22661 bp, 17 predicted proteins | sample 3A5Ametagenome_FD_177997 | JGI IMG/M metagenome (GOLD analysis project Ga0206117, IMG submission 177997) | Enriched microbial communities from leaf-cutter ant dump, University of Wisconsin, Madison, United States - 3A5A | ecosystem: Environmental > Terrestrial > Nest > Insects nest > Nest dump... | reverse complement strand
GCGAGCGGCGCCGCGCCGCCATCGCCGCCGGGGCGTTGGCGACCGGCAGGATCGTCACCTCGCCGCGGATGCGCGCCAGATCGAGACGGCGGAACAGCCGGCCCAGCAGCAGTTCGCCCTCATATTCGTCGCCGTGGTTACCCGCCATCAGCAGCACGCGCGGGCCCGTCCCGTTGCGCACGCGACAGACCGGGACCTTCACCTGATAATAGGGGGAGCGGTCCACCGAGAACGGGATGCTGAGGAAATCCAGCGACTTGCCGTCGGCGGCGAAATCGAGCGCGTGGTAGAGGCCAGTGTGCATTCCAAAAACCTTCTGGCGGAGGGGCGCCTTGGCAGCGGTTGCCGGGCGCCGTCCTCCGGTTCACCGGGGAAGCGCGCTTACAGGGCGGCGAGCGCCGTCATCTCGACGCGCAGGTCGGGATCGGCCAGCCGCGCCTCGGTGCAGGCGCGGGCCGGCGGGTTGGCCGGGTCGATCCAGGCGTCATAGACCTCGTTCATGGCGTCGAAGTCGGTGATGTGCGGCAGGAAGACGTTGACGGCGACCAGCTTGGACTTGTCGCTGCCGGCCTCCGCCAGCAGGGCGTCGATCTTGGCCAGCACGTCGCGGGTCTGCTCCTGGATGGAGCCGGTGCGGGTGTTGGCGACCTGGCCCGCGATGTGGACCATGCCCTGGCAGACGACGGCCTGGCTCATGCGCGAACCGACCTGGAACCTGGTGATCATCGGAAAGAACCTCTCTTGGATGCCGAACGGCGGGTCACATCTGCGGAAGCGTCTGCTTTTCCTTGAACCACGTCATCTGCAGGGCGCCCAGCTTGCCGTTCAGGCGGTTGTAGAACAGGAAGGTGTTGATCCAGTTGACCAAGTCCTGCTCGCCATGGCGGACGGCGACATGGGCCGGCGACTGGCGGATCAGGAACTTCAGCTCGACCTCCTTGCCGGGATTGTCCTGCGCGACCTTCAGCGCGATGGCGCTGTTCTCGGCGAAGGTCTCGACCTGCCCGGCCAGATAGGCGGCGATGGCGCCGGGGGTGTCCTCGAAGCGCACCAGCTTGGCGCCGGGGGCGTTGTCGGTCAGCCAGATGTCGAGCGTCGAACCCTTGGCGACGCCGATGCTGTGGCCCTTCAGCCCGTCGGGATCGCTGGCGTTCGCCATCGACTTCGGCCCGTAGACGCCGAGATTGACCGCGGCATAGGGCTGGGTGAAGGTCACCTGCTGGGCGCGCTCCGGCGTGGCGCCGGCGGCGGCGATCAGCACGTCGACCTTGTTGGCGAGCAGGCTGGGAATGCGGTTGGCGCCGGTCACCTGGACCAGATCCAGCTTCACGCCCATGTCGGCGGCCATCAGCTTCGCCAGATCGATGTCGAGGCCGGCGGCCTCGCCCTTGGCGTCCTTGAAGCCCCAGGGGGCGGCGTCCATCAGAACGCCGACGCGCAGCTTGCCGGCCGACAGCACGTTCTGCAGGGCATCCGCCCTGGCGGCGGAGGGCAGGGCGGCGGCGGAAAGCGCGACGGTGGCGCAGACCGCCACGGCGGCGGCGAGGGTCCGGAAGAGTCTCACGACATTGCTCCTCTGTTCTGGTGATTGTCCGGTCCTCGGCAGGGAACCGGTGGTTGGTTCGGCGAATGGCCCGGCAGCGCCTCAGCGGACGGAGGCGATGAAGCTCTGCAGTTCGGGGGTGCGGGGGTTGGCGAAGAGCTCGGCCGGCGGCCCCTCTTCCCAGACGCGGCCCTGGTGCATGAAGACGATCTTGGAGGCGACGTTGCGGGCGAAGCCCATCTCGTGGGTGACCAGCACCATGGTCATGCCCTGGCGCGCCATGTCCTCCATCACCTTCAGCACCTCGCCGACCAGTTCGGGGTCGAGCGCCGAGGTCACCTCGTCAAACAGCATCAGGTGCGGGCGCATGGCGAGGCAGCGGGCGATGGCGACGCGCTGCTGCTGCCCGCCGGACAGCTGGGCCGGATAGGAGTCGATCTTGTCGGCCAGCCCGACGCGCTCCAGCACGTCCAGCGCCAGCGCCCGGCCGTCGGCCTTGGCGATCCGCTTGTTGAGGACCGGCGCCAGCGTGATGTTGCGTTCCACCGTCATGTGCGGGAACAGGTTGAAGGCCTGGAAGACGATGCCGACGCGCTGGCGGAAGTCGCGCAGGTTCGGCATGTCGGTGCGCACCGGCTGGCCCTCCACCGTGATCTCGCCGCCGTCGATGCGCTCCAGCGCGTTGATGCAGCGGAGCAGGGTCGATTTGCCGGAGCCCGACTTGCCGATGATGGTGACGATCTCGCCTTCCGCGATGTCGAGCGACACCCCCTTGAGCACCTGGGTCGACCCATAGCTCTTGGTAACGTTTCGGATGTCAACGAGCGCCATTGAGACGGACCTCCAGGGAACGAGCCCACAGGGTGAGCGGCAGGCAGGCGGCGAAATAGATCGCCGCGACGATGGAGTAGACCAGCAGGGGCTGGAAGGTGGCGGCGCTGACCAGCTGACCGGCGCGGGCGAGCTCGACGAAGCCGACGATGGAGGCCAGCGACGTGCCCTTGATCAGCTGGACGAGGAAGCCGACGGTCGGCGGCAGCGCCATGCGGAAGGCCTGCGGCGCGATGACGTAGCGGAACTGGTGCCAGGTCGACAGGCCGAGGCAGGCGGCGGCCTCCCACTGCTCGTGCTTCACCGCCTCGATGCCGCCGCGCCAGATCTCGCCGAGGAAGGAGGCGGTGTAGACGGTCATGGCGATGCCGACGGCGACCAGCGGCGGCATCTCGATGCCGAGGAAGACCGGCATGCCGAAATAGAAGAACATCAGCAGGCCGAGCAGCGGCACGCCCTGGACCAGTTGCAGGAAGGCGGTGGCGGTCCAGCGCAGCGCGCGGCTGGCGCTGGTCCGCATCAGGGCGAGCGCCAGCGCCAGCGGCGCGCCGAAGCCGAGCGCGATGAGGACGAGGACGGCCGTCCATTGCAGGGCGCTGAGCAGCGACAGCAGGTCGCCGAGGGAGAAGGAACGCATGGCCGATGTCTCCGTCAGCGCCGAACCGGCCAGCGGAAGGCGAGGTGCCCCACCGCGGCGAACAGCAGTTTGAAGGTCATCACCAGGGCGAAGTAGATGCCGCAGATCACGGCATAGACCTCGAAGCTGCGGTAGGTGCGCGTCTCGATGAAGCCGCCGGTGTGGAACAACTCCTCCGCCGAGATCTGCGAGGCCAGCGAGGTGCCGAGCAGCAGCAGGACGAACTGGCTGGTGAAGGCGGGATAGACGCTGCGCAGGGCGGGCGGCAGGACGATGTACCGGAACACCTGCCAGCGCGAGAGCCCCAGACACTGGCCCGCTTCCACTTGGCTGCCGGGGATGGCGTCGAGCCCGGCGCGGACGATCTCGGTGCAGTAGGCGCCGAAATAGAGGCCGAGCGCGATGGACGCCGCCTCGAAGGCCCCCATCCGCAGGCCGAAGCCCGGCAGCACGAAGAAGACCACGAACAGCTGGATCAGCGACGGCGTGTTGCGGATCAGCTCGACATAGCCGCGGATCGCCCAGCGCACCGGGCGCGGCCCGCTGCGCACCGCCGCCGCGGCGGCGACGCCGATGGCGGTGCCGAGGACCGCGGCGACCAGGGTCAGCAGCAGCGTGTGCAGCGTGCCGTCGATCAGCTGGTCCTGATAGCGCCAGAGCTGCTGGAAATTCAAGGTCTGCATGGGGAGTCCGGCGGCCTCGGGTCAGCCGAAGAAGGTGCGGTAGGCGCGGCACACCCGCCCGTCGGCATCGAGGCCGAACAGCACCCGCCAGCGGTCGATGCAGGTGCAGGGGTGCGAGACGCCGAACTCGACGATGTCGCCGACAGCAAGCTCTTGGCCGGCCGGCAAGGCGACGAAAGCGTGCTGGTCGTTCAGCCGGGTCACCCGCAGCCCGTCCGCGGGCAGGGCCACGCCGTCGCGGTGGATGCGCAGCGGGCGGGGCAGATCCTGGTCGAAGGAGGAATCGCGCATGCCGAAGCCGCAGATCGCCAGCCCCGGCTCCGGCCGGGTCAGCACCTCCGCCCACAGGCGCAGGGCGGGGCGAAAATCGGCGGCGGTGGCACCGCCGCAGGCGAAGCCCTGCCGGGCGTCGAGTGCACCGAGCGCGCGCTCGTAGGTGCCGTGGTCGTGGAAGAAGATGGCGCCGCTGCGCAGCACCAGCGTGGCGTTGCCGTCGGCTTTCGCGACCGGCGCCAGGGCGGCGACCACCATGTCGAAGAAGGCCGATCCGCCGGCGGTGAGCAGCAGCGGCCGGTCCGGCGCCAGCCCGCGCACCAGGGCGAAGGCCTCCGCCGTCCGCTCCATCAGGGCGGCGATGTTGGCGGCGGTCGCGGCCGGGTCGGAGGTCGCCACCGCCCCCTCATAGGTGGCGACGCCGTCGAGCACCAGCAGCCCGGGATGCAGCAGCACTGCGGTGAGGATCGCGTCCACCGCCGCGCGGTCGCGGGCGCCGCCGCGGCCGGCGCCGACCTCGACCAGGACGGCCAGCGGACGGCCAGCGGCTTTGGCGGCGGCGGCAAGCGTCTCGACCGCGGCCGGGGAGTCGGCGAAGGCGCGCAGGTCGGCGTCGGGGTGGGCGGCGAGCAGAGCGCCCAGCCGTCTGCCGCTGGCGATGCCGCCGATCTCGTTGCCGAGGATCAGCCGGGTCACGCCGGCGCGCAGCAGCACGGCGGCCTGCTGCAGATTGGCGACGGTGGCGCCCCAGGCCCCGGCCTCCACCAGTCCGGCGGCGATCTGTGGCGCCATCGGCGTCTTGGCATGCGGGGCGAGCGCCACCCCATGCTGTCGCGCATAGGCAAGGATCAGGTCGCGGTTGGCGGCAAACGCGTCCTCGTCGAGCGTCAGGACCGGCAGCGCCATGTCGCCCGCGGCCGGCCGCCAGCCCTGGGCGCCGACATCGCGCAGCCGCAGCGGCGCCGTCCCCGGCGGTACCCCGCGGATGGTGTCGTCCAAACCGCTGTCGAGCAGCGCATCGAGAAACAGGCTCATGGGCGGCAATCCTGATCAGCCAGATGAGGACGAAGCGTCGAACGTCCGATGACAACGTTATCATAGCGCCGCACGGATGCAATGACAACGTTGTCATCGGACGTTTGGAAAGAATCTGGCTTTGTGTCCGGCGGGGTGGCCGTGACGGGCCCTACCGCGAAGCCGGCTCATCGGCTTTTGAAAAACGGTCCTGACTCTCCTAGGCTGAGCGAAACCACGACCGGGGACCGCCGCCTTGCTGATCGCCCATCTGTCCGATCCCCACATCCGCCCGCCGGGCGAGCTGTACCAGGGGCTGGTCGACTCGAACGCGATGTTCGACGCTGCCGTTCGTCACCTGAACGCGCTCGATCCGGCACCCGACCTCGTGATCGTCACCGGCGACATCGTCGACCACGGCACCGCGGCCGAATACGGGCAGGCGCGCGCCGTCCTGCAGTCCATCCGCCAGCCCGTCCTGCTGCTGCCCGGCAATCACGATGACCGGGACGCCTTCCGGACCGCCTTCGCGGACCACCCCTACCTGCCGGCAGCGGGGCCTCTCCACTTCGCCGTGGACGACAAAGGGCCACTGCGCATCGTTGGCCTCGACGTGACCGTTCCCGGCAAGCATCACGGGGACGCCACGGAGGAGGCCTGCGCCTGGCTCGCGGCGTGCCTGTCGGAGGAGCCGGAACGGCCGACGCTGGTCATGCTGCATCAGCCGCCCTTTGAAAGCGGCATCGCCTGCATCGACACGTACAACTGCCGGAACGGCGAAGGCCTGGCGGCGGTGCTCGCCGCCCATCCCCAGGTCGAGCGGCTTCTGTGCGGGCATGTCCATCGTTTCATGCTGGCCCGCTTCGCCGGAACGGTGCTGGTCACGGCCCCCAGTACGACGACGGCCATCGCGTTGCGGCTCGCACCGGATGCCGAGCCGGCCTCCTACGTCGAGCCGCCGGCCTTCCTGCTCCACCGCTGGCAAGAGGGCGCGGGGCTGGTCACCCATCTCGTGCCCGTCGGCGACTTTCCCGGCCCCCTGCCGTTCTTTTGAAAAGAGGCGGCTCGCTCTAGAGCGTCGCGCTCCGGTCGATCTCCTGGCGCAGGATCAGCGCCAGATCCTCGATCCGGTAGGGCTTCGACAGCACCGGGAATCCTTTCAGCCCGGCCCGGTCCTCGCTGTAGCCGGTGGTCAGCACCACCGCCAGCCGGGGCAGCAGGGCCCGCGCCGCCGCCGCCAGGGCAGCACCGTCGATCTCGCCCGGCATCACCACGTCGCTGAACAGCAGGTCCGGCCTTTCCCCGTCCCGCAACAGGCGCAATGCCTCTTCCCCGTTGGCGGCACGGCTGACTCTGTACCCCATCTCCTCCAGCGCCGCGACGATCACCAGCGCCACCACCGGGTCGTCCTCGACCAGCAGCACGCTGGCGCCGGCGCCATCGACCATGGCCCGCTGGGCATCGGCCGCCGCGGCAGGCATCGTCTCGGCGCGCGGCAGCAGCAGCGTTACCGTGGTGCCCTGCCCCTCCACGCTGCCGACGGTCGCAATCCCGCCCGATTGCCGGCAGAAGCCGTAGACCTGCGCCAGCCCCAGCCCGGTGCCCTTACCCACCGCCTTGGTGGTGAAGAAGGGTTCGAAGATCCGCTCCAGCGTTGACGGCGCCATGCCATGGCCGCTGTCCCGCACCCAGATCCGCAGGAAGGAGCCGTGCAGGCCATGCTCGCCGCACTGCTCGACGTTGCAGGCGCCGATCAGCAGCCGGCCGGCTCCGGCGATGGCGTCGCGGGCGTTGGTGGCGAGATTCAGGATCGCCAGTTCGAACTGCACCGGATCGGCCATCGCCGGCCACAAGCCGGCTTCCAGATCGAACTCCAACCGGATGTCGGCGCGCAGCGCCCGGTCGAGGAAACTGCGCATTCCCAACAGGCGGTCGCGGACGTCGAACGCCTCGGGTTCCAGGTTCTGGCGTCGCGAAAAAGCCATCAGCTGCCGGATCATGCTGGCGCCGCGGTCCACCGCCTGATGGCCGGACTCCAGGACCTTCTGCACCCCGGCGACATGGCCGGCGCGGCGCCCGACCAGCTGAAGGCAGCCCGACATCGCCTGGAGCAGATTGTTGAAATCATGCGCCATGCCGCCGGTCAGCTGGCCGACCGCTTCCATTTTCTGCGACTGCCGCAACGTCTCCTCGGCCTGCATCAGCTCGGCCGTCCGTTCGGCGACGCGCTGCTCGAGGGTGTCGTTGAGGGCGCGCAACTCGGCAATCGCCCGGTCGCGCTCCGCCTCGATGGTGCGCCGCTCCTCCACGTCGATGATCACGCCGGGAAAGCCCCGCGGCGCCCCGTCCGGACCGCGGTCGACCCGCCCGTTGGCCTCGATCCAGTAATAGCGTCCGTCATGCCGGCGGACGCGGTACTGGTGGACATAGCGGCCGCCTCGCGCGACCGCGTCGCCGATCGCCTTGGCCAGACCGGCCCGGTCGTCCGGATGCACGGTCTCGACCATCTGCGCCAGGCTGATGCCGTCACGTCCGAGCGCCGGATCGACCCCGAAGGCCTTGGCGAACGCCTCGTCGATGGTGATGCGGTCGGTCGCGATGTCCCAGAACCATGTGCCGATGATCGCCCCGGCCGACAGGGCCAGCTGCACCCGTTCCGCATCGGTGCGGGCCGTCTCCAGGGCGCGCTTGCGATGGTCGATGTCTTCCAGCATCGCGATTGCGCCGGTGACCTGTCCGGCGCCGTCCGTCAGCGGCACGCTGCTGACGGCGAACCAGCGCTCGGACCCGTCCGCCTCTCTGTGGAGGAACTCGATTCCCGGCGAGACCACCTCGCCGCGCAAGGCGCGCGCACCGGGATAGCGGCTGGGCGGAAGCCGCTCCCCGTTCGCATCGAAGGCGCGCCACCGGTCGCCGTCCTCCGCCTTCGTCATTCTGGAGGGCATGGGTTGATCGGGCAGGAGTTCACGAAACAGCGGACTGGACAGCAACACCCGTCCATCGGCGTCGAGCAGGCAGACCCCGACCGGAAGATGCTCGATGAGCGTTGAGAACCGGTTGCCGGCCTCGGCGCGGGCGGCCACCTCCTGCTCTAGCGCCAGGTTACGCGCCCGCAGTTCCGCCTCGACGGCGTCGCGCTGCCGGGCCGCGAGGACCCCCGCGGTCGTTTCCATCGCGATGTCGAGCATGCCGACGACCCGCCCACCGTCGCGCAGCGGGCTGTAGGCGAAGGTCCACCATGTGTCCTCCTCGCCGCCGTTGCGGGTCATCACGAGGTGCATGTCGGTAAAGCTGACCGACTCGCCCTCCAGCACGCGCGCGATCAGCGGACCGATCGTGTCCCACACGTCGGACCAGACGACGGCAATCGGCTGCCCCAGTGCAACCGGATGGCGCTTGCCCAGGAAGGGAACATAGGCGGCGTTGTAGAGCAGGGTCTGCCCGGGTCCCCAGGTCGCGCACATGGCGAACGGAGACGCCAACATCATCGTGAAGATCGCCTCGAGGGCGGGGCTCCAGCCCTCACGCGGTCCGAGCGGGGTTGCGCTCCAATCGCACGCATCAACGTCCAACAGGTTGGTGCTCATTCGGTCACTGAACCTCTGCCCTGGCTGCACGAGCGGTTTGCCATTTTAGGAAACCGATCCTGAATTCCCCAAGGAAATGAAGCGCTGCGCGCACCACCTCGCTGGATGTGCGATAACGTTCCGATGCTGGCATTTGTTCAGCAATGGGTTGAAGTTCAGGACCGATCGAGAATGAAACGGCCATCCGTTGAGGCATGTCTGTTCACAAACAGTGGGAATATTCCATACAAGTTTTCAGGGCCCTGCTGAAAGCGTTTATCATGGTGCGATTTTTTCCATCGCCTTCCCGGGCCCGCCGGATTCCAGCCACTCCGCAGCATTTCCGGAAGGAAGCCCAGCCCCCCGCCTTCACGAACATGGTCCCATTCCGACGGCAGAAGGGAATGCGGTGGAGGAGAAACTTGCTCATGGACGGCGGCGAGCACCGGCAGGGCGTGCCGCTCCAGGACAGTCTGGTCGCCAAGCTGAATGGCGTGCCCTTTCAGCCACGATATTGTGAACGATGCGCGGCACGTACCCCTGCGCCATCGCGCCATCATTGCGTCGGGCGGCATCGTGGAATGCCCCCTGCACCCCTTGGGCGATCGTCGCGCGGATGTCCGATGCGGCCCGTGCCGTTGTCATTCGGGCAGGAGGGGCCGGGTGAGCGGCGATGAACGCCCGGATGTCATGGTCCAGCTCCGGCGACAGCGTCGGAACGCGAAGCACCGGTCCGCTGTCCGTCGCGAACCCGTCTCCGCCTCGCTTCAGAGGGTCCCGGAGGTCGGTGTCGTCGATCCCGGTCATCAGCCCCTGTTCAGCCAGCCAGTTCAGGAGGCGTTGGTCGAAGTCAGCCGGCACGACGATGCGGCGAGAGGCGGTCGGGTGCGGGATGAATCCAAGGTCCGGCGGAAGATGCACGCGCTCGGCCTGATGGGTGGCCAGGGCATCGTCACGGATCTTGGTCAGGATTGAGGTGAGCGTGGTGGGGTCCAGCGGTGCCTGTTACATGCACAACTCCCTCCAGCTCGGGGTCGAGCAACAGGGCGATGCGCCGGGCTGCTCGGAGGACGCCAGTTCCGAGCGACAGGCTCAGTCTCCCGCGTGGAGACGGCAATTGAAAGTCGGATGGAACGCGGCGGCGCCAGTGCCAAGTCTGACGGCGGAGGACGAGGTGCGCGATTTGGCCCATGCTCGGTACTTTGACGGGACCAAACAGTGCGTCGGGCAGCAGCTTTGGGCCACAGTCATGGGCACCACCTGCGGATCATGGCAGGAGCAGCGGAGCCAAGTAGCTGTTTTCAAAGAGAAGTCGTGAGAGTTGGTTGGGGGACTGGATGGCGCACAAATACCGCTCGAGCATCAAACCTTTGATACGGAAATGTTATCGCGCTCCAGCTACCGGCCAGTCAAGAACCTGGCTGGTCTATGGTCGGAATGCACAGGGCGATTCTTTCGGTAAATGGCTGCCCCGGTTGGTCGCCAACTTCAAGGCTCAATTTCGGTGGCTGAACCTATTGCGCCTTCAGATTCGACCTGTGCCCACTCCCCCTTATTGGTGCGCGGCGGTAACATCTCCCGCGCTGTTTCTTAAAAGTCCTTTGATGACCAGTCGGACAACCTTCGCGATGTCGTGCGTTTGCATCAAAACGCGGGTTTCCTGGTCGTCTAGGCCGGTTTGCAATGCCTCGGCAGGGTTGCCACGCGCTTTCTCGATAAAAGCCTGGACATCCTCCAGCAGGGCATCGGTCGACCGGATGCCCTCCGGCCGGCGGAAACGGCGGGAAAGCCGCTTCAATTGCTCCAGCGCCGGGGTTTGTTCAAACTGCCATTTCGCGGTCAACTCCTTCGGCCTTACGGTGTCGGTATTCAGGATCGCATCGGCCAGTACCTGGGCAGCCCCGCCGAAGCCACCGAGAAGATAAACCGGGCATTTCTTCTCGAAGGTCGTCAGTGCCTCCTCCATGATGCCGGGTAGAAAGCCGGAATAGCCCTTCTCCTTTCCGCCGAGCAGGATGCGGGCGGTGACCGGTGGAATCTCCTCCGGTGGGAGGTCGGGAAGTTTGATCGTTATTCCCTGCATCATCTTGCAGCGCATGGCCGAGAGGGTGACGGCCGTGTTGAACAACTCCCGGCCGGTCTTGTCCGTCCCGGGAACGGCAACGATCTCGTCCGACTGGAACCCGGCGTCCTTCTGGGTGAAGCGCACGATACGGCAAGTGCTGATGACGTTCGCCTCGATGGTAGGGCTGATCTCGAGATCGTGGGGCCATGCCGCATAGTTGTACAGCTTACCGATCGGTTTCCCCTGCTGCGTCCCTCCCCGGCTTCCGTCCTCCTGTTCCGCCTTGACGATCTCCAGGAGATGATAGGTGAAATTCTGCGGCTCCTTCTTCCAATAGCCGCCGTAGGCGATGTTGCCGCCCTTGCGGAGGATCGTCCGGGTGAGCCGTTCCAGCAGTTCCTTGAGATGCTCCAATCCCAGGCCGCGGGCGAGCAGGTTGTCCTCCTGATAGGCCGCGGAGAAGGCGACGACGCTCTTAGCAAGGTCGTTCGTGCGGTAACGGCTTTCCGGTGTCATGCCAGTGCCTCCTCGAAGGAGCAGAAAGTGATCTTCGGGAAAACCTCCAGCAGGATGTCGAGTTCCTGGCCGGAAAGCCCGCGTCCGGGATACAGGATCTCGACCGGTCCCCTTAGCTTCGGTTTCGCGGCCAGGATATGCAGCAGCGTCATGGGATCCGGCAGCCAGTTGATCACGACCCGTCTCTGGTAGGCTGATGGCGCCGTCCTGGCCGGCAATGCGGCACCCAGGGCCGAATGGTAGGCGCTCAGCATCGCGTCCCGGATGACCGTGGTCACGATGAATTCCTCCAGATCCTGGTCGGCCTTGTTCCAGCGGACGATCGTGCTGTTCCCGATTTCGGCGATGCCGGGGGAGCAATCGCTTCCGTCCAACGCCTCCACGACCAACGTCGGGTAGAGCCGCCATTGCTCGCGCCCGTCCTTCCGCTTTCCCTGCTGCGGTTTTCGGAACATGGAAAGCTCGCGGCAGCACCAGGGCCGGTTTGCGTAGCTTTTGCTACGGATGGCGATCAGGGCCGCTGTATCCTCCGAACTCAGTCTATCGTCCAGGATGCGTTTGAAGGCCGTGCCGAAAGCGATGTCATTCTCATCGTAGAACGCTGCCATCTGCGTCTGGCCATAGATGTAGTCGCGCAGCCGCTGGGCCGGGACCGTGCCGTCCTGCTTGGAATGGCTCAGGAAAATGGCGATTTTGGCCGTCATGTCGGGGGCCGGCTTCGTTCCCGTGCGGCGGGGCAGGATCCACCGGCACAGCGCCTCGGTAAGCTGCTTGAGCAGGGAGCGGGCCACCCGTTCGAACGCCGGGCCCTGCGTCTCTCCTTCCGGCAGCACGGCGATTCCGGCCGGGCGCAGGTAGTTCATGCTCTGCACGATGCCCGGCATTTTGTAGGCGGTCGCATCCAGGGCTACCGGGAACAGGACGCGCGGCGTATCGGACCCGGACCTGGCTTTGGCGAGGCTGTCGATCCAATGCCGCCATGCCGGATCGGCCACCATGTTGGCGTCGACCAGGGGGACAACCACCTCCAGGTTGGCGAGCCTGCTGCGCCCCTCACGGCTGTCGTCCATCGGCGGGGCTTCGCTGGGCAGGGGGAGAGGCAGACATCCCAGCGGCTTCCCCGGCGCCGGCAGGCTGCGAAAGAAGATATCCGGCCCCAGCCCGCGTCCGGGCCTCAGCCAGCAGTAAATCGCGTCCGCCAGCGGTCTGCCGATCCGGCAGTCAGGATGCCAGAGAATGTAGAGTTCCGGGATGTCGCCGCGGGTGTCAGGGCCGGTCATCAGGCGGCCCCCCCTTCCCGCCTTTCGTGCCGGCGCGGCAACATGCTTTCGCCGATCTGGCAAAACCAGTCCTCCAACTCCTTTTTCTCTTTAAGCGGACGGCGGGGGATGATGGCCGGCGCGAACAGCGTCTCCCCGATATGCTCCCCGAGAAAGCGGTAGGCTTCAAACTGCGCCTCGGTGAAGAGTTGCTCCGCCGTGGAATGGTGGGGGAAATCCGGCTCGTCGAACTTGTAGCGGCGGATGAACTCCCCCTCATTCCCGGTCAGCGACAGCTTGACGTACAGCAGATAGCCGTAGGACCCCGGCTCCGTCTCCGGATAGACGATCCGGCAGAAGGTGAAATGCGACCGGCTGAAACCGTTGTCCGTGAGACGGAGGTCGCTCAGGTCGACCTGGATGTCGGTGTTCAGGTCGATCCTGGCCATCCGCTGCAGGTTGGTCAGCGCGTGGAAGGTCATGCCCGGATCATGTTCGCCATCCACCGCGACGATGTATTTGCAGCGCCGCCGCAGCAACTCGTAGACGCCGAGATTCTCGATGTGGCCGCCATCGGTCACGCAGACATGGCGATCCGTCTCCTTCGTCAGCCCGAACATCTCTCGAAACAGGCAGTGCAGCGTAGGGATTTCCACATCCCCAGCCCGTCCCCCGTCGGCCGGACGTTGAAGCCAGTAGCCCAGCCGGATGTTGAGCAGGGCCAGCCAGAACCGCCGATAGCCCGATGTGCCAAGCCCCATCTGCGGCGAGACCGCGGCCCCCGAAACGGCCATCGCCGTGGCGAGGTCCAGGTCCGGGTTGCAATGCTGCCAGTCGTTGGTTTCCCGGTAGCCCAGGATCGGGCTGCCGCAATAGGCCGGGCTGAAGAGGAAATGGTCGGTCAGGCGGCCGCTCATCTCCGGCGCCCGCGAATTCGGCAGGTTCAGGGCCGCGTTCAACAGGTGATATGGCATAGGCGAATCAACTGGGATGTCCGTCAGCTTCACCTCGACGCCCTGATCGAAGGGCTCCCCCGCTTGCGCCGGGCGGCGGATCAGGAAGGTGCCCGCGAGCTTGTCGCGGTAAAACCGATGCAAGGATGTCTCGTTCACGTTCACCTTCACGTATTTCAGAGACACGAGGGTCAGAACAATCACGCTTCCGATCCGGAGCAAGTTGAGCAGCAAGTGCCCAACCTCCCCGTTGTGCGGGTCCTTGATCATCCCATAAATCAGCAGTTCGCATCCGAGCAGGAATAGCGGCACCGACATGGTTGCCAGCATGGTGACCGCCTGCTGGAGACGGCGGGATCGCTGGCGCCCGAAAGCGACCAGCAACGTCGGCGCGGCGACGGTGAGAGGGGCAGCGAGGATCAACGGAAGCCAGGGATTGTCCGACCATTCGGTGCCCTTGGTGTGGAGCAGGTCGAGGCCCTTGATCATCAGCGGGCCGGCGATGAGGGCGGCCAGCCCTGCGATGATCAAGTTCGCACGATCGCGCGGCCATTTCCGCCGTTTGGCCTCCGACGGCAAGAAGATGACGGCAATCAGGAAAGCCCAGAACAGGCATTCCAGCATCCATCCCCCCCAATAGAACAGCGGATGGAGGGCGAGCGGAAACACGGCGATCCCGATGGCAAGCCCCAGCGTCCTGTTGTGCCTGTAGACGACCCCTACCGCCACAAGGCTTACCAGGCTGAGAGCAGCCCACAATGGCCACCAGTTGCCATCAACGTTACCGATGACTGTCTGGAGCACCTCCGGCAGGAGCATGAACACGGACACGCAGCTTACCAGCCCGGCCAGCATCATCATGTTGATCAGCACGCCGCCGGCCTGCATCACCGCGATGACGGCCCTGTTCCAGGACGAGCCGTTCAGCAGGTAGCGGCAGTTCTGCCGGATATGCCGCACCGCTTCGGTGTCGCCGCTCTCACTGCCGTTGCCGAGCGGCTCATGGCCCTTGGAAAGACTGATCGGCGGGTTATGGGGGGAAGGAGAGGTTGCGAAGGCCGTCAGGAAGGAGCCGAGATAGCCGCCGCCGGACACCGTCGACAGGTAATCGACGTGCCGCAGCACGTTGTGCCGCGCGAGCGCGCCGACAACGCCGAGGGAGAAGGCGGCCGAACGGATCCCCCCACCCGACAGCGCCAGTCCGGCGGCATGATCCGAGGACTGCTTGATCCCGACCCGCTTCCGGCGTGCCTCGATGCGGGCCTGCTCGGCTTGGTTGATGTCGCCCACCGGGACCCCGCCCCTGATCCGTTGCGTGTCGAGAATGCGCCAGGGCAATGGAAGGTCCATCTCCTTGGCAATTGGAACCTCCCTCACGACGACGTCCGTCTTCTCGGCAATCGGAACGTCCGTCACGGCGGCGTCCTTGTTCCGCTCGGGGACGACGGACAGCCGCTTACTCCGCATCTCCAGCATTAACTGGTCCAGCTTGACCAGGAGCGACTGGAGGTCCCTCAGTTCGGCACGGAATTCATCGGTGCCGTCCAGGGCGTCGAAGGCTCCGGTCTCGCTGCGGCCATGCCACTTCGCCGTGAAGGGGCGGACGTGCCGGTTCAGGACGTGCCAGACGGTTTCCTCGAAATGCACGCAGTGGGGATGTTTCCCGACGATCGTCCGGGCGGAGCCGAACAGGCTGTGGACGCTGGCGAGCGCGCTCTTGGCGACACCGTCGCGGTAGCGGAGTTCTTGGATCAGAATCCGGGAATTGAGCTCCGTGTGGAGGTCCGCCGCGGCGTCGGCGTCGGCATCCACGGGCATCCACGGCTGTTTGCCCCAACGGTTGAAAAAGGTCGCGTCAAACAGCCTGTCGTAAGATACGGACCCCAAATGGTCCTGCCATGTCTTTGCCGACTCGCTCATCACTCTCTCGTTTCTTTTGGAGACCCACCGCTCAGCACCACACGCTCACCGGGCATCACAATATGGTTGCACACTGACAAACGGTTCGGCAACCTGGAGCACCAAAGGGTTTTCCGCCACACTTCGGACCATCATGAGGCCTCGCATTTTCATCAGCCACAGTGCCCATGACCCGGCTGACGTCGACATGCTGTCCACATTGGAAGCCACATTGGATGAATACGGATTTGACGTGCTGGTCGACCGAACCCGGCTCAACGAGCAGACCGGCGTGTTGTGGCGCGACGCAATCGGTTCCTGGTTGGAGATCTGCGACGGCGCGGTTGTGCTGGTCTCGGAGAGAGCCAGGGAATCGGACTGGGTCCAGCAGGAATGCGCGGTCCTCAGTCATCGGTGGAGAAGATCGGATGAGAAATTCCCGCTGATGATCGGGATGATCGGGGACCTCGATCCCACGGTGTTGGGAGAGGGGTTTTTCCAAACAGTCAGGCTCGACGACTCACAAGTTGTCAGGTTTGCACAGATATCCAGCCTCCCGGAGAAAGCGGTTGCTTTTTTTACTCCGCTGAAGGAGAGCTTCCGGGCTTCCCCGGCGGCCGAGCGTCGCCATAAGGTGCTGGTGGCACTGCAATCGGTCGTCGACCTGTCCGTGATGCAGCGTGCGGCTCGCTCGCTCCATGCCCGCCCGGACGCCTATTCCCTGGACCGGGACCGTCAGCGCGGCCTGCTTGCGAACCATCTGCTGCAAGCCGGGCTTGAGACGGCGGCAATCGCCATCGTCGAGATGATCCAGTCCTTCAAGGAGCGCGAGGATCTGCTCAATCTCCTTGAACCGGGCTGGGTCAGCGTCGAAGCGATCGACAGGATGGTGGATGCGATCTCTGCGACGCTCGACTCCCCAGTCCTCCGTCTGCGGACTGGCGCACGCAAGACCGCCGACAGCTATCTGAGCCGCTGCGAATTTTACTTTTCCGCGAACCCGCTGAAGCGATTGAACCCTCCCAAGCGCCATGGCGAGTGCACGCCCGATGCTCTGCTCGAGCATCTGACCGCAGAGATTGTCGACCGGTTGGCCATCGATGACATCGACGACTACGAAGCCCCTGCAGTTGCCCTTCGTGAGAAGGTTACGCGACTGTGCAGCCGGCATCGTATCGTCGCGGTGCTGTGGCCGGAACCCATCACGCCGGAGTTGCTGTCCGAACTGCGTGCGCGTCTCGGCCCGATTAAGTTCCTCATCCTGGGAGAGAACGAGATCACGGGGCAGCTTGCCGTCACCGAACTGCCGCTCTCCTCGGACTGCGAGCAGGCGTTCCTGAACGACCGGGACGTCGCGCGTGCCCGAATCGCACCAAACAAATGAGCGAGCCAGACCATGGCGCAAGACAGCAAGGCACCCAACTACGCTATATTGTTCAATCCCTCCCAAAACGAGACGACGGCTCCGCATAAAGGTGCCCGTGGCGCGGGGGACCTGAACGACGGCCTCGCCTACGTTTTCACCGGGCAGAGCGTGATGGCTGTCCGGGTGGCGCTCGCCACGGGACGGCCGCTGTTGGTGCGCGGCGAGCCTGGGTCGGGCAAGTCGTCCCTGGCCCCGCGCGTCGCCCGCGCGCTGGGCTGGCGTCTCTACACCCAGGTGGTCACGTCGCGCACGCAGGCGCGCGATTTGTTGTGGACAGTGGATGCCGTTCGGCGCCTCAGCGATGCCCAGAACCCGAATGAAAAAGTCGGCGAGGAATTCCGCTACCGCGACCCCGGCGTTCTGTGGTGGGCCATCCACCCTGTCACGGCTGCGCAGCGGGGTGCCCCCAAGGAAACGCCGTTGGATGCGAAGGACGAAGCCCACGATCCTCGCGATCCGGAGATCGGAGGAAGCCCCGACACACCTGCGGTGATCCTGATCGACGAAATCGACAAGGCGGAACCGGACTTCCCCAACGACCTGCTGGTGCCACTCGGCACCTATCGGTTTCCGGTCCCGGGGTTGGAGGAGCCAATCAAAGCCGCAGTGCCACCGCTGGTCATCATCACGAGCAATGGCGAGCGGGAACTTCCCTTGGCGTTCCGTCGACGCTGCATAGACCTCAAACTGCCAGAGCCGAACAGCGCCCGGCTGATCGAGGTCGCCACCAAGCATTTCGGACCGAAGGACGATAAGCTGTTCAAAAGGATCGCGGACGCAACGATGCAGGTGCGCGACGAACACAAGAGCAAGCGGTTGAGACCTCCCAGCATCGCCGAATTCCTCGATGCCATTCTTGCATTCCGCCAGCTCCACGAACTCCAGCAGTTGGACGGCGCGATCATGGACGATCAGGCGCTGCTGGACGACATCGAACGCCTGACACTGCGCAAGACCGGCGAAGCGCCCCCGTTGTCAAAGACCTGAAACAGAGGGACAATCCATGAGTGCCGGTGCATCGATCTGGATCGGCGATCTTATCCGGGCCTGGACGCTCATTGGTGCTGGCACATCCGAGGAACGGGACGCCATCGCCGTCTTGCTCGGCTTCGAGGCGGCCACTGTCCGCGATGATTGGCCGAGGGAGCATGGAATTCCTCCGGCAATTCCTCCGGCGGTCGCGGACGAGAAACCACGCGCAAGAACAAGAGACCCCGATCGGGCATCGCAGGTGGACTCCGACACGGGGATCGTCCGCCTCACTCCGGTTGAAGGCGCACGGCGACCGAAAACCGATTGGCTGGAGGGCAGACGGAGCCTGCCCGCGCCGGCCGGGACGACGGTGCGTGGCGCCGCACCGGAGATCGCCCCGCTGTTCGAGCCGGCCTGGACGCGCGGGATCCTGCGGGAGGCGGTGGCGATGCGGTTGCCCACGGACGAGCCCGATCTCGACGCGCTTCTGGAACGGATCGCCCTGGCCGAACCCGTGGAACGGTTGCCGCTGCTGCGCACCAAGAGCCTGCGCCGCGGCGTGCAGGTGCTGGTCGACCGCTCCGACGGCATGCTGCCCTACCGCGACGACCAGCTCTGGCTGGTCCGGCAGACGCGCCGGATGCTCGGCGCCGATCAGGTTCAGATCGTCAACTTTACCGGAACCCCGCTGCGGGGCGCGGTGTCGGGAAGCAGTGGCGTCACGGAGCCGTACCAACCGCCACCGGCCGGCGTCCCCGTCCTCCTGCTGGGCGACCTCGGCATCGCGGCGGCCTCCAGCCTGGCGGAACGGGCAACCGACGGGGAGTGGCTGGAGTTCGCCGACCTTCTCGCCGAAGCCGGCTGCCCGCTGGTTGCCTTCGTTCCCTACCCTGTTCACCGTTGGCCGGTTCGTCTGCGGGGCAGGCTGGCGATGGTGCAATGGGATCGCGGGGTGACCGCTGGCAAGGTCACAGCCTTTCGGTCCCTTGATGGCGGGGCCGCCCGATGACCCCGGCGGAACGCGAGAGCGCGACTCAACTCATCGAGTTGCTGCGCCGGCATCGACCGGATGTCGTTCGCTTGGCCATGGTCGCATCGCCAGCCGTGCGGGTGGAGGCGCCGCTGCTTCGGTGCCTGCGGCTGGAACTGCTGCCCGACCTCGACGCCGGCGTCGAGGCCGATCTGTGGTTCAGTCCGCTGGTGCAAACGACGGGGCGTGCCGGGATCGAACTCGAGGCCACGGTGGCCAATGTGTTGCGCCGCGACCTGGCACTGGATCAGGATCTGCTCGCGCGCAGCCACGGACTGATCGAGCGGTTCCACGCAACGCTGACCCCTGCGTTGCGGCTAGAGGAACAGGTGATCTGGTATAGCCTTATCGACGATCCCCTCGCCGCTCCTCTCATCAACGAAGCCCTGTCGGGAGCCATCACCGCCGTGAAGCGCGAGGGACGGGAGGGCGTCGCGCGATGGGCCGCTCGTGCGCTGCCGGAACTGCCCGAGTTCGTTGCCGACACCGACGCTTTCTGGATGCTGGCGTGGAGCAGCGAGCGCCTTCTCGGTGTGCCGATCCGCCTGGAGAAGCAGGCTTCGCCCGAGCAGATTCGTCAACTCAGCGACCTTGCCGACCCGCCGCTGCGGAGGACCACCGTAGGCGTGGCCCGCGAGGGTGGGCGCCTCGTCGTCACGCGCAATCCACGGCCGGGAGGCTACGCCCTGGATGTGCCGGACACCACCCCGATCCAGCTTACGGTCGCCTGGAAGCGCAGCCGGCGGCGCATCGACGTCTCCGGGCAGCCGCTTTCGCTGACGACCGGCACATCCGCCGTCCGCATCAGCGCCGTCGATGGGACAACCTACGACCTGCCCGCGGACGAGAAGCGGAAAGACACCGAGAGCCCCTGGCACGACACGGCAACCAGCTTGCTGGAGGCGATGACGCGCAACCTGGGGGACATCGGATGGGTGCCTGCAGATTCCGCCGACATCCGTGAGCAGGCGTTGGGGCTTGCCGACCGATGGGCCGGCATGCTGGCCGCCGTCGCCGAAAAGGTCGCCGACGACCGCTTCGTCGAGGGCATCGCCCACCTGTTGCGCGCCAGCGGTTTGCTGCGGGCCATGTTCCTGACGGCACCGCATCGCAGTCTGTGGGAATACCAGTTGGATGAACTCACACGACAGCTTGTGCTGGCCGTCGGCGAAGCCCAACCCTTGCCGTCCAGCGCAGATGAATGGCTCGGTGCCGTCCGGCCGATGCTTGATGGAATGCTGACCACGGCGGGAGCCATCCAGCGAAACCAGTTGGCCGAGAAGGGCATCCGTCCCCCCGATCCGGAATTGTTCGTCAGGGCCGCTCCAACCGGATTGCGGCAGGAATCAATCGATATGGCTCTGCGCCGAAGATTGAGCAAAGAAGACCAACGCCTAATGAAGGAGGTGCGGCGGCGGCGGATTGGTCTTGGTTCCCACCGCGACCTCAAGCCGTACCGTTCCGAATCACTGTCGGACGACATTCGTTTCGTCCCATTGTCGATGACGGCGTTTCTCGATGGCTTCCGACACGCGGTGCTGATCGCACCTCCTGGGTCGGGAAAGACCGCAGCCATACGGTGGATCGCTCATACGCTGGAGCGTCGCGCGGCGCAGGAAGGCGGACCGCAGCCGGTGGTGGTCCGATGCCGGGATTTGTTTCCGGAATTCGGACGGCGCTCGCTGAGCGGTTTCCTGAATGCAGCGTTGGATCGCGCCGGTTATCTCGTTCCTCACGATTCACTCGACGCCATGCTGGCGTTCGGACAGCTTGTCGTACTGGTCGACGGTATGGACGAGGTGTCGCCCACGCAGCGGAATGACATCGCCAGACTGCTTATGGACCTCACATCGGCTTTCCCGCTCTGCCCCGTCCTGGCCACCACCAGGAGCGTGGAAGGGGTGGAACCGTTGTCGTATGACTGGTTCGCTACCGCGACCCTCTTGCCGCTCACCGATCACGAAATCGAAGGACTTATAGAAGAAAAAAGCACGTGGGTTTCAGAGGCTGGCGGTCCTGAAGCTAAAAGCCGTGTCGCGACCGAAATACTTCTCGATGTAAAAAATATCTTGCCGGCCGGTAATCGCCATCCCTATCCGGTGCAGATGACGGTCGATGCGATTATGGTTTCTCGCCAGTTCAAAGCGGGGTCGCTGTTTAAACCGATAAAGGATTTGATCGATGTCATTGGCTCGCTGTCCAAAGCGGCCGGGGGCGATTCGGGATTTTCCCTCGAAGAATTGCGGCTGGACGCCGTCTACAGCCGCTTGGCCAGCTCTATCGACGCTCCTTTCCAACAGATTCACCTGGATGACGTCGTGCGGGCCGTTCGCAGCACGGCCAATATGAGATTGCTTTCTGAGCTTGTTCCCGATGGGGGCAGACTGCCCGCCAACGTGTGGTTTTCCGACCGATTGGTTGGAAATGGTGATCCGTTCCTAAAAGCTGATTCTGATCTCGTGACCTTTCGCCACGAGTTGCTGTGGGCGTATTTCGCCACCTTGTCACGGATGGAAGCCCTGGAGACGTCCCTCGACCGGTTCGACCGAGCCGCAGCCCAGGAGATCGAACTGGCGGCCTGCCTTTCGAAGAGGCTTCAGGACTACAGCGGACAGTCTCCTGCTAGTGTCATCCGCGCTGCGCAGGCCGTGGCGCACAGATTCTCCCTAAATGATGTGTCCCCCCTGCTCCTGCTGGCCGCTCGCGCCCATCTGGCGCAGGAGAGGCAGCGACGGCGTGCCTCGGCCCCGGCGATGATCGAAGTGCTCCTGGTCTGGTTGTCAGGCCGAAACGATCTGTCGGTGTACGATATGCTGAACGCGATCCTCGATGATGAGTTCTCATCGGGCACCGACAGCCATGTGCTCCCAGCTCTGTTCGAACGTTATGCAAGGCATCTGGTCGACGACGAGGAAACGGGGTTGGTTGCGGATCTGCTCACCGGTGGTGGAGGCCTGTTTCACCTTCAGGGCTTTCGCAGTTTCGCGCGGGCCGTCCGTAGAGCTTGGCCCACACTGCCTCACCCGTTCAGGAACCTCCGCGAACGGCTGGAAACGACGACGTTCGGCGGTCCGGAGTTCCCACTCCGCGACCTTCCGTTGGAAACGACCCTGTGGCGGGAACCAATCGCCGAGGGCAAGCGGCTGATCGATCCCCTGTACGATCTGGCCATGATTGCCGCAGCGGCGGTGTCCGTGCCACCCAAACCGGCTTCCTGGGCTTCAATCCCCCATGCCGCACTGGCCCAGGAGCTTGGACGGCGTCTGACGACGGCGGCGAAACCGGTGCCGTTCCGCATTCCCGTAGCGCTGGGCACACGGTTCGAGTCCGGACCCGCGGAGGTTATCGCAGAGCGGCTCGGTCTTTCTACGGACGACGGCCAGGATGCGGCCGTCGCCAAGCATCTGCGGATGGAGTGCGTTCCCCCGGACGCCCTACGGGGGCTCACGGTAGCGCTGCTGATGTTTGCGGAAGTCTGCGACCGCGAACGACGGGCCCTCGATGCCAACAGCCATCCCGATTGGCCGAAGCGCGTTGATCATGAACATCTCGAAAGGCATGGACGGGCTTCGTTCGCGAAAAGCAGCCTCTTCAACCTGCTGGCCGAACGGTTTGCTGACCTTCCCGGCAGCGAAAGGGAACACGCCTTAAATCTGCTGAGGGGATGGGTAGACGGTTTGATCAGCCTGACGATCGACTAAGAAAGGCTCTTAAAAGCTTTGTGCAGCTGATTGTATCATAACCGTCTATTTTGTATTCGCGTTAGGCGTGTACTGGGACCTGAGTGCGAAGCAAATCGAAGTGCGCGAGCGCGGTTCGGATGGTGTTCGAGCACGAAGGCGAGCATGCCTCGCAGTAGGCGGCGATTGATCTTGCCCTGGTTCGGTGGCTCTTGCGCACTTTGCGTGGATGGTCCGGGTTGCGGTGGCGAGCAGACCGGGGATTGCCCACATGGAAGGAGCATGGAAAAGTTCTCTTTCCTTCCGGGCTGCCG
>Ga0206117_100817_pt1 | contig 22680 bp, 22 predicted proteins | sample 3A5Ametagenome_FD_177997 | JGI IMG/M metagenome (GOLD analysis project Ga0206117, IMG submission 177997) | Enriched microbial communities from leaf-cutter ant dump, University of Wisconsin, Madison, United States - 3A5A | ecosystem: Environmental > Terrestrial > Nest > Insects nest > Nest dump... | reverse complement strand
GCGCTGGCCTCGATGCGGTCGCCGACCCGCAGCCGCTATTACGTGCAATGCGCGGTGAACGAGCGGGTCGAGGACTGGTCGGACGACCGCTTCTGGGACGAAGTCTGCCTGCGCCTGGGCCCCGAGGCCGCCGCCGGGGTGACGCGCGGTCCGTCATTCGAGAAATCGATCGCGCCGCTGCGCAGCTTCGTCGCCGAACCGATGCGGCACGGCCGCCTGTTCCTGGCCGGCGACGCCGCGCATATCGTGCCGCCCACCGGCGCCAAGGGCATGAACCTGGCGGTGTCCGACGTCATCATGCTGGCCGAAGCCTTCGGTCGCTATTACGCCGACAAGACGGCCGAGGGCATCGACGGTTATTCGGCCCGCGCGCTGGCCCGCGTGTGGAAGGCCGAGCGGTTCTCCTGGTGGTTCACCGGCCTGACCCACCGTTTCCCCGATACCGGCCCGTTCGAACGGCGGATGCAGGTGGCCGAACTGAACTATATCCGTCAGTCGCAGGCGGCGCAGACCACGCTTGCGGAAAACTATGTCGGCCTGCCCCTGACGTGATATTCCCGGGGCCATGGCCCTTCTGTCGACGATGCTGCGCCGGGCGCGGCGCGAACTGGCGCTGATCGCCGCCGCCATTCTGATCCTGGCCTTCGGGCAGTTGGCCGCCGAGGTGGTCGAGGGTGAAACCCTCGACTTCGACCGCGCGGTGCTGCTGATGATGCGCAGCCCCGACAACCTGGCCGAACCGATCGGCCCCGACTGGTTCGACGAGGCGACGCGGGACATCACCGCGTTGGGCAGCTTTGCCTGTCTCGGGCTGCTGCTGGCCGCGGTCACCGGTTACTTGCTGCTGCGGCGCAAGCGGGCCACCGCCGTCCTGCTGCTGGCGTCGGTCGGCGGCGGCACGGCGGTGTCGACGCTGCTGAAATACGCCTTCGACCGGCCGCGGCCCGATGTGGTGACCCCGGCCGCGCGGGTGTTCACCGCCAGTTTCCCCAGCGGGCATGCGACGATGTCGGCGATCACCTTCCTGACCATCGCCGCCCTGCTGGCGCGGGCCGAGGCCGAGCCGCGGCTGAAGGCGTACATGATCGCCATGGGCGTGATCCTGACCGTGCTGGTCGGGTCCAGCCGCGTCTATCTCGGCGTCCATTACCCGACCGACGTGCTGGCCGGCTGGTGCCTGGGGGCGGCCTGGGCGGCGATGTGCTGGGGGATCGCGGCGCGCCTGCAGGATCGTGGCGCGGTCGAACCGCCCAGCACCTGAGCCATCTAGGCGGGCCGGCGCGGCACCACCAGTTTCGCGGTGAATTCCTGCACGACCTGGCCGGCCTGGTTCATGGTCCGGCTGCGCATCGTCACCATGCCACGATCGGGGCGCGAACGTGACGGCACGATCTCGATCACCTCGCTTTCGACGTGCAGCACGTCGTCCGGGCGGGTCGGCGACGGCCACTTGATTTCGCCGCCGGCGCCGATGATGCCGCCGGCGATCGGCGCACCACCGCCGACCAGCAGCTTCATGGTGATCGCCGCGGTGTGCCAGCCCGACGCCGCCAGCCCGCCGAACAGCGTGCCGCGGGCCGCATCGTCGTCGAGGTGGAAGGGTTGCGGGTCGAACTGGCCGGCAAAGGCCTTGATCTGGCCGTCGTCCAGCGCATGCGACGGGCTGACGAAACGCTGTCCCACCGTCAGGTCGTCGAGGTAATGCAGATCGGTCATCGCTTATTTCCTTGTCATGCCCAGCCAGTGCCGGAATGCCGGCCAGCCGAGGATTTCGTCCGCCAGAAAGGCATAGCCGCCCGCATCGGGATGGGTGCCGTCGCCACCGGCCGCGCCGGTCGACCATGCCGCTGCCCCCGACAGCAACCCGAACACGGGCAGGAAGGGGATGTCGAGGCGGCGGCAAAGGCTATCCAGTTCGCGTTCGAGGCTGGCGATGCGGGCGTCGGCTGCGCCATCGTCCAGCATCGGCGGCGGCCCGATCATGACGGTGGGGGCCAGTTGAATCGCGCGGCCCAGGATGGCCTCGGCGTTTGCAAGCGTTGACGACGGGGACAGGCGCGGTGCGCCGTGGCCGTCGTCGGCACAGTCGTTGGTGCCGAAGGAAAACAGCAGGCGGCGAGGCTGGCCAGCAGGAAACCGCGCCGTTGCCTCGCCCTCCCAACGCGCCAGGATATCCGCGCTGGTGTTGCGGCGGACGCCTAAGTCATAGGCGGTCAGGTCCAGCCCGGCCTGCAGGGCCGCGGCGGTCACCCGCCCGCGCCAGCCCAGCCCTTCGGCGTCGCCGACGCCGTTCACGAAACTGTCCCCGATGAAGCAGACACGCATGCCGACCCGTCCATCTACCTAGTGACTTGCATCATGATAGTAACTGGCGATACTGTCCAGCCATGCAGAAGAAAAGTTTCGAAGGCATGGAATGCCCGATCGCCCGGTCGCTGGAACGGGTGGGGGAATGGTGGAGCATCCTGATCATCCGGGATGCGCTGAACGGCGCCACGCGCTTCGACGATTTCCGCAAAAGCCTCGGCATCGCCCCGAACATGCTGACCCGCCGGCTGAACGCGCTGGTCGACGCGGGCCTGCTGGAGCGCCGCCGGTATCAGGAGCGGCCGCCGCGCGACGAATACCTGCTGACCGACCGCGGCCGCGATTTCCGCCACGTCACCCTGGCCCTGATGGCCTGGGGCAACCGGCATTTCGCGCCCGAGGGGGCAGCGGTGCAACTGGTCGACCGCGAAACCGGACGTCCGGCGGATCCCGTCCTGGTCGACCGCCTGACCGGGGAACCGCTGATCGGCCCGCGCTTCCGCGTGGCGCCGGGCCCGGCCGCCTCGGAACGCACGCGTCGGAGATACGCACAATGACCGCCGCGACCGCCGAGACCCAAGCGCCCCATCCCCAGCGCAGCGCCCGCACCATCGCCCTGTTGGAAGGGCCCGTGGTGCCGACCCTGCTGAAGATGGCCTGGCCCAACATCCTGATCATGCTGGCCCAGGCCGCGACCGGCCTGATCGAGACCTGGTGGGTGGCGCGGCTGGGCACCGACGCGCTGGCCGGCATGGCGCTGGTGTTTCCGCCGGTCATGCTGATGCAGATGATTTCGGGCGGGGCGATGGGCGGCGGCATATCCTCGGCCATCGCCCGTGCCCTTGGCGGCGGCCGGCGGGCGGATGCCGATGCGCTGGTCCTGCATGCCCTGGTCATCTCGGTCGGGCTGGGGTTGGTGTTTTCGGTGATCATGCTGGTCTGGGGCCGGCCGATCTATCGCCTGCTGGGCGGCACCGGCGGCGACCTCGAGGCCGCGCTGATCTATTCCAACGTCGTCTTTGCCGGCAATGTGCTGCTGTGGCTGATGAACGGTCTGGCCAGCGTGATCCGCGGCACCGGCAACATGCTGCTGCCGGCGCTGGTGGTCTGCGCGGGCGTCGTGCTGCTGGTGCCGCTGTCGCCCCTGCTGATCTTCGGCTGGGGGCCGATTCCGGCGATGGGCATCGCCGGCGGCGGGTTGGCGCTGGTGGTGTTCTATGTCGCCGGCACCGCCGTGCTGGGCTGGTACGTCTTCACCGGCCGCAACCTGGCGCGCTTCACCCTGACCCGGCTGCGCTGGCCGATGTTTCGCGACATCCTGTCGGTCGGCGCGGTGGGGACCATCTCGTCCCTGCAGACCAACGTCACCATCGCGGTGGCGACCGCGATGGTCGCGGCCGCCGCGGGTGTCGATGCGGTAGCTGGTTTCGGTACCGGCGCGCGGGTCGAATACCTGCTGATCCCGCTGGTGTTCGGCCTGGGCGCGCCGCTGGTCGCGCTGGTCGGCACCAATGTCGGCGCGGGCCAGCGCGATCGCGCCTTGCGCATCGCCCTGATCGGCGGGGCGATGGCCTTTGCGATGACCGAGGCGATCGGGATCGCCGCCGCGATCTGGCCGCATGCCTGGCTTGGCCTGTTCAGCAGCGATCCCCGGATGGTCGAGACCGGCGCGGCCTATCTGCGGCTGGTCGGCCCGACCTATGGTTTCTTCGGGCTGGGCCTGGCGCTGTATTTCGCATCGCAGGGCGCCGGCCGGCTGTTCTGGCCGCTGGCGGCCGGCACGTTGCGTGTCGCCATCGCGCTGGGTGCGGGCTGGATCGCGCTGAAACTGACGGGCTCGCTGGACTGGCTGTTCGGCGCGCTGGCGCTGGGCCTGGTCGTCTACGGCATCGTGCTGACGACGGCGGTCGCGTCGGGGCGCTGGTTCCGGCGTTAATACAGGCTCGCTGCCACCCGGCCGGGCAGGTCGCGGTCGTAGACCCCGCCGTCGACCTCGCCACGGCTGAGATCGGCCAGGATCGTGCCGGTCGAGGGCAGGGTGCTGCGCGCGATCTGGCGGGATGCGTCCCACAGCCCGCCACGGATGACGGCGCGCGAACACTGGAAGAAGACCGACGTCACCGCGATCACCAGCACCGACCGGGGCCGCTTGCCGTCAACCGCGAAACGATCCAGCAGGGCGGGGTCGATCGAGATCACGGCCTGGCCGTTGACCCGCAGGGTTTCGCCGACGCCGGGGATCAGGAACAACAGCGCCACGCGCGGATCGGCCAGCACGTTGCGCAGGGAATCGATGCGGTTGTTGCCGCGCCGGTCGGGCAGCAGCAGGGTGCGTTCGTCCTGGATCGCGACGAAACCCGGCTGGTCGCCGCGCGGCGAGGTATCCAGGCCGTGCGGGCCCACGGTCGCCAGCACGGCGAACGGCGATGCCTCGATCATGCGGGCATAATGCGGGTGGATATGGTCGACCACCTTGGCCAGCGAGGTGATGCCCGGTTCGCCGTACAGGTGCTGCAACGCGGCGGCATCGGTGACGATGTGATCCATGGCGGCCCTTTCAAGGCTTGCGGCTCGGGCCAGACTGCTTGGTTTGAACCGGCGGCGCAAACCAGTAATCTTGGGCTTCAGGACAGGATTTTTGACCCGAGGCGCGATCGTGACCAAAACCGTGCGGCGCCTGCCGCCGCTGAACGCCCTGCGCGCCTTCGATGCCGCCGCCCGGCATCAGAGCTTCAAGGACGCGGCCGCCGAACTGGGCCTGACCCATGGCGCGGTAAGCTACCAGATCCGCCAGCTGGAAGACTGGCTGGGGCCGCCCGGCCTGTTCGAGCGAGGGAACCGCCGGGTGACCCTGACGCCTGCGGGCCGGGCGTTCCAGGGCGAGGTCGCCGCGGCATTGGGCCGCATCGCGTCGGCGGCGCACCGGCACGCGGACCAGGCGGGCAGGGCGGGGCGGCGGGTGCTGACCGTCAATGCGCTGGCGACCTTCGCCCTGCGCTGGCTGTTGCCCCGGCTGGGCGATTTCCGGCGCAGCCACCCCGCCATTGATGTCCGGCTGTCGACGTCAAGCGACGCCGTCGATTCGCTGCCCGAACGGCATGACGTGGTGATTCGCCGCGGGCCCGACAGCTTTCATGGCTATGTTGCCGAGCCGTTCCTGGTCGAACATCGCCTGCCGGTCTGCAGCCCGGCGGCGTTGCGCCGGCACCGGCTGCGGCGGCCCGAAGACCTGCGTCACCACACCCTGCTGCATGCCGCGACCCAGCCGCGGCTGTGGCCCGACTGGCTGGCAATGGCAGGATTACGCGACGTCGAACCGGCAGGCGTTCTGGTTCTGGACCATAACTATCTGGCCCTGCAGGCCGCGATCGACGGCCTCGGTATTGCCATCGGCCCGACCGCGCTGGTGGCCAGCGACCTTGCCGCCGGCAGGCTGGTGGCGCCGTTTTCCTCGCCACTGCTGCCATCGCGCAGCTATTGTGCCTATGTGCCGGAAGGGACGGATGAAGACGCGGCGATCCGCGACTTCCGCGCCTGGCTGCGCCGGATCGGCGCCGCCGACCAAGGGAGGAAAGCATGAACGACATGACGCCGGGCCTGCGCGACGACATCAGGGCGACCTTCGACCGCCAGCGCAGGGCGTTCCTCGATTCAGCCATCCCCGACCGCCAGGCGCGGCTGGCCAGCCTGGCCAAGGTCGAGCGGCTGCTGACCCAGCATCGCGACGCCATGGCCCAGGCGGTGTCGGCCGATTTCGGTAACCGCGCGGTGCCGGAAACCATGCTGCTCGAAGTGCTGCCGTCGCTGAATGCGATCCGCCATGTGCGCCGCAACCTTGGGCGCTGGATGCGGCCGGAACGCCGGCATGTCGCCGTTACGTTCCAGCCGGCCAAGGCCTGGGTGCAATACCAGCCGCTGGGCGTGGTCGGCATCGTCGCGCCGTGGAATTATCCGGTGCAACTGGCCTTCTCGCCGCTGGTCGACGCGCTGGCCGCCGGCAACCGGGCGATGATCAAGCCGTCCGAACTGACGCCGCGGTTTTCCGACCTGCTGGCCGGGCTGATCGGCGAGGCGTTCGACCCGTCCGAAGTGGCCGTCGTCACCGGCGGCCCCGACGTGGCCGAGGCATTCAGCCGCCTGCCCTTCGACCATCTGCTGTTCACCGGGTCGACCAATGTCGGGCGCAAGGTGATGCTGGCCGCCGCGGCCAACCTGACGCCGGTCACGCTGGAGCTGGGCGGCAAGTCGCCGGTCGTGGTCTGCGCCGACTATCCCGTCACCCGGGCCGCGCGCGACATCGCCATTGGCAAGTTCGTCAATGCCGGCCAGACCTGCATCGCGCCCGACTACGTCCTGGCGCCGCGCGGCCAGGTCGATGCGCTGGCCGAGGCGATCATCGCCGAGGCACGCCGGCTGTTCCCGACTATCGGCAGCAATGCCGACTACACCTCGATGGTCACCGAACGCCACCGGCTGCGCCTGACCGACGCGGTCGAGGCGGCGCGGGCGGCCGGCGCCCGCGTCCTGAGCCATGACGCCGATACGGCCGCCGCGGCAGGCAAGATCGCGCCGACCGTGGTCATCCGCGCGCCGGCAGACAGCCTGCTGCTGCGCGAGGAAATCTTCGGCCCCGTGCTGCCGATCCTGCCCTACGACACGCTTGACCAGGCCATCGCCGAGATCAACGGCCGCGACCGGCCGCTGGCGCTGTATTGCCTCAGCCGCGACCAGTCGGCCACCGACACCGTGCTGTCGCGGACGATTTCGGGCGGGGTCACGCTGAACGGCACGCTGCTGCATGTCGGCCAGGACGACCTGCCCTTCGGCGGGGTCGGGGCGTCGGGCATCGGTTCCTATCACGGCCGCGACGGTTTCCGTCGCCTGTCGCATGCCCGCGCGGTGCACAAGGTCGGTTTCCTGAACCCGCTGGACCTGCTGTCCCCGCCCTATGGCCGGCTGTACCAGACCGTGACGAAGTTCCTGATCGGGCGCTGACGGGTCAGGTCAGCGCGGCGCAGGCCTGGCGCAGGATCGCCATGGCTTCGGTCAGCACGGGCCGCGCGCTGGCAAATGACAGGCGGATATGGCCGGGGCTGCCGAAGGCCGTGCCGGGGATCACCGCCAGGCCGTGGTCGCGCAGCAGGTAGTCGCAGAACTGTTCGTCGTCCTGCAGGACGCGGCCGTCGGGTGCGCGTGATCCCATCAGGCCCTGCCAGCCGACGAAGGTGTAGAACGTGCCCTGGGGCGCGATGCAGGTCAGGCGCGGGATGGTCGCCAGTTCGGCCATCATCAGGTCGCGGCGGGCCTGGTATTCGACGCGGTAGCGTTCGACGTCGTCCTGCGGCCCGGTCAGCGCCGCGACGGTCGCGGCCTGCGAGATCGAGGTCGGGTTCGACGTCGACTGGCTGACGATCGCCCGCATCGCCCGCATCAGCGGCGCCGGGCCGCCGGCATAACCGATGCGCCAGCCGGTCATCGCATAAGCCTTGGATACGCCGTTGATGGTCAGGATGCGATCGCGCAGGTCGGGGCGCAGCTGGGCCGGCGTCACGAAGGCTGTCCCGTCGAACAGGATATGTTCGTAGATGTCGTCGACCATCAGCCAGACCTGGGGATGGCGGGCCAGCACCTCCAGCAGCGGTCCGTAATGGTCCGGTCCATAGACGGTGCCCGATGGGTTCGACGGCGAATTCAGCATCAGCCAGCGGGTACGCGGCGTGATCGCCCGTTCCAGCGCCTCGGCCTGCAGGCGGAAACCGTCCGCGGCCGTGGTGGGCAGCACCACGGCCCGGGCCCCGGTCATCTCGACGATATCGCTGTAGCTGACCCAGTAGGGCGTCGGGATGATAACCTCGTCGCCGGGATCGAGGGTCGCCAACAGCCCGGCGAACAGCAGCATCTTGGCGCCCGCGGTGATCATGATTTCGTCGGGCGTGAAGTCGAGGCCGTTCTCGCGCGCGAACTTGGCCTGGACGGCCGCCTTGGCCGCGGGCGTGCCGTCCAGGACGGTGTAGTGGGTATCGCCCGCCCGCATCGCCGATATCGCCGCCTCGACCACATGGGCCGGGGTGTCGAAATCGGGTTCGCCGATATGCAGCCCGACGATGCGACGGCCCTGGGCCTTCATCTCGGCCGTCGCAAAGACCATCCGCGAAATCGCCGACGGGCCGACCTTGTCGAGCATGCGGGATTTGCGGAAGGTCATGGGGGCGCCCCTCAGATCATCAGTTCGATGACGAACGGGCCGGACCGGCGGAAGCTCGCCTCCATCAGCGCGCCGCAGTCGTCCAGGGTGGTGGCCGTCGCGGCCTCGACCCCCATCCCTTCGGCCAGCTTGACCCAGGACAGGTCGGGGCGGCCCAGGTCCAGCATGCTCATTGCCGTCGGCCCGGGCTTGGCGCCGACATTGGCGTATTCGCCGATCAGGATGTTATACTTGCGGTTCGACAGGATGATCGTGGTGTTGGGCAGGTTCTCGCGCGCCTGGGTCCACAAGGATTGCAGCGAATACATCGCCGATCCGTCGGCCTGCAGGCTGATCACCCGCCGCTGGGCATCGGTGCCGATGGCCGCACCGGTCGCGACCGGCAGGCCGTCGCCGATGGCGCCACCGGTCAGGTGCAGCCAGTCATGCGCCGGGGCGGCGTGGGTGAATTTGTAGAAGCCGCGGCCGAACGACACGCTTTCGTCCGACACGATCGCATTTTCCGGCATCAGCGCGGCGACCGTCTGGGCCAGGCCTTCCGGGGTGATCGCGCCGCGCGCGACCTCGGGCCGTAGGCCCGGATCGGGGATGGTCGCCTGGGTCGCGCCCACCTCGTCGGCGAGCGCCAGCAGGGCGGCGTCGGCATCCTGGTCGGCGCGCGACAGGACATGCAGTTCGGCATCGTCGCGATACTGGGTCGACGGCTTGCCCGGATAGGCGAAGAAGCCGACCGGCGGCTTGGCGTTGACCAGGATGATGTGATCGTATTTGGCCAGGGCGGCGATCGCCACGTCGGTGACGTAGGGAACCTTGTCCAGCTGCAGCCGGCCGCGGCCGCGCGCCATGTGGCCGTTGACATAGTCGGCCATCAGCGATGCCCCGGTCTTCTGGGCGATGCGCCAGGCCAGGTCCTGGGCCCGCGGCTGCACGCCCTTGCCCGCCAGCAGGATCAGGACGTTCTTCTTGTCGCGCAGGACGCGGGCGGCATTGGTGACGGCGGACGGGTCGACGGCCGGCGGCGGCGGAACGGGCAGGGCGTCGGCGGGCACGCCGCCCTGGTCCCAGGAAGCGTCCGACGGCAGGATCAGCGTCGCGATCTGGCCGGGCATGGTGCGGGCGGCCTGGACCGCCGCGGCGGCGTCGCGGCCGACATCGGCGGCCCGGGTCGAAGTGCGCACCCAGGCCGACACGGTGCGGGCCAGGCTGTCGGTATCGGCGGTCAGCGGCGCGTCATGCGGGCGGTGATAGGTCGCCTGGTCGCCGACGATGTTGACGATGCCCGATCGGGCGCGGCGCGCGTTGTGCAGGTTGGCCAGGCCGTTGGCCAGGCCTGGCCCGCAATGCAGCAGCGTGGCGGCGGGTTTGCCCGCCATCCGGTAGTAGCCGTCGGCCATGCCGGTGACGACGTTTTCATGCAGCCCCAGCACGCAGCGCATGCCCGGGATCTGGTCCAGGGCCGCCACGAAATGCATTTCGCTGGTGCCCGGATTGGCAAAACACGTGTCGACGCCGGCTTGCAGCAGCGTACGGACCAGACTTTCGGCGCCGTTCATGTGACTCGAATCCCTCCCGGAATGAAACCGGGCGGCATTCTAGAGCGAGACGGGGATCAGGGAAGGACGTAGTTTGCCGCCCGGTCAGCCCGCCGGGCGCCGGCATTGCAGACAGGCCGGCACGATCGCCGGCTGTTCCAGCCCGCAATCGGCACAGCGCCAGCTGCGCGCCACGGTGGCGGCCCGCACCGGAACCGGCTGCAGCTCGGGCCGGGAAGGCGCGGATCCGAAGATCCGCGCAAACATCTCGTCGACTTGTGTCGTCATGGCCGGTTCAGAATTCCTCGTCGCCGCCGAACATGCCGTCGAAGAAGCCGCCGCCCTCGTCACCGCCGCCCATATCCTCGGGCGGCGGTTCGGCCGGGGCCGCCTCGGCCGCGCCGCCGGTGAACATGCCCGCGATCATGTTGCCGATCAGCAGGCCGCCGGCCACGCCCATCGCGGTCTGCGCCGCGCCGGCCAGGAAACCGCCGCGCTGGGGCGGATGCTGCATCGGCGGCACCATGCCCTGCTGCTGCGGCGCCATGCCGGGCTGGCCGTAGCGCTGCTGCTGGCGCGGATCGGGCCCGCGGGCCGGCTGGCCGCCGCCGAACAGGCTGGACAGGAAACCGCCGCCGCCGGCGGGGCGGGCGGCGGCCTGGCGCTCCAACTCCTCGATGCGGGCCTGGGCCGATTGCAGCGCGTAATCCTGCATGACCAGGGTCTGGGCCATGAAATAGGGCGCATTGGGCTGGCGCATCAGATGCTGGCCGATCAAAGCCTCGGCCTGGGGATCGCGCGGGCCGGCCTCGCGCTCGGCCGTGCCGAGGCGGCCGAAAAGCCCGTCGATGACCTGGCGGTCCTGGTTGTCCATAAGTGATGCTCCCGAGTGACGTTTCATCCGATATACGCAGGGACCGGCAGGCTTAATCCGTTGGGCGTGATAATCTCGGCCCATGAGCGACAAACCGATCCCCGCCGTCACCCTGCCCGACGGCACCACGGTCCCCGCGCTGGGGCAGGGCACCTGGATGATGGCCGAGGCGCCAGCCCGCCGCCGCGACGAGGTCGCGGCCCTGCGCGCCGGCCTGGACCTTGGGCTGACCCTGATCGATACCGCCGAGATGTATGGCGACGGTGCCGCCGAAACCCTGGTCGGCGAGGCCATTGCGGGCCGCCGGGACGCGGTGTTCCTGGTCAGCAAGGTATTGCCCGAAAACGCGTCGCGCGCCGGCACGATCAAGGCCTGCGAACGCAGCCTGAAGCGCCTGGGCACCGACCGTCTCGACCTGTATCTGCTGCACTGGCGCGGCCGGCATCCGCTGGCCGAGACCGTGGCGGGGTTCGAGGCACTGATCGCGGCCGGCAAGATCCGCCGCTGGGGCGTGTCGAATTTCGATGCCGGCGACACGGATGAACTGGGCCCGGGCGCCGCGACCAACCAGGTCCTGTACAACCCGACGCGGCGGGGCATCGAATTCGACCTGCTGCCCGCATGCAGGCGGCTGGGCATGCCGATCATGGCCTATTCGCCGGTCGAGCAGGGCAGGATCCTGCGCCATGACGGGCTGGCCCGCCTGGCCCGGGCGCGCGGGGTGACGCCGGCCCAGTTGACCCTGGCCTGGGTGATGCGCCACCCCGACGTGATCGCGATCCCCAAGGCCGGCACGGCGGCCCATGTCGCCGAGAATCGGGCGGCCGTCGCTATCGACCTGACAGCGGCCGAACTGGCCGAATTCGACCGGATGTTTCCGCCGCCGACGCGGCGCCGGCCGCTGGAAATGCTCTAGGCGTCCTGGGTCAAAGCCTGGCGCAACGCCTGGACCTGGCCGTTCAGCCGGCCCAGTTCGGCCATCGTCATGTCCGACCGCGCCAGCAGCGTTTCACCCAGGCAGTTGGCCCGGTTGAGCAGGGCGCGGCCGGCCTCGGTCAGATGGACATGGACCTGGCGTTCATCGGCCGGGTTGCGCCGCCTTTCGACCAGGCCGGCCTGTTCCAGCCGCTTGACCGGCGGGGTGACGGTCGATGATTCCAGGTCCAGGCGGTCGGCGATGCCACCGACCGTTTCGCCGTCGTTTTCGCCCAGCACGCATAGCACCAGATACTGGGGATAGGTGATGCCCATCGCGTCCAGCATGGGTTTGTAGGTGCGGTTGATCGCCATCGCGGTGGCGTAGAGCGTAAAGCAGATCTGCTGGTCCAGGGGTACAGGCATGTTTCCTTCTCCTGTGTGGCCGCCTTCTTACTGCGAAAAATGATATCGCGATAAATATCTGCTGGACAAGGCTTCGGGATCGCGTTACCCATAATGCATATCGCGATAATGAATATCGCGATAAATTACAAAGAAAGGAACAGGCCATGACCGAGTCCAGCAGCCAGGCGTCGCGCCGCAACTTCATCACCGCCGGTATCGGCGTCGCCGCCGCCGCGGCGGCCCTGCCCGCCATGCAGGCCCAGGCCCAGACCGCGCAGGCGGCCCGGCCTGCCGCCGCCGCGTCGAAGTCGCGCCAGGGCGACGGTTTCGTCACCGTCAAGGACGGCACCCGGATCTACTACAAGGACTGGGGCAGCGGTCAGCCGATCGTGTTCCATCATGGCTGGCCGCTGTCGGCCGACGACTGGGACAACCAGATGTTGTTCTTCCAGTTGCAGGGCTATCGCGTCATCGCCCATGACCGCCGCGGCCATGGCCGTTCGTCGCAGACCGCGACCGGCAACGACATGGATACCTATGCCGCCGACGTCGCGGCGGTGGCAGCGCACCTGAACCTGCGCAACGCCATCCATGTCGGCCATTCGACCGGCGGGGGCGAGGTGGCGCGGTATGTGGCCCAGTACGGCGGCGGCGGGCGGGTGGCCAAGGCGGTGCTGATCGGCGCCGTGCCGCCCGTGATGGTCAAGTCCGACCGCAATCCCGGCGGCGTGCCGCTGGAGGTGTTCGACGGCTTCCGCACCGCGCTGATCGCCAACCGCGCCCAGTTCTTCCTGGATATCGCCAGCGGGCCGTTCTACGGCTTCAACCGTCCCGGCGCCAAGGTCAGCCAGGGCCTGATCGACAATTGGTGGCGCCAGGGCATGATGGGCGGTGCCAAGGCCCATTACGACTGCATCAAGGCGTTCTCGGAAACCGACTTCACCGATGACCTGAAGAAGATCGCGGTGCCGACCCTGGTGATGCATGGCGGCGACGACCAGCTGGTCAACATCGCCAACACGGCGGAACTGGCGGTCAAGCTGTTGAAGAAGGGGACGCTGAAGGTCTATCCGGGCCTGTCGCACGGCATGGCGTCGACGCACCCCGAGGTGATCAATCCCGACCTGCTGGCCTTCTTCAAGGCATGAGAGCTGCGGAGGGCGCGCCGGACCGCCGGCGCGCCCTTGGGCGCAGTCACAGGATTTCGTTGAATTCGATCACGTTGCGGTCGGGGTCGCGGATGAAGCAGACCTTGCGCCGCCCTTCGCCGAAGACCACCGGACCTTCGGTGATATGGATATCTTCCTGGCGCAGCCAATCGACCAGGGCATCCAGATCGTCGACGATGAAAGCGGCGTGGGTGTAACCCGGCCATTTGTCGGGGATGTCCATCAGGATATTGCCGTCGTCATGCGGCCGGCCGTTGTAGATCAGGTGCAGGCGCAGCCCGGCGCGGTTGATCAGGCCACGGGCCCTGGACCCCGGCGATTCCTCGTTCGGGTCGACCACGAAACCGAATTTCTCGTAGAAGGCCTGGGCCCGGGCGATGTCGGTGACACGCACGCCGACATGGTCGAGATGGGTCAGGTCGGGCATCAGATCGCCTCCCCGATGATGCCGGCATAGTGCCGGCGGTGATCGCCGTCGAAATCCGCCTGGCCCGCCCGGGTCAGCAACTCGCGCACCGGCGGGTCCAGGTACCAGATCGCCCGGTCGGACGGCCCGTCGTACCAGCGGATGTTGAAGGCGCAGAGATGGCGGAAGAAGAACATCTCGGCATAATCAGGGACGTGGTCGCGGATCCACCAGGCCAGCGGCCGCCAATCACCGGTTCGGCCGTAGTGATCGAGATAGGCGGGGATCACCAACGTCACGGTGCCGCCGCGGCGACCGACTGCGTCGGGCAGATCCCAGATATGCTGGGCGGCATTGTCCTGGTTGCTGGTGCACCAGCTGGCCGTGTCGCCCGCCAGATAGCGTTGATGGCAGAACCCGTTCAGGACGGGCGAGCGATAGGCGCTGCGGATGGTGACATGGCCGAAGGCACGCTTCAGCGGCTCCAATATCCGGCCGGCCAGCTGCCGCCCTACTTCGACGGCCAGGTCGGGATCGGCGGGGATGTTGGAAATCCCGTGGAAATTGCCGACCTCGGAATACAGCATCTCGCGCATGAAGAAATGCTCGGACAAACGCACCCGACCCAGTTCGGTCAGGGCTGCCACGCTGTCGATACCGGCCATGCCGCCCGCCTCCATCCAGTGATGCACCCTTGATAGCGCATGCCGGATCGTGGAAGGATTGGCGTTAGATTGAACCCCGTATTCAGGAATTCGGAATAATCATGGATCGGCTGGCCGAGCTTGAAACCTTTCTGGCGATCGTCGAGGCCGGGTCGCTGGCCGGCGCCGCCCGGCGGCTGCGCCGGTCGCCGCCGGCGGTGACGCGCATCCTGGCCGAGCTGGAGGCGCGGGTCGGCGTCACCCTGGTCGAACGCACCACGCGGGCCAGCATGCCCACCGATGCCGGACGCCAGCTGGCGACCCATGCCCGCAGCCTGCTGGCCGGTTACCGCGATGCGATCGGCGAGGTGGCGGGCAGGGCGGCCGAGGCGCGCGGGCCAGTCCGCCTGACCGCGCCGCTGGTGTTCGGTCGCGACCATGTGGCGCCCACGGTCGCGACCTTCCTGGCCCGCCATCCCGGCGTCACCATCGATTTCACCCTGGCCGATCGCATCGTCGACCTGCAGGGCGAACATGTCGACCTGGCGGTACGCATCGGCACCGTTGCCGACCCGGCGCTGGTGGTGCGCCGCGTGGGGCAGGTGGCGAACGTCGTGGTGGCCAGCCCCGCCTATCTGCGCCGCCACGGCACGCCGGCCCGGCCGCAGGACCTGGGCGACCATCTGACGATCCAGCACACCAGCCGGGGCCTGGGCACGCCCTGGGCCTTTCGCGGCGTCACCGTCAACGTGACGGCGCAATACGCGGTCAACCAGGCCGATGTCGCGATCGCGGCGGCGCGGGCGGGGCAGGGACTGGTCCGCGCCCTGTCCTATCAGGTCGACGGCGATCTGCGGCGCGGCCGGCTGGTCCGGGTGCTGCGGGATTTCGAACCCGCGCCGATGCCGGTCGGCGTGGTCTGGCCGGAATCACGGCGGGCGCTGCATCGCGTGCGACTGCTGGCCGATCATCTGGCCGCCGGCCTGGCCGGCCTGGCGGTGCTGCGCGACGTCTAGGCCGTTTCGCCGGTGCGGGCGAACAGCTGGTGGATCAGGGCGCGCATCCAGCGATGGGCTGGGTCGTTCGACGTCGAGGCGTGCCACACCAGCCGCACCTCGTAGAACGGCGCCTGGGGCAGTTCCCAGAGGCGGAAATCGAAATGCCGGCGCAGGTTGCGGGCATACATGTCCGGCACGATCGCCAGCAGGTCGGTGGTCAGGGCCAGTTCGGGCAGGGCGCCGAAATGGCGGGCGCGCAGCACGATGCGATGGTCCAGCTTCTGGCGCACCAGCATCTGTTCGACGCTGGAATGAAAGGTCGCGGTGGGCGAGGCGACGACCAGCGAGGCATCGGCCAGCTGCGCCGCCGTCAGCTTGCGCCCCGCCCGGCCCGATGACGGCAGCCATTGCGGCGCGGTGATCGCCACATATTGCTCGCGAAACAGGATCTGGGTGCGGATGTCGCGCTGGCGCGGCTGCAGGATGCCGACGGCGCAATCGATGTCGCGTGCCTCGAGGCCGGCGGCGACGTCTGACGCGGCGACCGAGATATTGGACAGCTGCGCCCGCGGCGCCTGGGCACGCAGGGCGCCGGCCAGCGACGGCAGGAACATCATCTCGCCCAGGTCGGACAGGGACAGCCGCCAGTGCATGTCGCTGTCCTGCGGCTCGAACGCCTCGTGCCCCGACATCATCGTTTCCAGCGCCTGCAGCTGGCCTGCCACGGCGGGCGCCATGCGTTCGCACAGCCGGGTCGGTTGCAGCCCGGCGGGGGTACGCACGAACAGTTCGTCGTCGAAGAACTGGCGCAGCCGGGCCAGCGCATTGCTGGTCGCCGGCTGGGACAGGGACAGGGCCCTGCCCGCCTCGGTCACCGAACGATGGCGGTACAGCGCGGCCAGCACCCGCAGCAGGTTCAGATCGAGCTGGCGGAAGTTCATCGCCAATCCCCTACATTCACCAGACCAATATGCCCTATCACAAAAATCCATTGGGCAGATGTTTGCCCGATCCATAATCTTGTCATCAACGACAAGCAATACCTTGAGGGGACCGTGGGGAGCGGTCCGCCACATTCTGCCAGACCCTTACAGATCCAGAGGAATCCAGCAGTGGCCGAGCGTTCGTTCGCGGAAGAGGTTGAGAAACTGCGCCTGGGCGAAGGCGACGAATTTCGCGGCGAGGGGATCCTGGCCGTCACCAAGGCCCTGCTGCAATCGGGTGTTTCTTATGTCGCCGGCTATCAGGGCGCGCCGATCTCGCATCTGATGGACGTGCTGACCGACGCCAACGACATCCTGGAAGAGCTGGGCGTCCATTTCGAGCATTCCGCGTCCGAGGCGACCGCGACCGCGACCCTGGCCGCGTCGGTCAACTATCCGTTGCGTGGCGCGGTAACCTTCAAGTCGACGGTCGGCACCAATGTCGCGTCCGACGCGCTGGCCAATCTCGCCTCGGGCGGGGTCACGGGCGGGGCGCTGCTGATCGTGGGCGAGGATTACGGCGAAGGTTCCTCGATCATGCAGGAACGCTCGCACGCCTTCGCGATGAAATCGCAGGTCTGGCTGCTGGACCCGCGGCCCAACCTGCCGTCGATCGTCGCCGCGGTCGAGCAGGGGTTCGAGCTGTCCGAGGCGTCGAACACGCCGGTCATGCTGGAACTGCGCATCCGTGCCTGCCATGTGCACGGCCGCTTCGCCACCAAGGCCAACCGACGGCCCGAATTCACCCTTAAGGACGCGATCGAACGGCCGGTGCGCGACGTCGAACGCATCGTGCTGCCGCCGGCAAGCTATCTGCACGAGCAGGAAAAGATCGCCCGGCGCTGGCCCGCCGCGGTTGATTTCATCCGTGAACGCGGTATGAACGAATTCTTTGCCGCCGACGAACAGGACTTCGGCATCGTCATGCAGGGCGGCATGTACAATGCCGTCCTGCGCGCGCTGGAACTGCTGGGCCTGGCCGATGCCTTCGGCAACAGCCGCATTCCCCTGTACGTGCTGAACGTCACCTATCCGCTGATCGATGCGGAGTTCGTCGAGTTCTGCGCGGCCAAGCGCGCCGTCCTGATCGTCGAGGAAGGCCAGCCCGATTTCATCGAACAGGCCGTGCACGCCATCCTGCGCAAGGCCGACCTGCAGACCCGGGTGCATGGCAAGGACATGCTGGTCATGGCTGGCGAATATACCGGCGGGGTGATGGTCAAGGGCGTCACGGCCTTTGTCGAACGCTACGCGCCGCAACTGGTGACCAGCCATAACCAGCCGGTTGCCGTGCAGTCCGCCGCTGCGATCGCCGCGGCCGCCGAGGTGCGCCCCCGGCCGCCGTCGTTCTGCACGGGCTGTCCGGAACGGCCGATCTTTACCGCGATGAAGCTGGTCGAACGCGAGCTGGGCCCCCATCACGTCAGCTGCGACATCGGCTGCCACCTGTTCTCGATCCTGCCGCCGTTCAATATCGGCGCGACGACGATGGGCTATGGCCTGGGCTGGGCTGGTGCCTCGGCCTTCAACACGCCCGAGACCCAGAAACGCACCATCGCCATCATGGGCGACGGCGGGTTCTGGCATAACGGCCTGACCAGCGGCGTCGGCAATGCGGTGTTCAACCGCACCGACAATGTCCTGGTCGTGATCGACAACGGTTATTCCGCCGCGACCGGCGGCCAGGACGTCCTGTCGTCGCGCGCACAGAACCCGATCCGGTCGACCTTCAATTCGATCGAACAGGCGGTGCGCGGCGTCGGGGTCAAATGGGTGCGCAAGGTCACCAACACCTACGACCTGGCGAAGATGCGCGATACGCTGCGCGAGGCGCTGACCACCCCGGAAAAGGGCCCCAAGGTCATCGTCGCCCAGTCCGAATGCCAGCTGAATCGCCAGCGCCGCATCCGGCCGCAGATCCGCAAGGCGATCGGCGACGGCCAGCGGGTGGTGCGCGAACGGTTCGGCATCGACCCCGATACCTGCACCGGCGATCATTCCTGCATCCGCCTGTCGGGCTGTCCGTCCCTGACGATCAAGCCCAACCCCGATCCGCTACGGCGCGATCCGATCGCGTCGGTCATCGATTCCTGCGTCGGCTGCGGCCTGTGCGGCGAAGTCGCGCATGCCGCGGTGCTGTGCCCGTCGTTCTACCGCGCCGAGATCGTCAACAACCCGACCCGCTGGGACCGGTTCAAGGCGCGGATGGGCGCGGCCCTGATCGGCTGGCTGCAGGACCGGATCGACCGGCGCCTGGCCGGAATCGCCGCATGACCGGTCCCCGCGTGATCACCATCGCCGTGCTGGCGATGGGCGGCGAGGGCGGTGGGGTGCTGGCCGACTGGCTGGTCGACCTGGCCGAACATAACGGCCATTACGCCCAGACCACCTCGGTGCCGGGCGTCGCCCAGCGCACCGGCGCCACCGTCTATTACATAGAAATGTTCCCCGAGGGGGCGGTGCCGAGTGGCGCCCAGCCTGTGCTGGCCCTGAGCCCCGTGCCGGGCCAGGTCGACATCGTCATCGCCTCGGAACTGATGGAGGCGGGGCGGGCGATCCAGCGCGGTCTGGTCACGCCCGAACGCACCACCCTGGTCGCATCCAGCCACCGGGTCTATGCGATGACCGAGCGCATCGCCATGGGCGACGGCCGGGTCGATTCGACCAGGCTGCTGGAAGGATGCCGCGCCGCCGCCCGCCATTTCCTGTCGGCCGATTTCGCCGGCTTGGCCGAGGATGCGGGGGCACCGATCGGCCCGGCATTGTATGGCGCCCTGGCCGCGACCGGCCGCCTGCCGTTCACCCGCGCGCAGTTCGAGGAGACGATCCGCCGCGGCGGGGTCGGGGTGAAGGCAAGCCTTGCCGCATTCGCCGCCGGTTTCGATGCCGCAGGGGCCAACCGCACTCCCGATGCGCCCGCCACCGGCGTGCCGCCGGTGGGCCCGCGGCTGAACGACCTGGCCTTGCGCATCCGCCAGGGGTTTCCCGCTCTCAACCATGCCACGCTGACCCACGGCATTCTGCGCCTGGCCGATTATCAGGACGTGGCCTATGCCGGTGAATACCTCGACTACCTGGCGCCGCTGACGGCGGCCCTGCCGTCCGACGTGCTGGATGAAACTGCCCGCCACCTGGCGCTGTGGATGTCCTATGAGGATACGGTGCGGGTCGCCGACCTCAAGACCCGGCGCAGCCGGTTCGCGCGCGTGGGGCGCGAGGTGCGGCTGAAGGGCGACCAGCAACTGGGCATCGCCGAATTCCTGCATCCGCGCGTCGAGGAGATCGCCGATACCCTGCCCGCCGGCATCGGCCGCTGGCTTTTGGCCACGGGCTGGGCGCGCGCCCTGGTCGGGCGCTTCACGCGCCAGGGCCGGGTGGTGCGCACCAGTTCGGTTCCCGGTTTCCTGCTGCTTTACGTCGTCGCATCGCTGCGCCTGATCCGGCGGCGGTCGCTTCGGTATGGCGTCGAGCATGGCCGCATCCGGGAATGGCTCGACACCGTGCGGCGACTGGGCGCCGATCATCCCGCCCTGGCGCTGGAAGTCGCGCGTGCCCAGCGGCTGATCAAGGGCTATGGCGACACCCATGCGCGCGGCTGGCGCAACTACCAGCGCATCATGGCGACGCTGGCGCGGCTGGAAGGCACGGCCGAAGGCGCCAGCCGGCTGAACGACATGACACAGGCGGCGCTGGCCGACGATCGCGGCGAGGCGCTGGAGAAATCATTGACCAGCTGATTTGATCGATACGTCCAACCGGGGAGGGTAATCATGAAAAAGAGTGTGTTTGCGGCCGCCGCCGCGCTGTTGTTTGCATCCGGCGTCACCGGGGCCATGGCCCAGGAAACCACCGTGCGCCTGGTTTCGGCCTTTGCCGAGAACGGCATCTACGTCCAGCGCCTGACGCCCTGGATCGAGAAGTTCAATGCCGAGGGCAAGGGCGTCCTGCAGATCAATTTCCTGGGCGGGCCCAAGACCATCCCGGCCTTCGAGGTCGGCAACGCGGTCAAGACCGGCGTGGTCGACATGGCGCTGAACACCGGCGCCTTCTACACCAACGTGATGCCCGAGGCCGATTTCCTGAAACTGACCCAGGTGCCGATCGCCGAGCAGCGCAAGAACGGCGCGTTCGAGGCGATCAACAAGGTCTGGAACGAAAAGGGGAACATGCAGTACGTCGGCCGTCCGGTCGAGAACCAACCGTTCCACATCTATACCAATAAGAAGATCGACAAGCCCGACCTTACCGGGCTGAAGATCCGCATCACCCCGGTCTATCGCAACTTCTTCCAGGCGCTGGGCGCCAACGTCATCACCATCTCGCCCGGCGAGGTCTATACCGCGCTGGAACGCGGCGTGGTCGATGGCTACGGCTGGCCGATCGGCGGCATCTTCGACCTGAACTGGCAGGAAAAGACCAAGTACCGCGTCGATCCCGGTTTCTATGATGCCGAAGTGTCGATCATCATGAACCTGCCGGCCTACAAGCGGCTGACCGACGCCCAGCGGGCCTATCTGAACAAGCAGATCCTGGCGCTGGAGGCGCAGAACACCTTCTGGGCCCAGTACACGGTCGAGGAAACCGCCCGCCAGGCCAAGGTCGGTATCGAAACCATCACCTTCGACCAGGCCACCGCCAAGGCGTTCTACGATCGCGCCTATGCCATCGGCTGGGAAACCGCGGAGAAGCAGAGCCCTGACATCGCCGCCCGCTTCAAGCCGCTGTTCTCGTCGAAGTAACGATGATCGACCGGGTGTCGGCCGCGTGGGGGCGGCTTCTGGCAGGGCTGGCGCTGATGGGGTGCCTGATCCTGCTGGCCATGATGCTGCTGATCGTGGCCGACGTGGCCCTGCGCAACCTGGCCCTGCCGGGGTTGCCGCAGGGCCTGGCCTGGTCGAACGAGATTTCCGAACTGATGCTCTATCTGATCACGATGTGCGTGGCGCCCTGGCTGTTGCGCCAGGGCCAGCATATCCGCGTCGACATCATGCTGCAGGCGATCCCGAAGGGCACGGCCTGGGCGCTGGAATGGATCGGCGATTTCATCGGCCTGGCCTGCTGCGTCCTGATCGCGTGGTACGGGGCCAAGGCGACCTGGGACAGCTATGCGTCCGATGCGCTCAGCATCAAGACGCTGATCACACCGGAATGGTGGCACCTGGCGCCGCTGCCGATCGGTTTCGTGCTGCTGTCGATCGAGATGCTGTTCCGTATCCGCCGCCTGGCCCGGTCCGAGCGCGCCCCGCGCCATGACGCGGTGAGCGCGTCGTGAGCTGGCAGGTCGCGGCCTGGCTGATGCTGGGCGGATCGACGGTCCTGCTGTTCATCGGCATGCCCGTCGCGCTGACCTTCATCGCCATCAACATCGTCGGCGCCTGGCTGTACATGGGCGGCGAGCCGGGGCTGGTCCAGCTGGCGCGGTCCAGCGTCAGTTCGGTCACCGCCTTCTCGCTGACGCCGATCCCCTTGTTCGTGCTGATGGGCGAGGTGCTGTTCCACACCGGCCTGGCGCTGAAGGTGATCGACGGCATCGAACGGCTGATCCGCCGCATTCCCGGCCGGCTGGCGGTGGTCGCCGTGGTCGCCGGCACGGTGTTCTCGGCGATCTCGGGGTCGACCATCGCGACGACGGCCATGCTGGGCGCGCTGATGCTCCCCGTGATGCTGTCGCGCGGTTATCATCCGACCATCGCCACCGGGCCGATCATGGCGATCGGCGCGGTCGACATGCTGATCCCGCCCTCGGCCCTGACGGTGCTGCTGGGCTCGCTGTCGGGCATCTCGATCTCCAAGCTGCTGGTCGGGGGGGTGATGCCCGGCGTGATCCTGTCGATCGCCTTCGTCCTGTGGATCATCCTGCGCGTCAAGATCAGCCCGCATCTGGCGCCCGAGGACAAGACCGACCAGGGCCATCGCGGCTGGGCGCGCTGGCAGCCGTTCTTTGCCTATGTCCTGCCGACCTTGTCGATCTTCGGCGTCGTGGTGGGCGCGCTGGCCGCCGGCTGGGCCACGCCGACGGAATGCGCGGCGCTGGGCGCCTTTGCCACTATGCTGCTGGCCATCTGCTATCGTGCGTTGACCGTCGATGCGGTGCTGAAGTCGCTGAAAGGGACGGCCGGCATTTCGGGCATGATCCTGTTCATCATCCTGGGGGCCACGACCTTCGCCCAGATCCTGTCGTTCTCGGGCGCGTCGGCCGGGCTGGTCGGCGCGATCACCGGCCAGGGCCTGTCGACCGG
>Ga0206117_100816_pt1 | contig 22766 bp, 19 predicted proteins | sample 3A5Ametagenome_FD_177997 | JGI IMG/M metagenome (GOLD analysis project Ga0206117, IMG submission 177997) | Enriched microbial communities from leaf-cutter ant dump, University of Wisconsin, Madison, United States - 3A5A | ecosystem: Environmental > Terrestrial > Nest > Insects nest > Nest dump... | reverse complement strand
CGCCTGGATCGACCCGGCCAACCCGCCGGCCCGCGCCTGCACCGAGGCGCGGCTGGCCGATCCCGACCTGCGCGTCGAGATGACGGCGCTCGCCGCCCTGTAAGCGCGCTTCTCCGGCGAACCGGAGGACGGCGCCGGGCAGCCGTTTGCCCCTGCGAAAGCAGAGCTGGCAAACGCTGCCGGGCGCCCCTCCGCCAGAAGGTTTTTGGAATGCACACTGGCCTCTACCACGCGCTCGATTTCACCGCCGACGGCAAGTCGCTGGATTTCCTCAGCATCCCGTTCTCGGTGGACCGCTCTCCCTATTATCAGGTGAAGGTCCCGGTCTGCCGCGTGCGCAACGGGACGGGCCCGCGCGTGCTGCTGATGGCGGGCAACCACGGCGACGAATATGAGGGCGAACTGCTGCTGGGCCGGCTGTTCCGCCGCCTCGATCCGGCGCGCATCCGCGGCGAGGTGACGATCCTGCCGGTCGCCAACGCCCCGGCGGCGATGGCGGCGCGGCGCCGCTCGCCGCTGGACGAGGGCAACCTCAACCGCGCCTTCCCCGGCGACCCCGCCGGCACGCCCACCTTCCGGCTGGCGCATTTCCTGGAACATGAGCTGTTCCCCCGCCACGACGTGGTGTTCGACATCCATTCGGGCGGCACCTCGATGGCCCACCTGCCCTGCGCCCTGATCGAGCGGCAGGGCACGCCCGACCGGCTCGGCCGCGCCCTGGAGCTGATGCGGGCCTTGGGCATGCCCTACGGCTTCGTGGCGGAGAACGGGGCGACGGCGCCGACCTCGATGGCCGCCGCCGCACGGGCCGGCGTCATCGGCATCAGCGGCGAGTTCGGCGGCGGCGGCACGGTGACGCCGGAGACCATGGCCTACACCGCCCGCGCCATCGACAATCTGCTGATCGCCGTCGGGTTGACCGACGCGCCGGTCCTCTCGGTTCCGGCACCGGTTCCGCCGCCGATGCAACTGCTTCAGCTTGACAGCCACCGGCAGGCGATCTACGCGCTGCGGCGCGGCTGGTTCGAACCGGCGGTCGATGTCGGGGCGCGGGTCGCCGCCGGCGATCTCGCCGGCTGGTTCCACGACCTGACGCGGCTCGACCAGCCTGAAGAGGAACTGCGCTTCGAGGAGGCGGGCATCGTCATCTCGCGGCGCCTGCACAGCGACAGCGAGGCCGGCGACTGCCTGATCCAGGTGGCCCGTCCGGTGGAGGAGGCGGGCATCCTGGGGCGCGCGGCCTGACCGGGGCATCGCAGGGACAGGCGGCCAAGGAGACGGGCGACATGAGTGAGAGCAGCGCGGCGAGGCGTCCGCCGACCATCGACGACGTCCTCCGCCTCCGGGCGGCGGAACCGGTGGCGTCCGCGGACGGGGAGGCGGCCGGGGACGCAGACGGTGGGCCGGCTCCGACGCGCATCGTCGAGATCGCCCGGCTCGCCGGGGTGTCGCCGATCACCGTCTCGCGCGCCCTGCGCCAGCCGGAGAAGGTGGCCGAGGCCAAGCGCCGGAAGATCCTGGAGATCGTCGAGCGCACCGGCTACGCCACCAACCCGCATGCCCGCGCCCTGCGGTCGGGCCAGTCGAACATCGTCGCCGCCTTCGTCTCCAACCTGCAAAGCCAGCAATTCTGCCTTGCCGTGCAGGGCTGCGGCGAGGTGCTGGAGCCGGAGGGCTACCAGCTGATGATCGGGCAGACCTCCTACTCCTACGCCAAGGAGACGACGATGATCCAGTCGCTGCGCGAGATGCGGCCGGCTGCGGTCATGTTCACCGGCGTCATCGAGATCGAGGAGAACCGGCGGGCGCTGCGGTCGCTCGGCATTCCGATCATGGAGACCTGGGCCTATCCCCGCGACCCCATCGACATGCTGGTCGGTTTCTCGAACATCGACGGCGGCCGGCTGGCGTCGGAGCATTTTGCCGGACGGGGCTATCGCCGCGTCGCCTACATCGGCCGCCGCAGCGGCCGCGGTGCCCTGCGCCTCACCGGTTTCCGCGAGGGTGCGCGCGCAGCCGGGCTCGACATCGTCGCCGAGCTGTCGGTCGACCGGGTCGGCAGCATGGTCGACGGCCGCCGCGCGCTGGCCGACCTGCTGGCCCGCAACGCGGCGGTCGAGGCGGTGTTCTGCGCCAACGACCTGCTGGCGACCGGCGCGTTGCTGGAGGCGCGCCGGCTGGGCATGCGCCTGCCCGATGACATCGCCGTCCTCGGCTTCGGCCACAACGACGTGGCCGAGGAGCTGCCGCCCGGCCTGACCACCATCGGCATCGACAGCCGAGACCTCGGCCGGCAGGCCGGGTCGATGATCCTGCAGCGCATGCGTGGGGACATGCCGCCGGAGCCGATCCGCGCAGTGGAGCTGACGCTGACCCACCGCGGAAGCAGTTGAGGCGATTGCGTCAGACTTCGCTGGCGGTCTCCGTCCGGGCCTGTGACAGCTTCATCCTGCGTTGGGTGAAATACTGTGCCGGCGTGCTTCCCAGCGCTTTCTTGAACATCGTGATGAAGGCGTTGACCGACTCGTAGCCCAGCTTCTCCGCTACAGTCTGCACGGCCGCTCCGCTGGCCAACTCGCGCAGCGCCACGACGAGGTGCAACTGCTGCCGCCAGCGTCCGAACGTCAGCCCAGTCTCCCGCAGCATCAGACGGGCCAGCGATCTTTCACTCATCGCGACGCGCTTCGCCCATTCCCCCAATGTGCTGCGGTCGGATGGTTCGACCGTCAAGGCGTTGGCGATGGTCCGGATCTTCGGATCGTTGGAAATGGGCAGGTTGAAATGTTCACGCGGCATCCCGGCCAGCTCGTCCAGCGTCACCCGTGCAAGCCGGGCGGCATGGCTGTCCGGCAGATAATCCGCAACCTCGCCGGTCAGCCGGTTGACCAGTTCCCGCACCAGCGGCGAAATCGACAGCGTACAGCAGACATCGGGCAGGCTGGCAGCTCCCGGCTCCACGAACAGGTAGCTGAGCCGGGCATTCGCCGTCGTTCTGACGCTGTGCGGCATACCACCCGGAATCCACACGCCGCAGTCGGGCGGCACGATCCAGATTTCATTGTCAGCAGTGCAGGTGACGGCGCCATGCAGTGCCAGAATCAGTTGTCCCCGCCGATGTGCGTGCACCGGCACTTCCGCTTCGTATTCCGCGAAGTCGAGCAGCCGTGCGACCGCAGGCCGATCCGCGAGATCGGGGTCGTAGACGGAAACGGCCGACCGTGACGCGGAGATGGGTTTCCTCATGACCGAATTTGGCATGATTAAGTGATTTTTTGACAGGATACCTAATTTATCGGATTGCGCAACGCGCCGATACTCTCGGACATGAGAACTGAACATCCTTCAAGCCGGCTCTTCGCCATCAAGGGCATCGCGGCCATAGGGCGCGCATGGTCGCTGCAGCCACGAATTCCGGTGCTGCGGGCGGATGCTGAAGCGCTGCTTTTCTCGGCGAAAAGCTTCGCCGCGGCGATGCTGGCCTATTACGTCGCGTTGCGCGCAGGAGTGCCGAAGCCCTCCTGGGCCATCGTCACCGTCTACATCGTTTCGCAGAACTCGGCGGGCGCGTCGCTCAGCCGCGGCGTCTATCGCTTCGCGGGAACGGTTGTCGGTGCGGTGGCGACCGTGGCGATCGTCCCCTGTTTCGTGAACGATCCGCTTGTCTGCAGCGTGGTCCTCGCCTGCTGGATCGGCCTGTGCCTCTACCTCTCGCTGCTCGACCGCACCGCGCGCGCCTATGCCTTCGTTCTGTCCGGCTACACCGCCAGCCTGATCGGCTTTCCCGGCGTGTTCAATCCCGCCGCCATCTTCGATACGGCGTCGGTGCGGGTTCAGGAGATCTCAATCGGGATCCTGTGCGCAGTTTTGGTTCATCGCTTCGTCCTGCCGAAGCGCATGACCTCCCAGTTCACCGCCAAGCTGTCGGCGACGCTGCGGGACGCCCGCCGGTTGGCGGGTGACGCGCTCCGCGGAAGCTCCGTTCAGGAGATCCGCCGCGACCGGGACCGGCTTGTGGGCGATCTTCTCGCGCTGCAAGGGCTGGCCGGCCATCTGCCTTACGATCCGGTCCCGGTGATGCCGGGCCGCGGAACGCTGCAACTGATTCATGACCGGCTTGCGCGACTGCTTCCGCTTGCGACGGAGGTCGGGGACCGCATTTACGCCCTCCGCGCGGGAAACCACCCCATGCCCGGGGAACTGACCGCGCTGCTGGACGAAGTGGAGTGTTGGGCCGCCGCCGATGCGGCCGGGCGGGACGCCAGGGCAATCCGGCTGATCGACCGTGCCCGGACGATGCGGGCACGCATCGCCGCGGAGGCCGCGACGGCTGGCGACAGGCTCGCGGCCAACCTTGCCGGCCACCTCGCCGAGATGATCGGCCTGCTTCACGAGTGCGACCGGCTCGGACGGATCGTCGAACGGGCAGGAGAGCAGGCAGGGGAGCGGTTCGGGGCAGGCACCGGGGCACGGACCGCCACCTCGCACCTCCGGCATGCGACGGGCTATGTCTATCACCGCGACCCCCGGATGGCGGCTTGGAGCGCGCTGGGCGCGGTCGCCGGCATCGTCATCGGCTGCGTGTTGTGGGTCTGGTCGGCCTGGCCGGAGGGCGGAATGGCAGTGTCGATCCTGGGCGTCTGCTGCGCCCTGTTCGGCAATGTCGATACGCCAGCGCCGAACGTCGTCAAATACATGACCGGCTCGGTCGTCGGGGTGGCGGTCAGTCTCGTCTACAGCTTCGTCATCCTTCCCCGCGCGGCGGATTTCACCGATCTCGTCGCGGTGCTCGCACCGGCCTTCCTGTTCGCCGGATCCCTGCAGGCGCGGCCGCCGACGACCTACATGGCGCTCGGCATCACTCTGACGATCCCGATCCTCTCGGGACTGGGCGCCACCTATGCCGGCGACTTCGCCGGGTCGCTCAACAGCGTCATAGCGTTGTTCGCGGCGATAGGGTTTGCGGTGGTGAGCATGAGCCTGTTCCAGACCATCCCGGTCGATGCGGCGATTGGCCGGCTGCTTCGCTTGAACCGGCAGGATATCAGGCGGCGTGCCCTGGGCGGCGGACCCGACGAGGCGCACTGGACAAGTCTCATGATCGACCGGACGGCGCTGCTGCTGCCAAGGCTCCGGCTGTCCGGGACATCCCACCCGGATGTGCTCGACGACACCCTGCACCATCTCCGCGTCGGTCATGCCGCCGGTCGGTTTCACCAGGCAATCCGGCATGTCGACGGCAATGACGGTGGGATCGCCCATGACGGGTTTGAGCTCCTCACCGCGATTGCCCTGCGCTTCGGCCCCGGATACCGGGCGGGACCTTCCGACACCGTCGCCTTGCACCGTCGCATCGAAGCGCTGACGGAGCGGGTCGTCGAAAGTCCCATCAAGGACCGCGTTCTGTTGCTCGACCTGCTCATCGACCTCCGGTTCGCCCTTGGTCCAGACGGTGCGGTGATTTGGGAGAACGGCCGATGATTCCCGATCTCAACTTCGGGGGTGTCTTCCTCCCCGGTCTGCTGGTGCTTGCCCTGGCTGCACTCGCCGCCACCGTCGCGCTGGTCCGACTCTTCGCCGCCGCGGGACTTTTCCAACTGACAGCCAGCCGGCCGCTCGTCGAACTCGCCACTTTCGTCCTCCTCTTCGGCCTGCTCCTGCAGGCTCTGCCATCCAGCGGAACATTCCAATGAAACCTGTGCTGTCCCTGCTCGGGCGCTATGCCCTGACCCTTTGTTTCGGCACGGTTGCCGCTCTCGTGGCGCTGCAGGTGTGGACGCGCCAGGAACAGACGCCATGGACGCGGGATGCACGGGTGAGCGCGGAGGTGGTCCAGATCGCACCGGAAGTCTCCGGGACCGTGGGCAGCGTGTCCGTTTTCGACAATCAGTATGTGCGTCGTGGCGACGTCCTCTATGTGATCGATGCCAAGCGGTTCTCGCTTGCGGTGGCGTCAGCGCAGGCGGAGGCCGAAGCCCGACGCCAGGACATGCTCGTTCGCCAAGCGGCCGCACGGCGGCGAAGCCAGCTGCGCGAGGTCGTCTCGCAGGAGGATCTGCAGCAGACGGCGGGCGCCGCAGCACAGGCGGCAGCCAGCTATGAAGGCGCGGTGGCGGCTCTCGATCTTGCCAGGCTCAATCTCGCGCAGGCGACGATCCGGGCGCCGACCGACGGGTATGTCACCAATCTGCGGCTGCGGCCCGGCGATTATGCCACGGCCGGCGTGACGAAGATCGCCATCCTCGACGCGACAAGCTTCTGGATCACCAGCTATTTCGAGGAAACGAAGCTGCGGCGGATCCGTATCGGCAGCCCGGCGCGGATCATGCTGATGGGCTTCGATGACGCGCTGTCCGGCCATGTCGAGAGCATCGGCCGCGGTATCGAGGACAGCAACGGAACGCCCGGCCATCGCGGCCTGCCGAATGTCGAGCCGACCTTCAGCTGGGTCCGCCTCGCCCAGCGCATCCCTGTGCGCATCCACATCGACCGGGTGCCGCCCGGCATCGAACTGGCGGCGGGCATGACGGCGACCGTCGCCATCGAGTCCGCAACCGCCGCCGACGCGTTGTAACCGGCGGAGAGCGCGCGGCATTTTCGACCGTCAAACACTGAAGTGGCGCCAGAACATCCTTTCAGCGGTGTGCTCGCGGGGAGTCTTCGGACGAACCCTTTGAGGGGCACGCGCTAACCTCGGCCGGCACGGAGCCCCGCGCGACCTGAAAGGATGCAACATGCTGAGGATGGATCGCTTATCCACGACGCTGGTCCGGCTGACCATGGACAGGCCGCCCGCGAACGCGCTTTCCCTCGATCTGATCCAGGCGCTGGCGGACGATCTCACCCGCTTCGGGGCGGAAGCCGACGCGCCGGCCGTAATCCTGACCGGCGCCGGTGAGCGTTTCTTCAGTGCCGGCGGCGACATTCGCGAAATCACCATCAATTCGGATGCCGCAGTTCCAAGGATGCGCGCCTTCCATCGGCTGCTTGTCGCGCTCGAAGGCTACCGCTGCCCGCTGCTGTGCGCCGTCAACGGCTATGCGGTTGGCGGGGCGCTGGAACTGGTTCTTTTCGCGGATCACGTCGTGGCGAGCGAGGGGGCCAGGTTCGGCTTTCCCGAAATCAATCATGGACTGCTTCCCGCCGCGAAGGGCATGCGGCAGGCGATGGACCGGCTCGGGCGCCGGGCTGCCGAGCGTCTCCTCTATTCCGGGGATCTCGTTTCGGCGAAGGAGGCGCAAACGATGGGCCTCGTCGATGACGTCGTCGGTTTTGCCGATTTGCAGGACCGGACCCGTGCCGCCGCCGAGGAGCTTCGCCGCAAGGACAGGCATCTGTTCTCGGCGATCAAACGGACCTTCGCCGATGCGCCGCGGATGACCGACGAAGAACTGGAAACACGCACGCTCGACGACATGCAGGATTACCTGAACCGCGGAGAGACGGCCGCGGCGCGTGAACTATTCCTCCAGCGCAAGGCGAGGCAGCAGCATGACTGACGACGATCATCTCCGGCTTGAGTTCATGACCTCGCCCGAGGTCGCTCTCGCCATCGCAGGCGGCACCCGGACCATCGTCATCCCCTGCGGGGCGGTCGAGCAGCATGGACCGCACCTGACCCTCAGCGTCGACGCCGACCATGCGGACCATCTCGGCATCCTGGTGGCGAAGGGCGTGGGAGGCGCACTGGTGGCGCCAACCATCAGGGTCGGCTGTTCGTCCCACCATCTGGCATTTCCCGGCACGATCTCCCTGCAGGACAGCACCTTCGAAATGATCTGCCGGGATTACTGCACCAGCTTGGCGGGACACGGCTTCGAGCGGATTCTGATCTTCTCCGCCCATGTCGGCAATTCTCCGCCCTTGGCCAGGATGCTGCCGCGCTTGCGGTCGGCCGTTCCCGCCTCCTGCCGCGTCTTAGCCTTCACCGACGCGAAGGCGTGGCTGGAGTGCTGGCGCGATGCGGTGAATGATGCGGGCGGCGAGCCGATCAGGGTCGGCGGCCATGCCGATATCGCCGAAACTTCGCTGATGCTCGACATCCACCCCGGGCGGGTGCGCACGGAACGCTATGAGGCAGGAAGACTGGGGCTGCTTTCGCAAGGCGATCTGGAGCTGATGTGGCGCGACGGGCTTGCGGCGGTCAGCGCGAACGGCATTCTCGGCGACCCCGCCGGTTCCTCGGCGGCCATCGGCAGCCATTGCATCGAGCGCATCGCCTCGCTTCTCGTCCAGAGCTTTTCCCAGGACGACCCAGCGGATCATTCCTATGCAAAATAATGTTCTGAACACGCATTCCGCATAGCGGATCTTCGGCAGGTTCTGCCGGCGGCTTCATGACAAGCTTTCAATCACCGAAGAGGCATCCCAAACAAACCCGAGAGGGCATCCAAATGGCAGTCAAGTTCGGCTTCTGGTCCGAGCAGGAAACCCTGGTCGGACAAAGCTATTCCCGCCGGCTTCATGAGCTTGTCGAAGAGGCGGTGTTTGCCGAGAAGATGGGTTTCGACATCGTCAGCCTGTCCGAGCAGCATGTCGCCTTGGGCGGGATCTCCAGCTCGGCACCCGAAGTCGTGTATGGCTACCTCGCGGCGGTGACATCCCGCATCCGGCTGAGGCCGGCGGTTTCGCTGATGCCCAAGAAGATCAACCACGCGCTGCGCACGGCGGAACGGGCCGCCGTCACCGACATCCTGTCCAACGGCCGCATGGAGCTGTATTGCGGCCGCGCCAACACCACCATCGCCATGCGCGCCTTCAATGTGGAGCCGGCGGAAACGCTCGAGCAGATGGAGGAGGGGATCGCGCTGATCCGCGAAGCCTTCAGCAAGGACATCTTCACCTTCGAGGGCAAGCATTACCAGGTTCCGCCGCGCATGCTGGTGCCGAAACCGTTGCAGAAGCCCTACCCGCTGATGGGCATCGCGGCGACCAGCGAGCGCAGCCATGTCTGGGCGGCCCGCCAGGGGCTCGCCGTCCTCAGCCACACGCTGTACCAGGGCTGGGACGCCCAGGCGAAGATGGTCGAGGCCTACCGGTCGAATTGGCAGCGGGATCCGAACGGCCCGCTCGACCGTCCGCGTCTCGGCATGCCGGTGTTCCTCGGGATCGCAGAAACCGATCGGGCGGCGAAGGACCTCTATGCCGAGCCGCTGATGCAGTACGCCCGCATCTCGACCGACGCCTATCCGCGGCTGGCGAAGATCGCCGACGACTACGCCTACATGGGGGAAGGGCTGGAGGCGCTCCAGCGCGCGGCCACCGACTGGGATTATCTCCTGAACGACTCCGCCAGCCTGGTCTGCGGCAGCCCGGACACGGTCATCCGCCAACTGGAACGCTTCATCGAAACCGGCGCCGAAGAAATCCTGTTCCACATCGACTCTGTTTCGCACGCCGAGATCATGAAGGCCATCGAGCTGGTCGGACGCTACGTCATCCCGCATTTCAACGACCGCAACAATGTGGTGCGTCCGACCGACGAGATCCTCGACCAGATCCGGAGGATGCGGACGGCGAGCGCTTCGGCCTGATCCCCTGTCGAGCGATCTGGCGAAGCGATCCAGCCAAACGATCTGAAGAGAGTCTCCCATGACCGACAAGACCTATAGGGGCCTGCTCGTCGAGAAACGCGCGAGCGGCGTGGCCATCGTCACGCTGAACCGGCCGGAAATCCTCAACGCCATCGACTGGCCGATGCATTCCGCGCTGGAAGAGCTGTTCGCGGACCTCGACAACGACCGGGCGGTCAAGGCCGTCGTCCTGACCGGTGCGGGTCGCGGCTTCTGCTCCGGCGGCGATCAGAATGCGCTCGATGACACTCTTGGGCCGATTTCGCCCACCCGTTCCGGGCGCCATCTCATCCGCAACATGCTCGAACTGGAATGCCCGCTGATCGCCGCGGTCAACGGCGTCGCCGTCGGGCTGGGTGCCACGCTCGCCCTGTTCTGCGATGTCGTCTTCGCCGAGCCCGCGGCCCGCTTCGCCGACACGCATGTGACGGCCGGCGTCGTCGCCGGAGACGGCGGTGCTGTGATCTGGCCGCTGCTTCTGGGGCCGGTGCGGGCAAAGCATTATCTGATGACCGGCGACTTCATTTCGGCGGAGGACGCGGCGGCGGCCGGCATGATCAACAGGGTCGTGCCGGAAGGAACCGCCGTCGAGCATGCGGTCCGCTACGCCGAGATGCTGGCATCCGGCCCCCGCGACGCCATCGTCTGGACCAAATACGCCGTCAACAAGCTGATCAAGGAGCAGATGCACCTCAATCTCGACACGGCCATGGCGCACGAGATGCTCACCTTCCACAGCCCGGAGCGCAAGGAGGCCGTCGCCGCCTTCCGCGAGAAGCGCAAGCGCTTTGCAGAAGGCGGAAATTGAGATGGGCGGGCCGCAGTCCTTGTTCCCGCCCATCCCATCTTCGATTGCCTCATCCCCAATCGACCCTCCACCGACCGCGCATGAGAATGGGACGCTGCCGTCGCTGTTTCGCAGCCGCCGGGACGGCAGCGGCGAGGCAGTGGCGTTCTTCCAGAAGCGTGCCGGCACGTGGCACGCCACGACCTGGGGTGAATATGCCAGGGACGTTGCGGCGCTTTCGCGTGCCCTCCTCGATCACGGTCTGGAAAGGGGGGACCACGTCGCCATCATGGGCGACATCTCGCAGGACTGGGTGGTTGCCTACATGGCGACGGTCTGTTCCGGTGGCGTGGCGGTCGGGATCTATTTCACCTCTTCGACCGAGGAAGTGGAGTATTTCCTGGAGGATTCCGGGAGCAAATTCGCCTTCGTCGCCGGAGAAAAGGAACTCGCCGTCCTTCTCCGCAGCCGGCAGGCGGAGACGTTGAAGAAGATCGTGGTCTTCGATCCGGCGGTTCCGTCATCGAAGAATGTCGTCCCGCTGCCGCGGTTTTCCGCCTCGTCGTCGTCCGATTGTTCGTCGTTGCTCGACGAGCAGGCCGAATTGGCACGGCCAGAGGACAATGCAAGCATCGTCTACACCTCCGGCACGACGGGCAATCCGAAGGGCGCGATCCTCACCCACCGGTCGCTGATCGAGGGGCTGATGACCATCCGGGGCTTTTGCCCGGCGCTTTTCCGCGAACCCCAGCGGGTGGTCGTCCATCTCCCCCTCTCCCATGTCGTCGGGCTCGGGCAGGGCATCGTTCTTCCCCTCATCGGCGAGGTCACACCCTATTTCGGCGAGACCGGAGCGGACTTCGCGACGACGATCCGCGACGTGAGGCCGACCTATTGGATGGCGCCGCCGCGCTTCTATCAACGCTATGCCGCCGAACTGGTCAGCAGGATCAATGCATCGGCTTCGATTGGCAGGAAATCTTACCGCTTCGCGATGTCGATCGCCCAAAAGGCGCTGGCGGACCGGCAGGCGGACGGCCCGGACGATCCGTTTCTCCAGGCGCTTTTCGCGACCTGCCGCGAACAGGTCTTCCTGCCGCTCCTGGCGGAGATCGGTCTGGATCAACTCAAATACCCCTACACCGCCTCCGCGCCGATGCCGCCGGACGTCGTGAAGCTGTGGCAGACCTGGGGGGTGAACCTCAAGGAGGTCTACGGACAGACCGAACTGGTCGGAGCGAACACCGGGCAGATGCGGGACTGGTCGAAGCCCGGCACCATCGGCGTTCCGATTGCCGATCCGCGCTGGAAGACGAGGATCGCCGGCGACGGCGAAATGCTGGTGACGGGACCCGGCCTGTTCACTGGCTATCTGAACAAGCCCGACGACACGCTGGAGGCTCTGCGCGACGGCTGGCTCCACACCGGCGACATCGTCGAGGTCCGGCCCGATGGCCAGCTGGCGATCATCGACCGGAAGAAGGAGATCATCAACACCTCCGGCGGCAAGTCGATCAGCCCGGCGCAGATCGAGAACGAGTTGCGGCGAAGCCCCTACATCTCGGAAGCCGCGGTCTGCGGCGACGGGCGGAAATACCTCGTGGCGCTGATCGAGGTCGACCGCATCGCGATGACCGACTGGGTGAAGGGGCGGAACGAAACGATCGGCGACTACGCGGATTTCTGTTCGTCGGAAGCGGTGATCCACCTGATCGAGGCGGAGGTCGCCAAGGCGAACCAGAGGCTGGCGCCCGTCGAGCAGATAAAATCGTTCCGCATCCTTCCCGAAGAACTGTCGGCGGAAAACGGCGTCATGACGGCGACCCGGAAAAAGCGGCGCAAGGTGCTGAACGAGCGCTACGCGGCGCTGATCAACTCACTCTATGACGATTCCGAGGATTCGCTGATCCGTCAGGCGCTGTCGAACCTGTGATGCGGCGATCGGAGGAATGCCATGACCATGCTGTCCTGTACCCCACGCCATCCATTCCTGTCCTCGACGGCGGAGATCATCGAAGAGGCTCGCAACGGCCGCATGTTCATCCTCGTCGACGACGAGGATCGGGAGAACGAGGGCGATCTGGTGATCCCGGCGCAGATGGCGACGCCCGAGGCTATCAACTTCATGGCGTCGCATGGCAAGGGCCTCATCTGTCTGGCGCTGGGCAAGGAGCGGGTTGACCAGCTCGGCCTCAGATTGATGAGCGCGGAGAACGGCACCCGCCACCGGACGGCTTTCACCGTTTCCATCGAGGCGCGCGAGGGGGTGTCCACCGGCATCTCCGCGGCGGACCGCGCGCGGACGGTGGCGGTGGCGATCGACGCGGCCAGGGGGCCGGAGCAGATCGTCTCGCCGGGCCACATATTTCCCCTGGTCGCACGGTCAGGCGGCGTGCTGGTCCGTGCCGGCCACACCGAGGCGGCGGTGGATGTCGCGCGCCTTGCCGGCCTCAACCCGTCGGGCGTGATCTGCGAGATCATGAAAGAGGACGGGACGATGGCCCGCCTCGACGATCTTGTCGCCTTCGCCCGGTGTCACAGGCTCAAGATCGGCACGATCCGCGACCTGATCGCCTTCCGCCGCCGCCACGATCATGAGGTCGAGCGTGTCGTCACCACCAAATTCGACAGCCGATGGGGCGGCGAGTGGAGCGCCGTCACCTTCCGCATCAAGGCAATCGAGACGGAAGCGATTGCGCTGGTGAAGGGCGTGATCGACGACAGGCCGACCCTGGTACGCATGCACGCGCTGGACATCCTGTCGGACGTGCTCGGCCAGAGCGGCGACCGCGGCGAAATCGTCGCCCGCTCCATGCAGGAGATCGCCGCCGAAGGGAGGGGGGTGATCGTGCTGTTCAACCGCGATGTACCGCTCTCACAGCTTCTGCGGGTCAAGGCGGGGGAGCCGCTCGTCGACAAGGCCGAGTTGCGCAACTATGGCGTCGGCGCCCAGGTTCTCGCGGATCTCGGTATCCACGACATGATCCTGCTGTCCAACTCTGAGCATGTACCGGTGGCGCTTCGGGGCTATGGGCTGAACATCGTGGAGCACCGGACGTTGCCGGTCGCCTCCGCCCCATAGCGCAGCGTCCACACAATCGCCGGGAGACCAGTCCCGCGGTGCCGACCGGTGCCGGCGGCATGCCCTTCCACTGCCTTGCGTGAGGTTCGCCATGTCAGGACAAGATTTCGCCGTTCCGGAACATGTGGAGACGGCAGCCTTCAAAAATGCATTGCGGGCCGTCGTAGGGTCGGTCTCGATCGTGGCGTCGGGCCAGGGTGCCGACAGGCGTGGCCTGACCGTCACCGCCGCGGTTTCCCTGTGCGTCGATCCGCCGATGGTTCTGGCCTGCATCAATCGCAGTGCCGAGGCGCACGATATCATTCTCAGGATCGGCGCCTTTTCCTGGAACGTTCTTTCCACCGATCAGGCACAGCTGGCGGAACGCTTCGCGGCGATGGATGGCAGCAAGGGCGCCTCCCGCTTCTCCCCCGCCGACTGGGACGAGAGGGTTACCGGGGTTCCGGTCCTTCGCCAATCAGTTTGCAGCTTCGATTGCAGACTGCAGAACAGCGTGGAAGTCGCCACCCATACGATCATGATCGGTGCCGTTGTCGGCCAGACCCACAATCATGACAAGATTCCGCTGATTTACTCTTCGGGTAGGTTCGGACGAATGGAATATTTTGAATTCGACAAGTAATTCGAACTCTCCAAGATCGCTTCTTCGCATTTTCATTTCGTTTGGTGGTGGGTCCTAACGTCGGAAAGCGGAAGAGGTCATTCGAAGGGGAGCGCTCTCGCTTCGACCCTCGGATGCGATTGCCCTGCATCTGAAGCCATGCCGGGTTCTAGCAAGGAAAAACGGAAGACCGAACCCTGGCCCGTCCGGAAAGATCGGGGAAGGACTTCCTTGTCTCAACTCCAATGAATTTTTCCAGGGAGTAAAGATGGGGGACGTAATTCTGTCGGCACCTCGTGCCGCATGGTGGTCAAACCTTGGCGTAGGCTGGAAATCGGCGATCGTTGTCGCCTTGTCGATCTCCTGGCCGGCCCATGCCTGGGAATTCAAGGAAGGGGACTGGTCGGGAGGAATCCGGGCCGTCGTTACCGTCGGAACGGCCATCCGCGCCAGTCCCATCGATCCGTCCCTGGTTCCCGCCGGCGACGGTGCGCGGCTCGGGATCAAGACTGCGGCGCCAGGAGGCGTCAATTCCGATGACGGGAACCTGAACTATCGCAGGGGCGATCCGGTTTCCACGGTTGCCAAGGGGCTGGTCGAATTCGAGGCCAACAACGTCGAAGGGTGGGGCATCCTCACCCGCGTGAAGGGTTGGTACGACCATACCCTTGCCGAGGGGCATGTCGCGCTGGGCAACCTGCCGAACAATTATGCCGGCGGTTCGTTGTCCGACCGTGGTTTTTCGCAGGGCGCCAAGTTCCGCGGCATCTCCCTTGCCGACGCTTACCTCAAGGGCCGGTTCTCCGCCGGTGGGCTGCCCATCTCGTTCAAGGCGGGCCAGCAGACCCTCGACTGGGGACCTGCCTTCACTATCCCCGGTGGCCTCCGCGACATCAATCCCCGCGACTTCGCGGCATTGTCCCGGCCCGGCTTGCAGCCGCAGGAAGGAGCGAAGCCGTTCCTGGCGCTGTCGGGAAAAATCGACCTCTCGTCGACCGCGAGCCTCGACGTCTTCTATCAGCTCCTGTCGGCGACATCGACGCAGCCGGGCTGCGGAACATTCGCGGCCACCGCCGATTATGCTTCACCGGGGTGCGACGAGGTCATGGTGTCCAATGCCCTGTCCTCCGCCGATGGGTTGGCGACCGGGCGTTTCCTGAAGCGTGGCAGCGACGGAACGGCGGCGGATGCTGGCCAGTTCGGCGTCGGCGGCTCCTATCTGGTGCCAGACATCGGCACGCGCTTTTCACTCCACTTCACCAACATTCACTCCCGCACCGGTTATGTCGAGGCCGACCGGACCGGCCGGAGCGGTACCATCTTCCTGCCGGGAGATCCGGACGGTTTGAATCCGGCTTACCGCTTCCAGTACCCCAAGAACATCAAAATGCTGTCCGGCAGCTTCGCCACCAGCGTTCCCTCGATGAAACTGCGGGTCGCTGGCGAACTCGATCATAAATTCAACCAGCCGCTGGCCTTCAACGCGCCCGATCTTCTGCAGGCGGCAGTCAGCGAAACCGGCGTGCTGGCCCGGGATTTCGTGTCGGTGCCCCGGGGCGGGGCGTTTGCCGGTTACGAGCGTTTTCACGTCACCCAGGGGCAACTCGCCGCGTCGGGCGATATCGGCGGGGTGATCGGCGGCACTTTGACCCTCGGCGGCGAGGTCGGCGCCAAATATGTCCACGATCTGCCGGACCCCAATTTCCGCCGCTATGGCCGCTCCGACATCTTCGGAACCGGCCCCAACAACGGCTTCTGCGCGGCCGGAGCCAATCCCAAGGCCTGCACCACCAAAGGCTTCGTAACGCCATTCTCGTGGGGGTATCGTCTTCAGGCGAGCCTGAGCTACCAGGATATTCTGCCGGGCGTGAACCTCAAGCCGTCCGTCGCATTCGCCCACGACGTCAACGGGACTTCCTATGACGGCGCGTTCAATCAGGGGCGCCGGATCCTCCGGCTGGCGCTCGATGGCACGGTCAGGGACCGCTATCTCTTCAACCTGACCTACCAGACGACCTTGACCGGTCCCTACGACCCGCGTGCCGATCGCGACGTGTTTCTCGTCAGCACGGGCGTCAAACTCTGATCGTGCCTGCCCCCTGAGCGCATGACCGGCGCGGCCGGCGCTTTTGATCGGCATGCCGTGCCGTGACCGGCTGCGAGCATTTCCCCGCACCGCCCGACGCCCCTGTCCTGACCGAAACCGACCCGGCCCTTCCGTGCCCGGTCTTTTTGGAGACTGCCGTATGCTCGAAGACGCAACGACCACGGTGTCGGTGCCGCAGCCGAAACCGCAGCCGAAACCGCAGCCGATGGGCATGTCGATCCAGTATCGGCGCTATGCCCTGACCATGCTGTTCCTCGTCTACATGCTGAACTTCGTCGACCGTCAGATCGTCAACATCCTGGCGGAACCGATCAAGCGCGAACTCGGTCTCATGGACTGGCAGCTGGGATCCCTGACCGGACTGTCCTTCGCCCTCTTCTACGCGACACTGGCGCTTCCGATCGCGCGGTGGGCGGAGCGTGCGAACCGGGTCAGGATCGTCGCGCTGTCGGCGATCACCTGGAGCCTGTTCACGGCGGTCTGCGGCGTGGCCCAGAACTTCACCCAGCTGTTCCTCGCCAGGGTCGGCGTCGGTGTCGGAGAGGCGGGCTGCACACCGGCATCCCAATCGCTGATCAGCGATTACACAACACGGGAGAAGCGGGCTTCGGCGCTGGCGTTCTTTTCCATGGGCATTCCAGCCGGTTCGCTGGTCGGGATGGTGGTCGGTGGCCTGATCGCGGACAGCCTTGGCTGGCGCGCCTCTTTCGCGCTGGTCGGAGTGCCCGGCATTGCCCTCGGGCTGCTGGCCTATTTCACGCTGCCCGAGCCGCGGAAGTTCTCCGGTGCGGCCGGCCAGGCACAAAGCACCCCCAGTTTGAGGGAGGCGCTGACCGAGCTCGGCGGAAAGCGAACCTATATCTGGCTTACGGTCGCGATGGTGGCCATGAGTTTCGGGATCTACAGCAATCTGGCCTTTCAAAGCTCCCACTTCCTGCGCAATCACGCGGAAGGGTTGGGCACACTGGCGCTCAGGCTGAACGACCTCACCGGGATCCAACTGGGACCGACCGGTTTCCTCGGTACGGTGCTGGGCCTGATCGTCGGCATCTGCGGCGCCACCGGCACCTGGCTGGGCGGCCGGGCGACGGATCGCGCGGTGGCGCGTGGCAGCTTGAACGCCTACGCGACCGTTCCGGCCGCCGCAGCCCTGTGTCTGCCCTTTGCGCTTATCGCGACGTATCTCACCTCGAACACCATGGTGGCGCTTTGCCTGATGGGTTTGCCGATGCTGCTGCAGTCCGTTTACTACGGCCCCATCTTTGCGGCGGTGCAAAGCCTGGTTCGTCCGCGCACCCGGGCCACGGCAACCGCCATCTTCCTGTTCTTCGCCAATCTGATCGGGCTTGGCCTTGGACCGCTGTCGGTCGGCCTGATCAGCGATCTGCTCGCACCGTCGATGGGGTCAGGTGATGCCATCCGCTGGGCGTTGATCAGCACGTCACTCGTCTATGTGCTGGCGGCGGCGGCCTTCATGGCGGCGCGCAAGAGCATCAGACAGGACATCGTCAGCTGACGGGGCAAGCTGCGGCAAGCGACCACGCGGCGACCGCAAAATTGGTCCCCGTACAAACCGACGGCCCTTGATCCCGGCAAACAGGATCGGGGGCCTTTGGTATGACAAGGGCGATTCGGCGTCAGTTCGTCGTACTTTCCGCCCGATCCTGCAGATACCGGCGCGGCGGCTGTCCCATGTGTTTCCTGAACATGGCGGTGAACGCGCTCGGAGAATCGTATCCCAGCTCCTGGGAGATCGCCTGCACCGTGGCGCCCATCGACAGCCGCTGAACGGCGATCACGATATGGAGTTGCTGGCGCCACCGGCCGAACGACATCCCCGTCTGTTTCAGAATGAGCCGGGCCAAAGTCCGCTCGCTCATCGCGACAGCCGCCGCCCAGTCCCGGATTGTCCTGCGGTCATCCGGCGCCTCCAACAATTGGGCGGCGATGCGCTGTATCCTGGGATGGTTGGAAACCGGGAAGTGAAGCGGCTCCGCCTTCATCTGTGCAAGCTCGTCCAGGATGACCTGGACCAGACGGCTGGTCGGACCCTCCGGAGGGTAGAGCGGAGGCAGGTGGGCAAGGTGGAAGATCATCTCGCGCAGCATCGGGCTGATCGAAAATGTCGCGCAGGAATTCGGCAGAGGGGAAATCCCCGGATTGATGAAAACGCAGTATGACCGGCCCCTGTCCGACATGGAAACGCTGTGGGGAATCTCGCCCGGAATCCAGACTGCGCCATTGGATGGGACGATCCGAAGCCCGTCCAGCGTCCGGCACATGACCGAGCCCTCAGCCGCCACCACCAGCTGGCCTTTCCGGTGCCGGTGGATCGGCAGTTCGTCGTCATCCACATTACGCCGGACAAGGAAACAGACCAGCGGACGGGCAAGCTCGTCGGGATCCACCGCATCGAAGCTGACGCGCAGACCAGTGGGATCCCAAGGCATCGGAAGGGCCTCGTCCATTACCGGGGCTTCCGGCCATTTAGCCCCAATCCGCACACTTTTCGGCAATGTTGCGGCCTCCGTGCATCTCAATGCGGACCTCGGTCCGAATTTGACGGTTTCGCGACATAAAATGGCAATCCCATAGATTCTGCCACCGATTGGCCTCGGATACACTCTGCCGTGTGTACATTCGAATGGCAGAAGGGATTGCGCGCTGTAATCAAATAGGTTTGTTCCGCGGAATTTCCTGCCGTTCTTCGCTTCGGTTCCAAGCCAAGCCGTCAAGAATACAACAGGGAGTCATCATGATGAACACGCTGACGCTCGACCGAACGGACATCAAGATCCTCAACGAGCTCCAGAAGGACGCAAATCTGACGAATGTCGAGCTTGCCGGAAGAATCAACCTGTCGCCCTCGCCCTGCCTCACGCGGGTGAAGAAACTGGAGCAGACCGGCATCATCGACCGACGGGTCACCCTTCTGAATCCAAAGGTGATGGGGCTGGAAATCAATGCCTATATCCAGGTGAAGCTCGACAAACAACCGCAATCGGCACTGGAGAATTTCCGCGATGCAGTCGAGCGGATTCCCGAGGTGATGGAATGCAATTGGATGACGGGCGACTGCGATTTCCTTCTGCGCGTGGTCGTCCGGGACGTCGAGGAGCTGGAGCATTTGATCGCAAGCAAACTTTCAAAGATAGAGTTCGTCGCCACCATCAGGTCCAATCTGGTGCTGAAGCAGATAACCTATAAAACGGCGCTGCCTATCAGCACGTCCGATGGAATAGTCATTCGATTTTAACGCAGCCGGCCTGACCGTGTCGCGGCGAGGCGGCGGCTGCGGATGACGTGGTCACCGTTCGCGGTTCCGCCAGGACCGCGCCGCGGCCAGCACCGGGATCGACAGCGCCGCCCAGGACAGGGCGTCCACCAGCCCGTCGTCCAGCAGGGCGGTGACCAGCCCGGCTGCGGTGACGACTGCGATCGCGGCGGGAATGCCGAAGATCGCCAACAGGGGGAGGGGGGCGCGCGGCTTCATTCTGCGGCCTCTCCAACGCCGGTGCGCAGGCCGGATTCCGCGGCGGCGTGGTCCTGTGCGGTGCGGCGGCGGGCAAGCCAAAGATACAGGCCGCTGCCGAGGATGACGATGGTCAGCACATCCAGCACCGCCCACAGGATCTTCATCGGCAGCCCGCCATAATCGCCGAAATGCAGCGGCTGCGACAGCCGCAGCGCCAGCATGTACCAGGGCATGGAGCGCATGTCGGTGAAGGCCCCGGTCTCGGCATCGATCAGGGCGGGTGTCAGGATACGGTTGGTGGCCGGCGTGGCTCCCTTCAGCCAGACCGCGTAATGGTGGTTGCTCGAGAAGCGCACGCCGGGGAAGGCGATGAATTGCGGGCGCATGCCCGGAGCCGCCTCCATCGCGGTGCGGACGGCGGCGTCAACGGACGAGAAGCGCTCCGGGACCGGCTTGCCCGCGTAGGGGGCGATCATCGCCGCCAGTTCGTTGGACCGCCAATAGGCGACCAGCGGAACCGACAGGGTGTTGATGACGCCGGTCAGTCCGACCACCACCACCCACATCAGCGTGACGATGCCCAGCATGTTGTGCAGGTCGAGCCATTTCAACCGCGTGCTGCGCCCGGCCCGCACGGTGCCGAAGGACAGCTTGCGCATGAAGGGGGCGTAGATCACCACCCCCGACAGCGTGGCGACGAACAGCAGGAAGCCCATGAAGCCCAGGAAAAGCTCGCCGGGGAGTCCTGCGAACATGTCCTTGTGCAGACGCAGCATCACGTGCATGAAGCCATCGTCGTCGTTCAGGTCGGCCAGGATCCGCGTGCTGCGCAGGTCGATGGCGGAAATGTGCATCTGCGACACCGGCGGGCGGGCCCCCGGACCGGTCGTGACATTCACCACCGGCCGATCCTCGTCGAAGCTGAGGAACAGCGGACGCTCGCCGGGGTAGGTCGCCAGTGCCGTGGCCACCGCCTCGTCCAGCGACTTCAGCGGCGTTTCGGCCGGCATCGGCGGCAGCGTGTGCTCCGCGGTCAGCGCCTCGATCTCGTCATGGAAGATCAGCGGCAGGCCGGTCAGGCACAGCAGCAGCATGAAGACCGTGCAGATCAGGCTGGTCCATTTGTGGATCAGCGTCCACACCCGGATGGTTCGGTTGGTCATCGCAAGCTCCTCATGCCGCCGTCGGGAACGCCGCCTTTACGACTGCGTCAGCCGGTCAGAAATCGACCGAGACCGACAGCTTTGCCGTCAGCGGGGCGCCCTGGCTCAGGTAGCCGCCGTAGGCCGACGCCCAATAGGCCTTGTCGGTCACGTTCTCCACTGCGGCGCGGATGGTGACCGGACGGTTCTGGACGTCGGCGATCATCCGCGCGCCGACGTCGAAGCGGGTCCAGCTCGGGATCTTCAGCGTGTTGGCGGTGTTGAGATGCTGCGCCCCGGTGTGGATCACGCGGCCGGTCAGCGTCACGGTGGGGAAGGAGGCGGGAAGGAAGGGCAGGTCCCATTCGACGTTGGCGTTGAACTGGTGGCGCGGCACGCCGACGGCGTCCTTGCCTTCGGTCGCGGCGTTGCCGGTGTCCGTCAGTTCCGGATCGATGAAGGTGGCGCCGCCCAGCAGGCGCAGACCCTGCGTTGGCTCGCCATACAGCATCAGCTCGACGCCGCGGTTGCGCTGCTCGCCGGACACGCTGTAGAGGCGGGTGAAGGCGTCGGTGACGCCGCTGGGCTGGGTGGTCTGGAACAGCGACAGCGAGCCGCCGAAGCTGCCGAAATCGAGCTTGCCGCCGACCTCGTACTGGACGGAGCGGTAAGGCTCGAAGATCTCTCCGGCATTGGCCGCGGTGGACGGGGCGGTCGGACCCTGGGCCAGCCCTTCGATCCGGTTGGCGTAGAGCGACAGTTCCTTCAGCGGCTTCACCACCAGCCCGACCACCGGCGTCAGCGCCGACTGGTCGTAATCGGAGGTGCGGGCGCCGTTGGCCCGGTTGTAGCCGCGGACCTGGATGTTCTGCTGGCGCAGGCCGGCGGTGAGCATCACCCGGTCGTCCAGGATCGACAGCGTGTCGGAGGCGTAGAGGCTGCGCAGCACCGACTCGCTGACCTTCGGCAGGTCGCCCGTCATGCCGCTGGCCGAGGTCGTCGCCGAACGTGGCATCCCGACCATGCGGTAGAGGTTGATGGCGGTGGTGGTGCCGAATTCGAAGCCATTGTTGTTGGTGGTCCGCAGCGCCGAGGCGCCGGCGTTCAGCTGGTGACGGACCGGGCCGGTGTGCAGGTCGGCCCGGACGCCGGCCTGGCCGGTGCTGGTGAAATCCTCGCGCGGGACGGTCAGGCGCCTGACCGTGCCGGTGCCGTCGGGCCGCGTGACGGTGGGGGAGCCGTAGTCGCCGTCCTCGCGCATGCTGCGCAGGCCGAAGGCGCCGTAGGCGGTCAGGTTGGGCAGGATGTCGTATTCGGCGCGGACCTGACCGAAGGTGTCGCGCATCTGCGAATAGGTCCAGGGCTGCGCGTAGTTCTGCGAGGCCGACGGCACGGCCGGGACGAAGCTGCCGAAATAGACCACCGGGCGGCCCTGCTCCACCCGCTGGGTCTGGGTGCCGACGTCGAGCGTCACGCGGGCGCGCTCGCCGCGGTAATCCAGCGCCAGGGAGCCGAGCTTCAGCGTCCGCTTCTCGTCGTCGACGGCGGTGTCGCCGCCGCGGACCGCGGCGTTGACGCGCACGCCGAACTGGTTGGCGTCGCCGAAGCGGCGGCCGACATCGGCGGACAGGCCGAGCCGGCTGTCCATGGCATAGCTGGCGGTCAAGCGGGTCAGCGGCTCGTCCTCCGCCCGCTTGGGCACGAGGTTGACGCCGCCGCCGATGCCGGAGCCGCTGGGGGCCGCCCCGTTCAGGAAGGCGTTGGCGCCCTTCAGCACTTCCACCCGTTCGAACATGTTGGTGGCGACGATCTGGCGCGGCGCCGTGCCGTAGAGGCCGTCGACCGACAGATCCTCGCCCGCCAGCTGGAAGCCGCGGATGACGAAGCTCTCGGCGAAATTGCCGTAGCCGAGGCTGCTGCGCACCGCCGGGTCGTTGGCCAGCACGTCGGCGATCGTCTCCGCCTGCTGGTTGCGGATGGTCTCGGCGGTGTAGCCGGTGACG